>Ga0222674_1000181_pt1 | contig 29708 bp, 32 predicted proteins | sample AntAcemetagen866_FD_179804 | JGI IMG/M metagenome (GOLD analysis project Ga0222674, IMG submission 179804) | Saline water microbial communities from Ace Lake, Antarctica - #866 | ecosystem: Environmental > Aquatic > Non-marine Saline and Alkaline > Saline | place: Antarctica: Ace Lake...
AAACGGTAGGTATGCTGTCTGCGCTCTGAGTATTATTCGCACCATTATCATCGGCACAGCCGCGCCTTGCCGTTGGTGTAACCACTATCTTACCTGCATCTGATTTTCGATCTGAACTCATGCCACCTCCATACAACACGAAACACCGAGAACCTCTATATTATTATATTCTAACAGATTTCGCCCTATTTTTTATCACTGTAATAACAGTCACTTATAACGTAAATCAGGGTAGTGGTAGAAATCGATGTAATATTCAATGGATTGAGGCCGTAAACCTCTTTTTTAAAAGTTAGAAATTAATGAAGTCTGGGACTGAATGTTAGTGACAGCCGCTAACATACGGCGTGACCGTAATCGTGAACTGAAGCGTTTGATCAGGTAGACCGGGGTAGCTACAAGTCGCAGACACAGGGTAACTCCCTTCGTTGTCGTAGCCTTTTTGAAGTTGAGTGCCGACCTCTTCATAGCCATCACCAAAAACCCAATAGACTTGTCCCTCGTTATTTGGACCACATTGAAAAGCTTCAAACGGCACACACTCACCGACTCCGGCAGTATGCAAAGATTGAATATAAAAACCATCGCCATAAACTGTGATTTGATTACCTGAAATCTCCTCTCTAGGGAAAACAGGCTGTTCGATGACTACTACTGGTTCCGGATTAGGAACTGCAGGTTCAGCAGGTTCGCCAAACTTACGGCTATCATCTGTAGATGGATTGCCTGTTTTGGCCTTGGTAACACGATACTTAGCACAACTCGATACCGTTACTACGCTTCCTGCTAACATCATTAAAATTGTAAATCTTACTAAGTTCACTTTATCCGCCTATTTCCTATAGATCTTAAATTCCACTCGACGATTTCTTTCTCTACCTGTCTCACTTTTATTAGTCGCAACAGGATGAGATTCTCCGTAACCCATTGGGATAATCTTTTTCGGGTTTACCCCATAATCAGACACTAACATTCGTTTAATTTTCAACGCTCGTTTACGACTTAAATTCTTATTGTATCTTGCCGTACCAAGAGAGCAGGTATGCCCTTCAATAACTAAAGTCTCAAAGCCCTTAGTATTATTCAAACTTCTCATAAGCTTATCAATGTAGCTCAAGTTAATTTCGCTATCCAATTCCGCAGAATCAAATTTAAAGTGAAGTTTATTTACAACAATCACGTCATCTGGTTGGTAGTCAGGAATTCTATTCGATTTCACCGGAGACCTTGACTCACTAGAAGTACTTTTTTCTCCTAGGATATAATGCAGACCACCATAAATTCTCCAATCAGCTGAAGAAACACTATGCCTAAGCTCTGAACCAAAACCAGCATAATAAACGATTTGCTCAGAATAAAACGTCTTAATACTCGCTAACATTTCAGCTCTAGTAGTATGACGATCTGATTCATCTTTAAATGGAGAGCTCGGACTACTGGTAAATATCTCACCAATTAATTTAGACTTCTGAGAAATAAGCTCGTAAGCAACTGCAGCAGAAGCGATAAATTGATTCTTATAAGCTGAAATCGGAGAATCCTCAGCGATATCAGAACCACCATTTTTCAATCGATAACCGACATTGGCACCTACTTCAATTAATCCCAGATATAAATCACCAGCTAATTCGATATTGTAAGTCATAGGGTCATTCTTACCTTGATAAGGACTATCTTCCGTTAAGTTCAAGTTTGTAGAGACAATGGTAGCAAGCCCAAACATCGATTCTTTTACTAAACCAAACTTAGCTAGAGCTCTAATTTCTGTGAAACCGCCACTTGCATATTCGCCGTGGCTGCTGTCATCTTTAACATGTTGGATGAGTGTTACTGGAGCTAATAACCCCAAATCTACATTATCTAGCAAGCCATAGCCCACAGAAAGTTCAGCTGCTGTAACTGAGTCATTATACTTAAACCTTGAACCCGGCTCGCCATTCTCAAAATAAGGCAGGGTATTGACAGCGGCGTTCATAAATAAACCAAGATGAATCTTGCCCTTACCCATATTTTTCGCTGAATATACAGTGACGTAATCTTCGGCACTAGAGGTAGTATTAAAGTTCTGAGTATCGGAGCCAACCATGTTACCAAAGGCAACAGGTGTCAAAATAATTGACAGTAAAGCCGTAATATAAGCACAATAGAGGCTCCTGATTGGTCTTACATTATTTAGATTTGTTCTTAAGGCTTTCAAGTACTTACTCCAAAAAACTAACATTTCGTCAAACAATTCGACGGGATCTTAGTGATTAAGAAGCAAGAACGATGCCTACTTTAATACTTGGTTCTGGGAGGTGTGACTTTAGGAGACATCTGGAACTTAGAAGAATACGACTACTTCACCAGCTAGGCCTGACTGATCATAAGTTCTCGTCGAGGAGTCTATTCGGCTGTTGGTACCGACAATTGAAGTTGTTAGGTTAAACTGTATCTGATCAATTAGGTAACTCAAACCAGTTATATACTCATGGGTGTTGTACTCAGGGAACTCTGAGTCATGAACATAATAGCTCAACTGGAGGTAAGGACTAAGAACCTTATTAGTACCGAAGCCAAACCTATAAGCTAATTGAGTTCGCGCCGCATAGAAATAGATGCTTTTACCGTCACCAAAAATCTTTTCAAATTCAGATTCGTAAGGATCAACCCCTGAGAACAACTCTACTTCATAACGTAACGGGTTATCGTGAGACCACAATGACAGAACATTTGCCCAGACCAGTTGACTAAAGGTCTCGGCTTTATCTCGCTGTAACAGAACCCAGGTTCCCACATTCGGATTACCTGGACCAAAAGACTTCGTAGCAAATAGATTAACATTACCATCATTGGCTTCATTAATACCCAGAGCTGCTTCAAAGTGAAACTCATTACCCTCATCAACAGATGGAGAACTAAGCTTAATAACCGACTCTCTTCCGACGTAGGTAAATTCTTCGAGCTTCTTGTAAATATAAGTTCGACTTACGGACATCCGGTCCTTTTTCCCATACTGCCACTCTAAGCCAATACGTTTTTTATGCTTACCAAAATCAAGTTCATACCCGCTTTCTTTAAACTCGGTATTTATGTACGCATCTTGTAAAAATACTTCTCTGTCATTATCAGTCCGAAGTGAAAGAATTCCCTTCATCCCAGATTTTCTCTTAGTTTTAATTCTTACTTTTGCATCATAGACCTGATTACCATGTTTAAGACGTTCGATCTCAGCGCCTACACTAACGCGTCCATCAATCGAAATACCTTTGAACTGTTCGTCACCTTTATCCTTTGAATAGGTAAAGGTGGAAAAACCCAGTAATATGACATAGAAATAGCGCATATAACTATTCTAAAGCATAGGGCAAGTTCCGAAAAGAAAATGGCCATATAAAGATTTAAATAAGAAAATTGAGACAGAGGACTCGGCAATAACACCAAGACTTTACTTTCGAAAATCTATTTTTTTGAAACTTCGTAAAGATTGTTCTTACTGTAGTTTCTGCGATCACTTCCGACTAGAAAACGATCGTCATCTAATATAATCATTGATTCGGGGTTTTTAATACCTTTGGGTAATGCCCACTCTTGAGATATCTCAATAAATTCATCTGTAACACCTAGACTATCTACTCTCATTATTTTTTTACATTTCTGGCTTACTAAATACAAAGCCGATTTACGTTTAGAGTAGGAAAGATCGCTTAAGTCGCATTTATTCTCACCGCGAAACCGCCATTCTTTAAGCTGCTTATACCGTGCTTTGATACCCTTGACGCCGCGAAATACTGACATATTGAATTTTTCTCGTTTTCCTAAAACTGAATTATTATCAAGCCCTAAGGGAGTATCATGTGTCGACGGAGCAAACTCCAGTATAGACTCAGGGTTTGATTCCTTGACTATAAGTATATGACCATTTTTTAAAAGCAACATCCCTTCAGCTAGTTTTTCACTACGACCACGACGAGCATGCCGGTTGCTTTGGTCTTGGTGAAACTTATCGAACTCAAGCTGGATAATATTCAAACTATTTCTGACATCGTTAGGAAGAAAACTAACAACCGCACCAGAATGTTCCTGAAGTGCGAAGATTCTCCCGGAGCTATCACTAGCAATCCCTTCCCAGTTAGAAATGATAGCCGAGCCATGCTCTATACAAGTTTGATTCATATAGGTGGAGCAAAGAGAAAAAAGATCTAAAAGTACTTTCGAAAAGTCGATTCTTCGAACTGAGGAAATTTCACTACCATCATATTTAAAAATCAGAACCTCAGCCTTATGGTCACCAATACCAATAAACTGATTATTTACGTAAGGGCTCAGAGCAGAAAGCTCTCGAACCGGTAGCTGCATTTTTTTCTTGAGACTAATCTTCACCTCAGCACTACCACCAAACACTGTGATGTGAAAAAAAGAAAAACCTAACAAAAAAGCGCTCAGCCAAACAATTCGTTTTGCATGTATAGCTCTTTCTATTTTAGGCGATATAACTTTCACTTTACGCACCCAATCGATCATTTGGTAAGAAGATATTTATATGTGCTATCTCATCTAAGCCAACCAGACAAGATCTAATCTCATCATGACTATCACCGCCTAATTTTGAGGCATTAAATACCATGGAAGTAATTCCATCGTAAGAGCGAGAGCTGACAAATTCACATTTAATCCCAATTGATAGTAACTCTTCGGAGACATTTCGAACGGATATAGGCTTTTTAGTATTGAAGGTGATAATTGCAAACTGCCCTTTTTTTGCGAATCCGTCGCCAAAGAAAGTCCTGGCCAAAGTGAACACCAAAAATACAAATAGAAGTATCACTCCAATAATATATATCTGAATCGCACAAGACACTGCAACTGCCAGAGCCAGAACAATAAAACTCACGTCCTCAGGCCGCTTCACAGGGGTTCGGAACCTAACAAACGACATAGACCCAAGCAGCCCTAGAGATAGCACTGCATTGGTTTGAATCATCCAAAATAGAGTTGTCAATGCCGGTGTGATTAAGACAAGACTACGAGCTAAACTGCCATCTTGAGGTTCATTGTCTCTGAAGTAAAGCGTATAAAGAGATTTTAGAGCCATACCAAAAACCAGAGAAATCAATAAGGCAATTACAAACTCTTTAGTCTGAAATTGGACCTCTTCGAGGTTTCGCAAGTACTCCGTAATATTGTCCAAAACCAGCACCTCACAAAGCTATTAAGCGGCGTCTTCGCCACACAAAAGGTTAAGACCCAAATAGAATTTAGAAAAAGAAATCTGCGGTAACCTCACGGCACCAAATAAAGGTAGATACGGCCTAGAAGATTCGGTTTTAACCTCTAGCACATGATGCGGCAGCACTCCATAGTCTAGTTTAAATTTGTGTACACCATTTGTCATTCCAGTCACTTCAACCCTGGTATCGAGTGTTATGCGGTAGTCGTTTACGCGAAACCTATAGCGGTAATACTTGACCCGAATAACAGGTACAAGGTAACCGATCATCTGCGCCCGCGCTCTTATCTCATCGAAAAGAGCGAAGCTATCCTCGTTACCACATTTGAGAAGATTCCAGCTGACATGATCACCGGTATTCACTTTGATGGGCTCGATGGCGCTCTTAAGCTTACCGACTCCAGAAAGATTTTTTCTTTTGTAATGTATTTGAGAGTATTCTCGGTTGCCATAACCTCGAATTCGGTATTTTTCTTTTATTGCATCACCATCTTGGCATTGTTGAAAACAGCTGCAAGACAAGTCGTCGAAATAAATCGTATCAACGATTCCCTCTGGGTAAGGGTCACTGCCACCGTAAAAAGAAGACAGTAGATTCCGAACATGATCTAGCTGCTCATTGCGAACGAGAAATTTATACTCATAATATGAAATATCAGGAAGCATCTACTAATTACTCTCGGAGTCGCTATTTCTCTTCTTAGCAGCTAAATTAAACTCATTTTTCATCGTGCTAATAGAGTTCTTATCGGCTGTTGAAATCTCAGTGAGCTCATCAACGATCTGTTTGGCATCGTTAGTGGTGAAAACATATTTGACGGGTTCTCCATCAATCAAAAGAAACATATTAGGGGTACCGATTACAGCAAATTTTTGTTTGATTTCAAGAGCCTTTTTTCCCTCAGCCATATCGTCGATTGTGAAATCGTTAAGAACTTTATCGTAGTCAGCTGAAATAATGGCAAAGTTCTTGAGCTCAGATCTATTTAAGGCTTCATTAATAACCCGCTTCGCGACACCGTTGTATTGAATACACTGACCGCACCATGTCGCCCAAAAATAGACAAAACTAACTCGACCAGAGCCACTAATAATCTTATTGAATTCACTAGGACTACTAGGGGTAAGTACAACTTTATTGGTAATTGGCTTTCCCACCGAATCGGTGGTGAATTCTGAAGGCTGAACTTCGCTGCTATGCCGACCTTTACTTTGACCGCAAGATATCATGAATACTATTGCTAAGAAGCATAAGACTAAACACCGTAGACGTGCCATTTATTGGCTCCTAATATTAGGTTGTTAGAGAGAAACCATAGCAGAGACCTGCTTATTATTTAATCAGTTGGTACATGACTAAATGCCTCGGTGCAACTATTTAAATATAACACCTTAAAATTAAATGACTTATTGAGACCTATGACCGAAACAGCTCGCCCATCTTCTTACCCAATATCAGCGATGCTCCGACAATGCATACCGTCAGAATAAGCATCCCTACCATACCGAGAGCACTGGAGACAAACTCACCGCTACCCTGCTCTAAGAACAAGGCGTAGATAGCTTTCGTCAATGGATAGTACTGATCTTTCATCGCAAGTATCAAACTATCGCTCACATCGAGCATGGCGTAAGCAAAACAGAGCAGACCACCAGCTATGAGGTTCGCAGCAACCAACGGCATAACAATTTTTCGGAGGGTATAAAACCTCGAAGCCCCGAAACACGCCGACGCCTCTTCCAGACTATAACTAGTTTGCTGTAAACCAGCAGAGGCCGACCGAACCATAAAAGGCAGCCTCCGAATGGCGTACGCAATAATTAACAAAGGCACTGGATTTTCTAAGGGGTCCAAAAAAGTATCGGTATAAGTAATAACGTAACCAAATGCTAAAACAATCCCTGGCAACGCCAAAGGAATCATCACCAGCCCATCAAGAAATCCACTCATAGGTACCAACTTACGAGTCACCACATATGCCACCAGTAATCCTAATACTAAATCGAGGAGCGTAGACCCCATGGAAAATAGAAAAGAGTTCTTAATCCCGGTAAAAGGTAAATCAGTCTGGAAAATCTGTTCGTAATAACGAAGGGTGTACTGTTCCGGAAGAACCGTTAAAAACCACTGGTCACTTATACTCGTGATCAGAACTGAGATATGAGGAATCAGAGCTAGGAGGATTGTTCCACCGACAACCACATAAATCATCGCCGTTCTTAAAAGTCCCGCTTTCTGAACTCCAGAGGTAACATGACCTTTCGCCATCATGTCATATTTTTTCGTTCCAAACATAAACTTAGAAGCTAGGAATATACAGACCGTCAACAGGATCACAACGAAGACCAAAGCGAAACCTACGGGGTTCTCATTGACATCGGTAACCATATTAAAAATCCGAACAGGCATCGAATCGTGAAATCCGACTAAAAGTGGAGTACCAAGGTCAGTCAATGCCCATATAAAAACAATGATCGATCCTGCAAACAAGCCCGGAGCCGCTAATGGCCAAACAATCTGCAGATAACGTCGCCACCGAGGCACGCCCATAACTTCCGCAGCTTCTTCTAACGACGGATCTACGTTTGCAAGTGCCGCAGATAAATTTAAATACATGATCGGGTATAGATGCAACACCTCAAGAATCACAACGGCCCAAAACTTATTGCCTTCAGCGAGCCAATCAATCGGTGCATCGATCCAACCGTTCTCAAGCAAAAGCATATTGATCGAACCACGTCTGGCAAAAAACCGCTGAATACCAATCGCACCAACAAACGGTGGCATAACCATAGGGACCAACAACAAACCCGATAAGAGCGTCTTACCCGGAAATACCCACTTAGTATTAATCATCGACAAGGGAATGCTTAACATCATACAGAAAAATGTCGTAGCTAAGCCAATTAAGATACTATTCCATATCGCAACAGTTTGGAGGTCGTTGGCAAACAGTAGTCTAAAATATTCTAAAGTAAGGCCATTTTCTGAATAGAAAGCCTTGGAGACAATAACTCCTACAGGGAGAATAAGAAAAAAGAACAGCATCGCCATGGTCGCAATAACGGTTCCATAACCAACCGTAGTTGAAATAAGCCGGCTTAAACGAGATTCTTGATCAACCATCGCTTTTTCAGAACTCATACCCTAGGTCCCGCTATCTGTGTCTGCTTGGTATGGCAGAATCAAAATGTCTTCCGCAGAAACACGGCACGTAACCTCATCACCATCGCAAATACTATGTTCTGGAGTATGAAATACGGTAGCCTTAAAAAATGCACCTGCGTCATTTCGAAACTTAAATTGTTCTGACTCACCCAAATAAGTAAGGTGTTCCAAACGAAGCTTAAGTTTAATATCAGCTACTAGTGGCTCTTTACCAAAATCAACACCAACGGCTTCGTGCCTTATCGAGACATGAACTTCATCGCCGACCTTATACTGACCGACTACGCGAGTCGTTTTAAATAAACCAAACTCGGTCTCAACGGTGTACTCATCCGAAGCAATATCGGTTACCTTGCCAATAAGTAGATTTGTTTCTCCAATAAAAGAGGCAATAAAAGAAGAGTTAGGATGATTATACAGGGTCCTCGGAGCTCCCGTCTGAATCATGTGCCCCTGCTTCATGACTGACACAGCGGTCCCCATCGATAGCGCTTCTTTTTGGTCATGAGTGACATAAATAGTGGTGATACGAGTTTGCTTATGGATACGACTAATATTATCTCTCATATCAAGTCGTAATCGAGCATCGAGGTTTGAAAGCGGCTCATCCAATAGCAGCACAGTAGGACGAATCGCCAAAGCCCTTGCCAAAGCAACCCGCTGCTGCTGACCGCCGGATAACTGCCCGGGAAGCCGATCTACGTATCCATCAAGTTGAGTAATCCCAACGACATCATCCAAACGCTGTTGAATCTCAACTTTACTGAGCTTCCTTAATTTTAAACCATATTCAATATTCTTACGGACAGTCATATGCGGCCAAAGAGCATAGTTTTGAAAAACCATTCCGATACCCCGATCAGCGGCGGGCATGGACGTGACATCTTTATCCCCAAAAAGAATTCTACCAGCGGTAGGTTTTTCCAGACCTGCAAGCATTCTAAGAGTCGTAGTTTTCCCGCAACCAGAAGGTCCTAAGAAAAAATGTAAGGCTCCCTCTTCTATTTTTAAATCAAGGTTCTTTACAGCGTAAGTACTATCATAGCGCTTATCTATCTTATCGAGCGTCACTTCCATTGATAATAACCAGTCCCTTTTTAGCTTAGCAAATTTCTATTTAATTGCGGCGAACTTCGCTTTAGAAAAAGCGACCCATTCATTGATTTTTTCATTTCTAAAAACATCCTGATCCCATTTCTTAGCTAAGACAGCCAGGTCTTTTTCTTGTATAGGCATCCGGGAAAATTCTTTAAGAAGTTTTTCTCTATCCTTAGACTTTATAACTTTCTTCCAAGCTCGCTTCAGATCTTTATGGGTATCAACCATGGTCGCACCGATCAGATCGTTGATGACACGCTTGGTTTTTGCAACCTCATTTAAATCAACCTTCAAAAAAGATTTTTGCTCAAAAGGGTTATAAGCATTCAACCTTCTACCAACCGTAGTTTTATAGGTTTCAGTGTTGACAGCCATCCGACCGAGAAATGAAATCCTAGGTCCATCTTTATACTTTTTCGGTAGCATTAAAAGCTTTTGCGCCTCAGCACTCAACACGAAATCTACAAAACGACCCGCTACCTTTTTGTTAGGAGCACCCTTTAATATTGCGATAGGATCGGGGTCAAGAACCGTCTGCCCAGGAGGAAGTACAAAACCTAAGTTATTCGCGCCGACATCAGCGATCTTTGCATTAGCATAAAAATCAATGGCCATTGCAGCTACTGCATCACCACTCACTACCGATTTAATAGGATCTGAGCTTGAATGAGTAAACATTCTTGTATTGCCTGCTACCTTACTTAAAGTAGTCCAACCTTTATCCCACCCTTGGCTTTTAAGAATAATGATATTCATTAAAGTGGCCGTGCCTGAGCGCCGAGGATCCGTAACCGAAATCAAGTTATTATACTCAGGAACCGTTAGGTCTGACCAAGTAGTCGGCGCTTTAACGCCCTCAAGTTTTAAAAGTTTTTTATTATAAAAAATCCCAAAAGATGACAGCGCCGATGCATACCAAGTTTGTGACTTGTCTTGCAAAGGAACTCCAGCAGCATTGGATGGAATTTGCTTTCGAAGAATCTTGGGTAGTTCATACTTAGTTAAAAAACCACTCTGTTTTAAATCTAAGAAGGTCGTCGTACCACCACCCCAAAAAATATCAATCCCTGTAGTCTTCGGGTTTTTAGAAAACTTGGCTCGAATAAATCGCAAGTCGTCTGACGTGCCGCCTTGATCAATCCAATCAACATCGACTTCCGTCTTGTAGGTGTTTTTATAGTGCTTTTTGAAAGCGGGGACAAATTCTTGTTGTATCGTTTTTCGGTGAGGAGAAATTATTATGACTCGCTCTTTCGAGTAAGCAGACCCAGTAACTAAACTAAAGCAAATACTAAGAAAACTTAAAGCAAAAACAGGCATGAATTCTTCCCCAGAAGGTATAGTATTTCGTTCGAACAGTTAAGAAGGTATACAACGATTGGCTAGAGGTCGAAAGCCAAAACTCATAAATATTTGATAAAATTGCGGATCAAACTTCTGCTATGTCAATAGGTCCACCATGACTTAATAACTCTTATATACCTATTTTTATTATATTTTTATATCTCAATATGATCACTATAGCATCATGAGCACATTACTGATAAGGAACACCTCCCTTAGATATTAGGGCCATAATAACTTATTTTTCGTTGGGAAATTCAATTGACACAACTTTATAAAATGATCGCCACATGCCCAGAAGAAATCAAACCATTGCTAACCAAAGAGCTGCAAGACCTCGGAGCCTCTGATATCACTCCCTTATACCGAGCTGTTGAATTTTCAGTCAATGAAACTGGTTTTTATAAAGCTCACTTAAAGCTTCGAACTCCTAGCCAACTTCTATTGGTCATAAAGAGCTTCTCAGCAAAAGACCAGGTCATGCTGCAATCCCAAGCAAAACGGATCAAATGGCTAGATATTTTCTCTAGCGACCGAACCTACTTGGTCGATGGAGTTCAAACAGACCGCGGTGCCGAGCTCATGACATCTAATGATGTTAGTAAAACAGTTCGTCTAGCTATCGAAGATGTTTTTAATCACAACAACCTCCCTCTGCCAAAAGTCGACCTCAAAGACCCCGATATAAAGTTTGTAGCACACAGTCAAAAAGGTCGTTGCACCCTAAGCATCAACACCACCGGCAAGTCTCTTCATAAACGCGGCTACCGCGTAGAGGGTCATCCAGCCCCGATGAAAGAAACCCTCGCTGCCTCATTACTAATGTTCGCTGGCTACACCGGTGATGAACCCTTATTTGACGCGATGTGCGGCAGTGGAACTCTGGCCATTGAAGCTACACAAATTTCTTTAAAAAAAGCTCCCATGATACATAGGAAAAAAGGTGAGTTTGGTTTCGAGTCTTTAAAACTTTTTAACCGAAATCTTTGGCGAGAAATCCAAGACGAAGTGCGTTTGGAAAAATCTGATGTTCCCGCTCAGCCGATATCAGCAAGAGATATCAGTGAAGGCTATGTCGAAATGGCTAAATCAAATGCGTTACGTGCGCGGGTGGAGAAGTATATTGATTTTAGCGTTGGAGATTTCCTAACTTCAACTCCACCTACTGAAAAAGGACTTCTCGTCTGCAACCTACCATATGGTGAAAGGTTGAAAATTGGCGGACTTAGTTTAGAAGAGTTTTATCAAGAAGTCGGAAATAAGCTTAAGAAAGACTACACGGGATGGCGCGTCGCTTTCATGACATCAGAAACCGCACCTCATAAACTCATAGGGCTAAAAACCACTCGAAGACTTACGGTTCTTAACGGAAGTATTAAATGTAAATTTTTGACGTATGATATGTATGAAGGTAGTAAGAAACAAAAAAAGAAGGATGATAAGTAGAAGCTGAAAAGGACACAATATGAGCACTCAAGGCACGAATTTAATAAAGCAACCAGATCAGGAATTACTGAAAAGCATCGAAGACTCAGACTTTCATATTTCAGATGGATCAATTACCGTAATTCTCACCGAGTTAATGCGAAGATATACAGAAAGAATGAAGGTCAATGCAAAGGAGACTTCTGACAACGTGATCACCATCTCAAAGAGAACTCTTTATGTTTGTGCTTTTGCTGCGCTTGTGACTGTAGCACAGCTCTTTCTCACAGTTCTAATGTACCTTTCATCACAGTGATTTCACCGAGAATGCATTGCCAAGACAAAAAACGTATAACATTGGATATGAACAGGCTTGATGCTTAAATTTAGATCTTTTAGTTACTTACACCCCCCTCCCCCAAACTTAGTTGCCTTAAATTCCTTCGCCGGTCTGGCCCGGATATCTATACATTTCCCGACCATTTCTTACTAAAATTTAGTTTTTTATTTGTATTTACCTTCCAACTATATAAAGTCGTGTAAAATACTACTAAACATATTTGTTAAGTTGACAAATATGTTCATTTTAACTATAAAGTTAATGGCTACACAAGCCGAAGTGCATAGGAGGAATCTAAGCTAATGAGTATTCCTGGCTTTACAGATGAAGGGTTATTACCTATTGGCGACTATGAATTGACAATTGAAGATCTTCGAAATTCAATTTTAGTAGCTGGATCATCAAGCTCACAATCATGGGATAGTGCATGGCGAAATGAATTAGTTAATAGGTTAAAGGTTCTGGTCAACCAGCTAAAGTCGATTGGTATTAATTCTATTTTCGTTGATGGCTCATTTGTGGAAGACAAAGATCACCCTAATGATATTGATGGCTATTTTGAGTGTGATTTAAAACACCTTGCTTCAGGAGACTTAGAAAAAGAATTAAATTTGATCGAACCTGATAGGGTTTGGACTTGGGACCCATCGTCTCGTAGACCTTATAAAGGGTATGCAAAAAAACAGTTACCAATGTGGCATAAGTATAGAATTGAACTATATCCTCACTTTGGTCAATTGTGTGGCATAAAAGATGGATTTGGTAATGATATGACTTTTCCAGCCGCTTTTCGAAAGTCAAGAAATGGGGATCTACCAAAAGGAATTATTAAAATAGCGTGAGGTATAAGCTATGATACGAAGTGATGCAGAATATCAGAAAGCTATTGAACGAGTTAATCAAGAAAAAAAAATCGTTAAAAAAACTAAAAGCAATTTAAAAAAAGAAGGCTTAAACCCCAAAGAAATCGAAAGGGCGTTAAATCCTCTGCTTTCTTTTATGGCTCAATTAGAGGAAGAAATTGAAACATATGAAAAAATTAAAAGAGGTGATTTCGAAACGTTGGAAAACTTTGAGGGATTAGGTCGATCTTTGATCGCTTTGCGTATAAATAAGAATATCTCTCAAAAAGAACTGGCAGATAAGCTAGAAATCGCTGAATCTCAGATTTCTCGTTATGAGAAAAATGAGTACAGAGGTATTTCGATAGAAAGAGTTAATGAAATATTGCATGCTTTAAACGCGAAAGCAGTTACAAAATTTGAGCCTCTAGTAGCTTAAAACAAAAGAAGGTTTAACTAAAATATGACCATCCAGCCTTATAAAATCTCTAGCCTTAAAACTAAAGATGTCTATTGGACGGTTCCGGCACCATCAGTTCAGACAAAAAATTCTTACGTAGAAGACATCGCCTCAATATGCAGTGAAAGGCTAGTCTATGAAGAGTTGTTCTCAGAACTTTTCCCTAACGGATACACAAAAAAACATGCCGACGGGTTTTTAGAATTCTGCAAGTCTGGATGGAGTAAAGAATGTTTCAATTTCTTTATCCTATCAAACAATGATCAGATATCTGGATGTATCAGTATAAAAAACACTGAGCGAGATGCCGGTGAAGTCGGTTACTGGATGAGTTCAAAACACAGCGGATTAGCTACAAACGCTCTTTCACAATTATGTTTAGCAGCTAAAGATCTAGGATTTAAAAGATTATTCGCACAAACTAAATCTAACAATAGTCGGTCTATCAGAGTTTTGAAGAACAACGACTTTCACAAAGACAACTCTTTCGTGAAAGATAGAGATATCGGATGTGAAAGTGCATTCCTGCGGGTTCTTTGAATGTAACAGGCGAGGTTTGTGCTAATGTGTAAAAACTTAGAATAGATCTGACACGGGGCTCTAAGAAGATAGAGTATGGCACTACTAGAAAATAGGTTACAAATAAAATGGCCCGTATTAGCTAAAGGCTAACGAAAACCACGCTGCCTCGCGCTCTCAAATACCCTCTGAATACCTTGACCCTCAATACTGCATCAACACTAGTACCGTGAAGGACTCTTTTCTAGAAACCGTAAAACAACCAGCCTGTGATCTCTACATTATTTACGCCTCTTCTTCGGGAGCTCCATTCTTAGCAGCCGACGATAGGAACGGGCAATTCCTAAGCTTCAAGTCGGTAAGGCTTCCATCGAATCCAGGCCCGACTAAAATAACTAGCTTTGGCGAAGAACTAAGCCGGAACCACGGGGGTCTCAAATACTTAAGGTTCTATATCGCAGCAAATAATTACGAATACTCTGCTAAAAACTGGTGCAATCAGAAAGAATTTTTCATTACAGAAAAGGTAGGCGGAAAGCGGGAGTATGGTAAAAAAAGCCCCAAGTGATGTTAGAGATTACTTGTTTGACGATAAACCCGTCCCATATACCCTTAAGGCAGGTACAAAATACTTACGCACGAAAAAGTTCTTAACTTTTAAATACTTTGAACAACGGCATAGGGATTCAACATTCTATATTAACACTACACCAATCGTAAAACGACGAGATGTTAAATAAGGATGATCCACTCCAAAGAAAGTAGAGCCGGTGCAGTTGGAATTTTTACACAACATGGATTACAGATCGCACCCCACCAAAAATTCCCCAGGAGGGAGTTTGAATTCGATCAGACTCTGAAATAAGCGTCGACGAAGAGGTATTTCAGAAAGTTCTGCAGGACTATCTTGGCAATTTGGAGGGAACCCGATTAGCCTCTACAACTAAGACCATTTCCTGCTGGTCTTAATAATATGCTCTTTGAATTCGGGGTCGACACTTTGCATATCAACGATATCTATTTTATAAGGGATATCAGATTCTGAAAAAATCGAGTTTAGTACCACTAACTTACCCAACGGGATCTCAGCTCCGAAATCAATCCCCAGATCCAGATCAGAGTAAGTTTGTGCGTCACCACGGATTCTAGAGCCAAACGCGTAAATACTACACCCTGGAAGATGCGCACCTAGATGCCTTAAGACGAAGTTATGAATTTCATCAGTAATAAATTTAGTCAAGAAGCCTCTCCAACCTAATTACTAAGTCATTGCATTTTTGAGCAAAATCCTTAGCACTTTCAAAAACCTGCTTAGCAACTGGCTCACTATATATATGAGAGGTCATATTTCGGGCCTGGTGATAGCCAAACCAAACTTCTACGACGTCGATAAGCCCCTGCTTACCCGCCTCTCGGATTAGGTTTTTAACATTATCTTCTCGAAGATTATTATTAAACTCAAAGTACCTCTTCAGAGTTTTCCAGCTTAATTCAAAAGTGTACTCAAATCGTTGAATAATTGCATCACGAGTAAGATCATCACGATGCTTAGAAATAGCATCTTCTAAAGATCGAAGAGCTTTAGTCAAGGGTTTGAGTGAAAATTCTTCTTTATTCATAGAAAATACCCCATAGATGTAAAAGCGACTGGGTCTTCTCACTTCATGGTGGGTGGTCCTTCCCAGCAGCGCAGCTGCGTTGGAAATCTCTTGATAATACCGAAGATCCCCGACGCTCATTTATATTCGCTGGGTATGACCCACTCTAAAGAAAGTAGAGCCAAGCGACTTTTATTATAGCACAGCCCTCTTAAAGTACCCCTTTTAAAATCAGGTCTATATATGATTCTAACAGAAAAGTTCTTATAGGACGCAAGACCTATAGAACCAAACCTTGGTGAATCAAAACATATCTACATTGATTACAGATCGTACCCCACCAAAAACCTCCCAAGGGGAATTTGAATTCGATCAGATAAATATAAATCAATTGACCATTCGTACCCTGACAGCACTGCTCAGGGAGGCAAGGCATAAGATTTCAGCACTCAAACTTTGGAGTGTCGACGTTAATAAATCTAGTTTTATCGACGTTATTACATAAAAGAGATGCCCTTACGCGCCTAAAGGCTCTGGGCATGACTGGGTTTGCGACTGTTCACCATACGAGCCCACGTCGATGACAAGTCCACAGCTAAGCACAAATACGACCCTAACCTCTTTCTCTTACCCGCCATAAATGATAATGCATCTGCAAAGATACCCATAACTCAGCTGGTTCTCCAAACTCTTTTTCAAGTAATAAAGCAAATTCTACCGTGATCGCTCTTTTTCCATTAACCACCTCATTAACTTTCGCATGACTACACCCCAAACGTCGTGCAAGCTCGCTTTGAGACATACCCTTCTTCTGTAAAAAGTCTTCATTGAGGTAGCGACCAGGATGACTAGGTAAGGTTTTTTTAATAGATGTTTTCGAAGAGAAAAAATCTTCATTAGCATTCAGCCAATCGAGGTATTCAGAAAAACTATTGATAGGTTTCATGACGACACCTTCTTTCTAATTTCTTGAACCGTATCCCATTCATCAAAGAGCTGAGCGTATTCTTTGATTTTTTTCCATTTGATTGTCTTTTCATGTCTCTCGATGAGTGCTTGAATATCTGCTTTGTCCTGATATTCGCGGTTTGTACTATTTTTGTAAGCTTGAATCTTTAGACCGATGATATCTTCGACTGAACAGCAGGGTATCTTTAAACCAGGGATGATCTCGGCATTTTTTATCACTGCTTGGCTTAGTTGACGGGATGCAAAAAGAATGTCGACAAACCCGAGTCCGGTTAAATGTATCACCTCACTTGTTTCAGCGGCTATTTGAAAGCCGTGACTTAAGAACGCTTTTTTTAATTCTAAGCGATTCTCATTGCCAACCAAAAAGTCGACGTCATTAGTGAAACGATGAACATTATGAAACCCTAATGCCAGTCCTCCAATAAGTGCATGGGGAATGGATGCATTACTCAATATCTTATGACTCATAGTGAGTACTTTTTTAATGTCCATAAGTACCTCTATATCATTATACGATATAACGATATAGTTTCTTTAGCTATATATATTGACCCTAGGTGTGAAGTGTTTTTAACTATCTAATTTTATTGGGTATTATTAGACTTGGCTATTCTGTTTTGACATAAAAACAAAACCACCCCTACCTAAGCCTCTGCTTCCTAGCCTCGTAAACTAACAATGCTCCCGACACCGATACGTTTAGAGAATCTGCAGTCCCTTGCATAGGAATCGATACCTTCTTCACATCACTGTGGTTCATCCAAAAATCGGTGACTCCTGTCGCCTCGTTTCCCATCACAAAGCAGCAGGGTTTAGTGTAATCACTATCAAAGTAAATATCTTGTGCATCAGGAGCGGCTACATAAACCTCTACGCTGTCCTGTTTGCAATAATCCACTAACTCTTGATTACTACATTCAATCACAGGAACTGAAAACACTGTACCTAAGCTAGCTCTAATTGAGTTTGGGTTGTAGGGATCGACAGAGGTTCCTGTCAGAACTACAGCCGAAACTCCGGCTCCATCAGCACTTCGTAGAGACGCTCCGAGATTCCCAGGTTTTTCTAGGTTTTCAAAAGCCATTAAGAGTAGGGGTTCATTCAGTTCAGAAAGACTGCTTAGGGAAAAAGTCTTTTTCTCGAAAACAGCAAGTACTCCACTTACGTTATCTCTGACCGCCAGTTTCTGAAAGACATGATCCTCCACCGAAGTCATCACCACAGATGCATCGTCCTTTAAAGATGCAAGTAACTCATCACCGCTCTGGCCTAGATATTTAGGGCAGTAGTAAAACTCTTTGAGTACGAAGTTATTACTGAGCGCTCTTTGAACTTCCAAACTCCCTTCGACACAGAACACACCTAATTTTTTTCTTACTGAACGTTTTTCTCGGAGTTGGATAAGCCGTTTCACGGTTTGATTCTGAGCGCTAGATATGTGTTTATCCATTTTTTAGTCTCTAGTTAATAAACTGTAGGCGCCACTGGGCAAAAAATATTTGTTTTCGCTATAGGGTATAAGCATCTCACCGTGGTCAAAAACAAACCCTTTTCGCCCAACGGTCTGCTGCAAAAGATTTGTTAGCGCCTGAGGCGTATAACCAGTTGAATGAGCACTAAGTAGAATAAATTCAAAATCCTCAGCAAGTACCTCAGTAATTTGTTCAAGTAAAGGCACCAGATCACTTTCGATCTTCCAGACTTCACCCTTATTACCTCGACCGAAGCTAGGGGGATCTAAGATAACACCGTGATATTTTGAACCACGTTTAAGCTCTCTAGCAACAAACTTCTTTACGTCTTCAACGATCCACCGGACCGGCAAATGATCACAACCGGCAACTTCAGAATTCTCTCTAGCCCAAGCGACGCTAGTCTTAGAAGCGTCAATATGAACCATATGAGCACCGGCTGCTGCACACGCCAAAGTCGATCCTCCGGTGTAGGCAAATAGGTTTAATACTTTAAAGTCATTTTGAACCTTTGATTTTGAAATGATTTGATGGAGCTTATTCCAGTTATTTAATTGTTCGGGAAAAATACCCAGATGTCCAAAGTCAGTTAACTTAATCAAAAACTTCCAACGATCAACTGTGATCTCGAAAGGCTTCTTGATTTTCTTATTATGAATCGTCCAAGTTCCATCACCACCGCTAAGCCTCTCATAAGACGCATCGACGTTGGACCATTCCTTAGGACTTAAGGTGGGACTACCAACAGATTGCGGAGAAGGACGAACAACCCTGAATTCACCGATCTGTTCTAGCTTCTGAAAGTTCCCACAATCTATAATTTTATACATCTAACTATCCAATGATTTAGGTAGGCCGCCGATAGCAGCCTCATATTCTTCGACCAACCTAGAAACTAAATCAGCTACCGATGGAACATCTTTAATTAATGCCGAAACCTGACCGATTTCTAACTCACCTTCTTCTAGGTCACCTTCGAGAATACCTTTTTTTGCCCGTCCTTTACCAAGAAGTTCTTTGAGTTGCTCGGGGGAAGCACATTTATCCGTGAGTTCTTTCACTTGATCGTAGAAATTGTTTTTTATGAGACGAACGGGTACCAACTCCTTAAGCGTCAAAGCTGTATCACCTGATGCGGCATTAACAATTGCCTGCTTAAAATTATCGTGAGCACTAGACTCGACGGTCGCAGCAAATCTAGATCCGATCTGTACCCCAGCGGCTCCTAAGCAAAGAGCTGCCGCGATTCCACGTCCATCACCAATTCCACCCGCTGCAATAACCGGAATACTCACTGTGTCAACAACCTGGGGTATTAAACTCATGGTAGTAATTTCATCCCTACCATTATGCCCCCCGGCTTCAAAACCCTCAGCAACCACCGCATCAACTCCCGCATCTTGGCATTTTTTCGCTAGTTCAGGGCTAGAACAAACATGCACCACCGTGCAGTCCTTTGATTTTAGATAGGAAGTAAACTTCTTAGGGCTACCTGCACTGGTAAAAAAAATACGAATACCAGAACTCAGAGCAATCTCAATCTGTTCTTCAATTCGAGAATAAAGTAATGGTAAATTAATTGCTAAAGGGCCGCTGGTAAGAGATTTGGCCTTATCTAAGTGCTGCTTCAAGAGTTCAGGGTTCATCGAACCTGCCCCAATTATACCGAGAGCTCCTGCATTCGCCGATGCTGAGGCTAGTTTCGCACCTGATACCCAAACCATACCGGCTTGGATGATTGGGTACTTAATTCCAAATAACTCGGTTATAGATTTAGACCTTGTATTCATTTGCTAGATCCTTAATAGTACGATCCATAAGTGTGTGTAAACAGCGGGTTGAGCCCGCAACTAAAATGATAGAGAGTCTATTAACATGTTGTCTTATGAGTTTCTAAAGTTATTTCATATTCTTGCCGCTTTTATGTTTGTTTCTTTCGGAGTCGCTTCATTATTGACTCAATCATCTAAGCTGGTTAGAGCCCTATTTGGCGTATGTTCGCTGCTAACCTTGATAGCAGGCGGTGGCCTTATTGGAGCGTTAAAGCAAGGAATGCCCACTTGGGTTATCGCAAAATTAGTGATTTGGATTGTAATCATGGCGATGGTCGGCGTTGTTAATAAACGATTACCCAACTACCGGGCTCATGCTGTTGGCGGACTCTTCTTGTTGGTTGGTCTCGCTACATTTTACGCCATTTACAAACCTTAGGAACTGAAGTGAGACCCCTAGGTCTTAAAATTATCAAATATTATTTCCTAACAATATTGACCCTATTTTATTCGAGTCAGGTTACCGCGAGATTTCAGCAAAGTGATGAAATCGAAATCGACCGGGAAGAACGGCTCTCTAGCGAAAACTTCAATGATGAGATTAGTTATCGAGCTCCATTTTTTTGGCAAAGGCTTTGGGACTCAAAATCTCTGGGGATTCAAGCAAACGGGGGTAGCTACAACGCCAAAAGATTCTCATACATAGAAGAAATTAAACTCCATAGTAGTGAAGACCGCTTTGCTACCTTTAGTTACCATCAGCACCGCCGACAAACGATGATTGTAGACCTGCCCGACAGGGAGATGCGGGTACGCTTTAATTCACTCAGACCCTTCTATATTTCACTGATGGTCGATGGCGATAGCTACAAAGCAAATGCCGATTTTGGCGCCGCGATCTCGATCCTACCCCAAACAAATCGAAAGCTTGAACTATACGCATGGAAAGTAGACCACCTTTACAACGACAAAACTGAAGAATTAGATTCTAACATGAGTGAAGATAACTGGACCTACGGCTTAAAATACCAGTGGCAGTTTTCAAATAAATTCCATGCCCGTATTACCGGAGAGCAAGATACCCCCCTGCGCTGGCAGCGTCAAAACTACGTTTATCGCTACAATCAACTTAAGTATAAACTACTCTTCGGATACGGAGACCAATACAGTGGTTGGTATAGCGAGTTCAGTTGGTTAGACAAGACTAAAACTGAGTCAAAGCTCTGGAACCTAGGCCCACAAAAAGAAATGAACAAGAAAGTCGCAGTGTACGAGTGGTTTATTAACTTCGCTAAGTTGAATCGATCGGATATTACTTTAGGCGCTCTTATCATAAAGCGGGATGTTGACTACGAAGTTTCTAATCCGGATGCAAATGTATCTCCAGAAGTCGACCCCTCTGACCCGAGTCCCGATGCTTACCGTAAAGAACTCGGACACTATTTAACTTATTACCATAAGCTAAAAAATCATCCGAACCATGGATTCCAATACGGCTATCACGCCAACCATGTCGCATTGACTGAAGAAAGTGATACCTCCTACCACGCCGAGTGGAAGTTTCAGTTCGCCTGGAACTACTCGTTCGACCCCACCTCAAATATATTTCTCAATACGTCTTGGGATTTAGATGAACTAGCAAGAAATTATCCTTACCAAAGTGAAGAGCAAAGCTTTAAGCCTTGGGGCGGAGGAAATATACAATTTATTACTGTATTTTAGTGTTAGGTTAGTTACTTTAGTCACAAGAATATGTACATCCCGAGGTTAGCCATGAAAAAGCTACTATTTGTCTGCTTAGGAAATATCTGTCGCTCGCCTGCGGCCGAAGCTATTATGAAAAAAATGGTATCCGAACAGAACCTAACCGACAAAATACACTGCGATTCAGCAGGAACCGCAGCATATCATTCAGGAAATCCTGCTGACGAACGTATGACAGCGCATGGTCGTGATAGAGGCTACGAGCTAACCAGCATCTCTCGCAAGGTTTATCCGTTCAATGACTTTGCTGAGTTTGATTACATCATCGCAATGGATCATTCAAATCGCCGTGACCTTGTCCAATTATCTCAAGAACAGTCCGAACTAAACAGCAAACTTGTCATGATGTGTGACTATTGTGAAAAACACGATATTGAAGAAGTACCGGATCCTTACTATGGTGGTGACCAGGGGTTCGTACACGTGTTTGAAATTTTAGAGGATGCATGTTCTAACCTTCTGAAAAAAATCAAAAAGGAGCTCTAAATCTAATGAGTCATTTACCCAATAAGCTTCGATTCATAATATACGCAGTTTTACTATTCACGGTTCTACCCGCTCACAAATCGTACGCAGAGCCTTGGTTAGGTAGTCGATTTGCACAAAACTGTGCCGGCTGTCACGCGCCGGGTCGTAAAAACCTAGCAGCCATGGATCGACGCTGTACCCTTTCTTGCCAAGGGTGCCACGTCAACCCTAACGGTGGGGGCATGAGGAGTTTTTACGGAAGGTGGAACCAGGACCGGTGGCTCAGGTCTTATCGAAGCTCCCTAGAGCACGCGACAAAATCATTTGTTCCAACCGCACAACAACACTATGGGAAACACCCCTTCGTCAACAAACCAGGCAAAGATAAGTGGATATTCTTTGAAGGATTGCCTTTAGTCGAAACATCTGCAGTTACAATGAACGAGCGGAAGTTTAATAAATACGGCAAAGCAGAAAAAACCACCGCACAGTCGTGGAAAGAGTTTCTGTATCAAGTTCCAAATGTAGATCCCTACCGGCAGTTTGAATACTCGCGAGTTGATGCTGGCGGTGATGCACGCTGGTTATGGCGGAGCTTACAGAGTGAAAGCCATAGCAATAATAACGTTTCTAATTCGGCGGATAAGTGGCAGAGCTTTCTTATGTCAGTTGACGTCGGTGTTCGTTACCGCCCTATTCACAGATACCTTCACCTTGTTTATGAGGGGCGTATCATGGGGAGTCCAGCCGACCATGTCCAGAAGAAGGATATTCTTAAAACAGCTGGTACTCGTAGCCTCTATGCGATGGTCGATAATTTACCTTTCAATACTTTCGTTATGGGAGGATGGTACCGGCCTCTTATCAACGCCACGACTCCAGATCATAATTCCCTGGGAGAGAAAATGCTCGCTACCGCAATTATCGGGTCACCACGATCACAATCACTACTTTTCAACGCAGTTACAGTAGGAACCGCACCAAACGTTCCTTTTGCAAATATCCACTATATCCAAAGAAAAAAATTAATTGGTGGAGATATAGATGGCGACAGCACGACGGGTTTTGCAGTTAACATGGGCCTCAGATTTGTTACCTTAGGCGGAGCAGTTAATTACACCTACTGGAAAACATCTGACGACAACACCGTTACAAACGAAAAGACCGATACTGAAATATTTACTTTTGGTGTATCTGGTCAATTAGGACCAGTTACTACCGGAATTGAAGCGATCAGTTTGGCTAGAGACCAAGCAGGCACTGACTTTAGAAGAGGTGGTGTCTACAGCCTTAAAACACGAACCAGAATCTGGCGAGAGAATTATTTTTTAGCCCATTACGCTATGTCTAATAGAACTGTAATGTTGCTACCTGGGTCCACCTCACAAATTAAAGTGGGCGTGAGGGGGTTTCACATCGCGGGTCTTGAAACGATGCTTACTTACGATATTGAGGAACAAACCAGTGATGGCAACGGCGGTGAGGCAGATATCGCTGACACTAAAAAGACGAGTCATCTGACTGGTCAAATCCACTTCTTCTTTTAAAAGGAAACCACCTATGAACCACGCCATCACTTCTATTTTTCTTCTACACTTTGCTGGCTTAGCCTCATGTGGTCTAACGTCACCGCATTATGAAGACTACACCAATACCGCCACAGCTGGCCCGGTAGATGCGACCACTGAATGCGGTCAATTAGCGCTTGCTGCTTACACCACTAATATTTCACCTGGCGTAGATAGCACCTGCGCTGGATCTAGCTGCCACGGCGCCGCTGCCGGTGGCGTAACCCTAACCGCAGCTGCTCACGATGCTAATCGACTGGTACTATTCAATTACACAGGATTAGATAAAGACAAGCTTTTGGCTTATATCGAATCAGCCCGTCACCCAGGATCAAGTTCTGTACAAGGACTATTAAGCACCGAAAAAATCACTACATGGCTCACTCAAGAAGAAACTTGCATCAACGGCTCTTAATATAGCGCGTCATTTTGACCTATAAAACAAAACTACTAAGCAGGTATTTGTTCATCTAAAATCAAACACACCTCCGACCTTAAGGTCTGCACTTAATTTTAATTGCCTAAAATATCACGGTCTATAAATCTAAGATTATTAAGATAAGTAAATTTTTTACCTCGTAGCTAAAGAAAACCCCCCTGATACACCGAGAGGGTCTTTGACAAATTCGCAGGGCATTTTTCTTGCGGGCCAAATCAAATCTCCAACTACTTAAACCTAACAATCCTTATGGAGGAATTATGACCCGTAATTATGGGTATTTGCCCGATATTATCTGCATACTCATTTCGCTGTTTTTAGTGCTAGAAACTGCGCAAGCATCTAGCCGAGACCAAGCATACCGTATGCATAATAGAATCGCTGGAGTTCCTCCTAGTGCGCAGGTTCTCAGTCAAATGGCAGCTCTGATAGATCAAGGAAGGGCAGAAGATGCGGCAAAAATCGCAATAGAAAATCCCTACTTTTATAACCTCAGCCTTAAAAAGTGGATCAGTTCGTGGACGAATGAAGACGAGAACGATGATGTTTCACTCAACGATTTCACGGCAACTCTATTGGGAATAATTAGAGATGAGGTTCCTTTCGACAGAGCTTTATACGACGATATCTTGTACATCGGCCCTACCGGAAACGGTGTGCCTACATATTCACCGGATAACAACGCCCATTATATTGCTCTGGAAGACCAAAGGGTCGACCTCAAAGCAAACCTACAAAAAAGAACTCTCACCGGAGTAACAGGCATCGGAGAAGCCGCCGGAGTAATGGGTACCCGAGCATTTGGTGAGGCATTTTATACAGACGGCACCAACCGTAGAGCATTAAGGTTTACGTTTACTAATTTTCTCTGCAATGATTTTGAAGCACTATCAGACACCACGAGAGCAGACCACCGTGTAAGGCAAGACGTAGACAGAAGCCCTGGTGGAGACAGCAACGTTTACCGAAATAAATGTGCGGGTTGTCATGCCGGCATGGATGGTCTTGCTGGAGCATACGCATTTTATGACTTTCAAGATGGTAGAACCGTTTATCAATCTGGTGAAGTACAAAGTAAGTACTTTAACAACAAAGATACATTCCCTGACGGCTATAAAACTCAAGGCGACGACTGGATTAACCTTTGGATCACAGGACAAAATAAAGCTGTAGGCTGGAATGGAGAGAGTTCAGGCAATGGAGCCAAGTCTTTGGGCAAAATGCTTGCGAGCACCGAAGCCTTCCCCAATTGTATGGCAAAACGAGTTTTTACAAAGCTTTGCCTACACGAACCAAAGTCTGACGATGAAATATCTCATGTGAAATCACTTGCGAGTGAATTCAAAAACAGTTCTTACAACATGAAAAACCTTTTCACAAAAACTGCCGTAAAATGCATGGGAGATTAATTTGACAAACTTGTCATCAATAAAACTTAATAAACTTGAGGAGAAATTCATGCCACATAACAAATTGCTGACGCTTCCACTTTTAATACTACCATTCCTATTTAGCACCATTGGCTGCGGAAAGCGCACCATTAGAGATAATACTATTTTCGTCACTAGATCTGGCGAAGATCAAGTGTCGAAAACAACTCCCGTGACTGACGAGGGCGATATCGGCACTCCGATTTCCTTAAAAGACCTCGAAGCCGCGATTGGATTAAGAAGTTACGAGCAGGTAAGAGAGACTATGACGACCCTAACCAATATCAACCCAACAGCACCAAATATCGCGAGCATATACTCCGATGTAAAAACACAATTACCAAACAACAATGATATAAAAACTTTTCTAGCATCGCATCAGGTAGGGATCACCAAAATCGGAGTTGAATTTTGCGACACTCTTATTGATCGAGATGATTTACGAGCTAGTATGTTTCCAGGTTTTAGTTTTACTTCCGCACCAAGAACTGCTTTTTCATCAGGGTCTTCGGCAGATCTGGCTGAAGCAATGATGGATCAGTTTTGGGGGTCAGGTCTTTCAAATCTTCCCGATAAAAGCACAGCGCTGAATACCATAGAGAACTTAACAGACGACTTACTTGAAGGTGAAAACCTAAACGATACCAGCGTAACTCTACAGGTTAGCAAAGGCATCTGCACGGCTGTCTTAGCATCATCACCAGTTGCCATATTTTAAACTTATAAACTACGAGATAGGACTAGAGGAATGAGTAAACCTAAAAAAGAAAAAACAGAAGATATCGCCAATAAACCAATGATCCACAGTGATCACGCTAAACCGAAGACCAGAAGAGACTTTCTCGCAAGCGGACTGATTTCAGCGGGATCATACCTCGCGATGCCGTCTCTTCTAGCAATGCTGAGAAGTCAATCTGCACAAGCATTAGAGTGTAGTGAAGGAGGGTCTGCATCCGGGGTACCAGGTGTTTTATGTTTCGATTTAGCAGGCGGTGCCAGCATAGCTGGATCAAACGTAATGGTAGGTAAGCAGGGTGGTCAAGAAGACTTCTTAGCCGACTACCGAACACTAGGCCTACCATCTGACATTGCTAGAAATGTAAATCGTGAATTAGGCTTAGTCTTTCATGATGACAGTGCTTTTCTTAGAGGAATACTAGAAACCACCACTCCAGAAACCCGAGCAAACATCGAAGGAGCCGTATTCTGCACATCATCAGCAGATGATACCGGCAACAACCCATTAAACCCCATGTACTGGTTAAATGCCGCTGGAGCTAAGGGAGAGCTCGCACAACTTGTGGGTTCGAGAAATAGTGAATCAGGAGGTAGCTCCAGGGTTCCTTCCGCTTCAGTTAATCCAGCAGCAAGACCAGTGCTAATCACTAGACCTCAGGATGCTCTTAACTTAGTTCAGCTAGGAAAGCTTGCGAACCTTGTTGGCGCTGACAAAGCCCAGAAGGTTCTTAAAACAATTGAAGCGATGAGCTCTCAACAACTGGCGAAATTTTCTAACAAGGATTTACCCGCGCAGATAAAAGACCTAATTAAATGTGGTTACATCAATAGCGCTGATATGTTGAACAAGTTTACCCCCGAACGCCTCGACGCCCGAAATGACCAAGAAGTCTTGGCCGCGTTTGACAATCTCAATAACAACGGACAAAGCCAAGTTGCGACGATGGCAAAGTTACTAATAGATGGCAACACCGGCGCCGCAACAGTCGAACGCGGTGGTTACGACTATCACGACGGCAGTCGTTCAACTGGTGAGGTAAAAGACTTTGAAGCTGGCCGACTTATGGGCCAAGCATTGCAATTAGCTGCATTAAAGCAGAGAGATTTAATCGTCTATGCATTTAGCGATGGCTCGGTAACAAGTAGCGGTGGTGTTGATAACAGTGGCAACGGAAGAGGAAAACTGGTTTGGACAGCTGACAGTGGCCAAAGAGGGGCTGCATTTATGCTTTACTACCGAGCAGCAGGAAAACCAAAGCTTAGAGACTCAAGTGTTAGGCAAGTAGGATCATTCAAAGATAACGGTGCCGTCGACAACGCAGCAAGTCAAATTAGTAGCAACGTAGAAAACTTAGGTAAAGCAGTTGCAGCAAACCTACTTGCCATTCAAGGGCGAGAAGGAGAGCTTGCTAGTGTGGTCGGAGACAATCCTTTTGGTAGCAACCTAAATCGATACCTTATCTTTGACAAACAAGATTAAAACAATATCAATCTTGAACGAATAAATTAATTTGTGGAGGAAAACATGCTCAAGAAAGCCCGGTTGGCTTTTCCATACTGCCTAGTTATAGCACTTGTCGCAACAAGCGCCTGTTCAATCAACCCCGGAGGGAAAAAATCCTCGGGTCTGGTCAATCTACCCGATAACCCCTCAGAGCCTCCCCTCCCAGACTCTGCAGATGGGACGAGCCAGGTTGGATCTTTAGAGGCATTCCAACAAACTGTTTATCCTTTAGTACGAGAAGTGACCTGTGCGGGCTGTCATTCAACCGTCGCAGCGCCTTTTTTCGCTTCAGACGACCCACAGGCCGCGCACGACGCTCTTATCGTGGCGAGTAAAGTTGATTTTAAACACCCCGAATCATCGAGATTAGTACAAAGGCTTTCTAATGATGCTCACAACTGTTGGAGTCAGGACTGTGAAGCAGATAGCCTAGAAATGTTGAGTGCAATCAAAGAGTGGGTAAGATTGATGGAGTTTAGTTCTAATGACGAGACGGAAGTCATCACCCATGGGTTAAGACTAGTCGATGCAACGCCGAAAGAAAGCACCTCCGTCGACAATCGCACCATCATCGTCGAAGCTGAAGAGGGTAATATAACTGCACCAATGACTCAAACAAACGATGGCAACACATCGGGCGGACAATACCTGCAAGTTCCAAATGGCAACGGTGGATTCTTTCAAAACCCCAATACAAATAATATTGGCTCAGTAATATACGACGTCGAGGTTATTGAACCGGGAACCTACCGGTTGTGGGGGTTGATTCAAAGCGCAAATACCAACGACGACTCCTACTACATCCGAGTAGACAACGGTAACTTCGTGACTTGGCAAACAACAATCACCGGCAATGCCTGGCAATGGGATTTGTCGACAGACCAAAACAACGGTGGAAATATTCATGAGTTTAACTTAACCGCTGGTTCTCACAGAATAGAAATCAGAAGAAGGCAAGACGGCGCAAAGTTAGACATGATCGCACTCACCTCAGATTTAAACTTCGACGGCGGCGCGCCTCAACCAGAAACAGTAAATATTTTAACATTCGACCTACAAGAAGTCGTCGGAGAGCCGGGAGTTTTCCTAGAAATTGAAATAGCTGAGTTTGATGCATTTAGTTATAAATTTAAGAACCCTACCATTATTAGTCAATCAAGCACTTTAATCGCCCGAGATATGAAAATCATGTTAAACGGCAAGTACAACCCACAGCATGCGACCTACACCTACATTGATTCAGAAATAAGACCACCTGGGAGCATTCTTTCTACCGCAGCACTTATTATCCCCTCTGAATTGGGATTAGGTGACGATGACATTTCAATATCATTTCAAACATTGAAGAAAAAATAGAGGACTTCAAATGAAATTACGCTACTTAACAATGATGACTGCGATGAACCTAATCCTAGCCAGCTGCGGAGATGAAGTTAAAGATCGTCGCAGAGTTGTATACGTTGACGAGGAAGGTAAAGTCATAGAGAACGCCGAAGCAAACCCAAACAACACAGCCACTCCCGGTACGCCCACTAATGGCTCGGGGAACAACATGGGAATCCCCGTGCAACCACCGG
>Ga0222674_1000182_pt1 | contig 29537 bp, 29 predicted proteins | sample AntAcemetagen866_FD_179804 | JGI IMG/M metagenome (GOLD analysis project Ga0222674, IMG submission 179804) | Saline water microbial communities from Ace Lake, Antarctica - #866 | ecosystem: Environmental > Aquatic > Non-marine Saline and Alkaline > Saline | place: Antarctica: Ace Lake...
GTTACCTAGAAATATTTTATTGAGATAAAGCTCCAAAATCCTATCTTTAGATAAGTTTTTTTCCATAGCAATCGCTAGAAAAACTTCTTCCATCTTACGTTCAAGTGTCTTGGCCGGCGTTAAAAAATAAAGCCGCGCCAACTGCTGAGTAATCGTGCTGCCACCTTGGGTAAATTTTGAGTTTTTAAAATTAACAAACGCGGCTCGAAGCATAGCTTTAAAAGAAACACCCGAGTGACTATAGAAATCCGCATCCTCAGCAGCTAAAAAAGCCTGCACTACATGTTTAGGAATCATATTTAAGCTTACATAATAACGTTGCTCGGTCGAGAATTCTCCCACTCTATTCAAACTGCGGTCTAAGACTTCCGTAGACTGCATCATGGGATCTTTGATTTGCGCCGACCAAGGCTTATCCGCCACGTATTGAACGGCGACGTATTCAAGGCCTTTAGTTAAAGTGAGATAACACAGCAGAGCAAATAACGAACTCAGTATAACAACATAACGGGCTCGCATATTTTACCGCACCTTCCGAGCCTCATTTTTTAACTTCTTCGCAAGAGCAACAATTTGCTGGCTATCGAGTGTGCTAAAATAGATATTTTTGTCGCTCTTAGGATCTTCTTTTTTAACCTTTGATATAATTATCAGAGCATCCCCTGCTTTAGACAATGCACCTTTTCTCATATCTTTAAATTCAGGAAATTCTCGAGCTAGGCTGATATAACGGAACGCACAAGCAGAATAAATCTCCTGTTTACAGTAGAACGCGGCGACAAACTCTGAACTATCTGCGACCCGACGTTTACCTTTTAAGACCAATGCTCTAGCTTGCTTTGAGTACTTACTATTAGGAAGGCGATCTATCAGCTTCTGCCACTCGTCAATAGCTTTGCGGGTAAACTCCTGCTCACGGTCGATAGCTTCTGGCGATAGCATCCAATAAGACTCGCCGACTCTATACATCGCAAAGTCTAGCTTGGCATGTCTGGGGTGTAGCTTAACAAACTGGCTGTATGCCACTGCGGCTTCTTCATAGTGCTCAAGCTCATAGTGGCTGTTGGCAATCAAAAGCTCAGCCTCTACGGCATACTGGGAGTAGGGAAATCTAGACTTAAACTCACCTAAAGTGGTCAATGCGATCTCATAATCGCCATCGTCATAAGCCTCTTTCGAGGACTTATAGGCCTCCACAGGGTTCTTAGACATCTCTTTATCAACGCATGACATCGCGAAAAAACAGATAACTAGTGGTAATAACTTAACTTTACCGGTGGACCAATAACATTTTAACATAAATACTTCACCTAACTGCCTCATTACCGATAGCATATAAAAGAGTGCATCCAACAGCGATTATGGCGTAATTTGTAGAAATTCGCAAAAAATTATCAACTCTTTAATATATTCAGGGCATTGTTAAATATAACGAGGATTATGTGACAACCCGAAGCAAACATTCAAATAGCCGCGGCCCCCGAGAAAAGCCAAAAATGATGTCTGGGCGCTGGTTTATCATAACTGCAATAGGAATCTCAGTTGCGGTTCACATCATGTCCTTTTTAAATCTAAATGTTTTAGCTAAATACTTTAAAACAGAACCAAAACAACACTACAATCCAGTTAAAATTAGATTAGTGGATAAAAGTAGCACTCAAAACAAAGACAACTCCGACAAGAAAATCGTCGAAGTCCAACAGCAGGAAACTGAAGCTCCAGAAGATGCTAAGCACAAAAGCTTTCAAGACCATATCGCCGAAAAAGAAACTCGGGTCCAACCCAGCTTAACCAAAAATAAAGCAGAAGACGCTGGAAATAATAACCCCAAGAAAAAACGACGTAAGATCCTAGAACAGTCCGTCGCCAAAGAAAAACCTAAAACTCCAAAACTTGAAATTGGTGCCGGAGGTGGTGAGTTAGAGTTTGCTCCTTCCGATCAAATTAAAAAACAATATCAAAAGCTTATCCCCACAACCCAAGATCTCTCAAACCTCATGCAAGCTGGGTATCAAGAATACCTCGACGATGAAATTGCAATAGGCGACCGGATTGACATCAACACCACGAACTACCGCTATATGGGATATTTTACGACCATGCGTAAAGCAATAGAACTGGTATGGAACTACCCTTCAGAAGCTGCCCGAAGAAGTATGCAAGGAGAGGTAGGAGTCGAATTTATGATTAATAAATCTGGGTCCGTCACAAGGGTTCGGGTTATCAAAAGCTCCGGATACCGCGTCTTAGACGACGCCATTGTAGAGGCGCTGAAACTAGCTTCGCCGTTTTCACCTCTTCCAGAGGGTTTCGGCAAAGAGCGAATTTTAGTCACCGGGTCGTTTAGATACGTCCTAAGCTCATTTTATGCTGGAGCTCACTAATCCAATGCTTGTGACAAACTCCATACAAAGATATCTTAGTCCCATGTATATTTTTATATTTGAGGCATTCATGGTTAGATGTTGTGGGGCGATTGTTATCCTTATAGGGCTTTCAGGCTGCCAAACCACGGCTAGAAAAAATATCAACCCTCCGACAGCAGCCGCGAACAAACCCACAGAAGATCCCTCACCAATTTTAAATGATAACTCGTTACCCGTTAAAGACGTGCTCGAAGAAGGATTCTGCTATGACGATATCTACGCCACTTATTTACAGGCAAAATACCGATCTGACAAAAAATCCAGCATTGCAAAAATAAAATCTAGACGACGACGCAAACGAGCGCGAGAAACTGCAAAGAGTCAGTCCTTATTTTATGCGAGGAAAACCCTTGTTGGTGGCACAAGTCCATACTTTGGAGCCCTGCCAGTCATTGCAAATAACAAGGTAGAATTTTGGATGCGATATTTCAAAACCCGTGGTCGCCGGACTTTTATCAAGTGGCTGGTTCGATCCGAATCTTTTCGCGATCTAGTTATTCCTATTCTTGAACAAGAAGGCCTTCCCCCAGAATTATTCTTCCTAGCAATGATCGAATCAGGTTTCTCTAATACTGCATCATCTAGGGTTCGAGCTACGGGAACTTGGCAGTTTATGTCAAGGACCGCAAAATCTTACGACCTCAAAATCAATCATTGGATCGACGAACGCCGTGATCCGGTAAAATCCACGGTTGCGGCCGCAAGATACCTAAAAGACCTATATGTAAGATTCGGCGACTGGTACCTTGCGATGGCAGCCTACAATGCCGGACCCGGTAAGGTACGAAGTGCAATCCGACGCGCTAAAAGCCGAGACTTCTGGGAAATTAGTAACACTAGATACATCCGCAAAGAAACCAAGCACTACGTGCCAAAAGTCCTCGCCGCACTAAACCTTGCATACAACACTAAACTCCACGGATTTGATGTTCAGAAAAATCCGGCAGATGTAACTCCCACTTCTTACGTAAAACTAAATAGGCCGATCCAAATCGATGAGGTTGCCACTAAACTAAACCTACCGCTTAAAACTATTAAACGTTGGAACCCGGAAATCATTCGCAACATCACGCCACCAATAAGAAATGGTGCCCCCTACTCTATGAGGCTTCCCAAAACACTCGTCGCAGCATTTACTGAGATTCAAGATTCACTTACCGATATTGAAGTAACTGATGTTTTAATGCATAAAATACGACGAGGAGAAACCCTTTCCGCTATTGCACGTCGTTACAAAGTTCCTGTTCGTAAAATCAAAGCTATCAACCCTAAACTCCGTGCACGCGCCCTACGTATCGGCAAAAAGATTGCGGTACCAATACCAGGAGTCGTAACCAAGAAAAGAGCCGGGACTAAAAAAACCAACGATGGCGAAATGGGTTAAACCCTTTAGTTAATGAGAAATACGGTGAGATGCTAAATGAAGTAACGAGCCGCCGACTAGAGCCTGGAACAAACCAAAATAAAAACCCTGATGCACCTTCCATAAAACTTCCGAGCCGTACATAAAACCAAACGTGGTAAAACCACCCAAAAGCGTCAACGTAATAACCGCTAAAGCAATTCCATACTTCGGTCGAATCGACCACCATAGCAGTAATGACGCTGGTACCCTATGAAGAACCACCGCAATAGGTAATGCGTGGTAGTGCATACCATTTTGATCAACAATCGAACTATGTCCACTTTGTGACAAAGCCAGCCCGTCTAACACTCCATGCATACACAAACCAACCACCGACAAAACTAAAGGGATCATGTGAATGCGTTCCATGAAACGGTGCGAACAATACTCGATTGCTGTCGGTAACAACCACCCAATAAAGATGACTAAGATCGACCACCATCCACAGATTAAAAAACTCTCCGGCACGATATGAAGAACAACCAACCCGGCAATCGCAAAATAGATAAATGCTTCAATATAGAAAAAGGCATGCCCGACCTTCTCAACCGCTAGGTAAAGAAAAGGGGCCATTGCTAAAACGATTAGACTGAGAACGAAGTAACTCATAGTATCCCAAGTATGTTAGGTTTTGAGCCTATATCAAATCGACAAATTTATTTCATTGTCAGAATCAAAAAAATACGAGATATATGGAAACCTTATGACATTATTATTTTCTAACAAAAAATTATTCACCCCTGGTCCTACGACCACGTCCGAGCAGGCTATCCAAGCAATGTCTGCGCCTAGCACCTACCACCGGGACCCAGAGTTCTACGAATCGTTTACCAACTGCCGGAAATTATTAGCACCTTTTTTTGGTTCACAGGCTTTGCCCTATATTTTCACCAGCTCAGGAACCGGAGCAATGGAAGCAGCTGTAGTAAACTTCACCTCCCCTGGGGATGAAGTGTTGTCAGTCGTCGGCGGGAAGTTTGGACAAAGATGGTTTGATATATCAGATAGTTACGGCTGTAAAACTCACAAACTAGCCGTCAAACCAGGCTCATCACCTACAGCCGAACAAATATCTGCCTCCCTTAAGGCCAACCCCCAAATTAAAGCTGTTTTAATTCAAGCAAGCGAAACCGCGACCGGGGCATCTTACCCGGTCGAAAAAATAGCCAAACTCATTCGAGCACAGTTCAATGGCCTGATCATGGTCGATGCGATATCAGCGCTATGCGCTCACGAAATTAAAATGGATGCGTGGGGACTAGATGTAGTCATAGGCGGCAGTCAGAAAGGTCTTGGTGTACCTCCGGGCTTATCGTTTATCAACCTTTCAGCCAAGGCTCACGATAGCTTTTCCGATCGATCTAGATTTTACTTTGATCTTAAAAGAGAAATGAAAGGCCAAGATGAAGGAAGATCGGCATTCACGCCAGCCGCTGGACTAATCGTAGGCTTAGAACAATCTCTAAAAACATTAAATCAACTCGGCGTCGACCAAGTAGTCAATCACCACAAAAAACTAACCGAAGCTGCAAGAGCCGCTATCACCGGCCTCGGACTTGAGCTCTTCGTCAAAGACTCCTACTCTCATGCAGTCACTTCGTTTCTACCCCCAGCGGGTATCTCAGCAAGTGACCTTCTTAAAAGCATGAAAGCCGACGATCAGATTATCTTCTCTGGTGGGCAAGATGAGCTAAAAGGAAAAATCCTCAGGCTCGGTCATCTCGGATTCATGAGTCGGCTCGACTTAATTACCGGTCTTAGCGCACTTGAGTTTGCTTTAGTCAAACTAGGCGCCAAGATTCAATTAGGTGATGGTGTTGCTCAAGCGATGAAGATTTTGAAATAGGCCGCTTAACATCTGTTACTCTGAAGAGCCTTTATTAAAATCGACGATGACAGAGTAAATAACCCTCTTCCGTCCATCAGCGCCACTACCGCCAAGCGCCGAAGATACTAACTCCACCACACCGTCTTTGACCACACTTAAGCTCCCATCTTCGTCAGATTCAATACCATCTATACCTGTAGCTTCTTCGAGGTTCGGAGTCACACAACGAATTAAGCCTGCATCAATCTTAGTTTCGCAAATCGACCCCCGATCATCAAAAGAATAGATACTGTTTTTATCTTCAGACCAGATTAAAGGTGAAGCAATTGCATCAAATCTCGGCACAGGACCTTTTGAGATATCAAAAAACTTCAAACCTTTTTCGCCGGTCCATTGAATAAACGAGAAATCTGCTTCACCTTGCTGTGCCACAGATATTTGTAAACCAAGGTTTTCTCCCGACTTGGTAACAAGATTTGATGCAAAAATGGTCATACGCCCCTCGGATGGAGCCACCGTATAAGTTTTAACAAGCTTTTTTTCTTTCATATCAAAAACAGAAAACACTTGGTCTTGCACAAATGCCGGAGCAGATACAGTTAGGCTTAGTTCCGCAGTTTTATCATTGTAAAAAGCTTGATTCATTTGGATAAAACCCTTTGTAAGCGTAGGAACAAATTTAGTATCGTCTCTTTCAACAATTTCTAGCGAGATCTTCCCTTCCTTCGTTTCACGATAAATCAGCAAAGCATATTTAGAGAGGTTTTTAGGGGAGGTTTTTTTTCGTTCTAAAATCATCACGGCAAATCGGTCAGCACTGACATCCTCACCGTAAGTTAATAAAGTTCCTTTCTTTTTATAGGTTTCCGCCAAGTCGTTTGGAATCGAAAACTTACCGACTTCGTACACCTTTGACCAAACACCTGCGATATAAAATCGATAAAAACCTTTTTCGACAATACGGCCGTCCTCCTGACGCTGCAGTGTGGCATAGTAGTAGATGAGCTTGGAATTTTTCATCTTTGAAACTCGGAATACAGAAACAGCATTAGGAGTTTGCGGGCCTGAACTAGGCACCGCGTCTTGCGCATAATATTCTTTTACCAGATCAAGGCTAGACTCCACTAAAATATCATTTTTAATAAGGGTCATCGTACTCAGATCTAAAGTCAGAACCCTAGTCTCATCAAAAATATTTCTCCCTCTTACTACAATTGATGCCTGATTTTTATCTTGTACACTCATATACACCCTACTCGGAGAAGAAGGGTATTTAGGTGACACTCCTGATGCAACGACAACGTACTTCTCATCGGCCCACTCAGAACCACTTGGTTTCTTGTAGTAAGCCAATCGACCTTCACGCATTACAAATAAATAACGCTGGCCGTCGGCACCATCAAGAATTGAATATAGGTTCTCTTGTTGACGTCCATAAAGAAAGAGAAAATCCCCATCGTCAGATGGCTCGGGAAAACTGGAAATAATCTGAACCTCACTTGAAGGATCATTAGGTGAAAATGCTTGGGATAAACCACTAAGACCAAGAACAATTAGACATATGACTGGGTTGATAAATTTCTTAAACATTGGGATCACTCCATTTTAAGTTAGACTGACTGAAAACGGATTACTATTATTACGGCGAGTCGAAGTCAATGTTCAGAGCTATTATCTGTTTACAGATAGTTAACAGTCATAGCGCCAAATATAAGTAAGTCTTTATACATCTGATATCAGGGCTAACGCATCTAAATATTATTTAATTTCAGTATGTTATGATTCACTATAGAATTGGGGTAAATTTTCTAAGGAGATTTGCCACATGGATGTGGAAGAACCTACGCTGGACGTTTTCTTTTCAGAGCTTGATGACCCTCGGATCGATCGCACAAAAAAATATCCTTTGGCTGAAATTATCTTGCTGGTTATTTGCGGCACGCTTTGCGGCGCAGATTCTTGGTGTCATATTGTAACTGTCGGTGAGTATAAGCTAGATTGGCTACGAAAGTTTTTCCCATATAAAAATGGTTTACCCTCTCACGATACGATTGGACGTGTCTTTTCTTTGCTTGATTCTAAAAAATTTCAGGATTGTTTTCTTGAATGGGTCAAGTACATTTCAGTTGCTACAGAAGGCGAAATAATTGCAGTAGATGGTAAAAAATCTTGTGCCAGTCAAGATTCTTTTACCAGTGCGCCGCCCTTATATCTAGTAAACGCCTGGGCCGTAAAAAATGGCGTTTCGTTCGGACAAATAAAAGTAAGCGACAAGTCTAATGAAATAACAGCCATCCCCAAAATACTCGATTTAATGGATATAAAGGGCTCTATCATCACAATCGATGCTATCGGAGCGCAGAAAAACATTACCGAAAATATAACCAAGAAAAAAGCTGATTTTGTCATTGGTCTGAAAGCAAATCAGCCAAAGTTACATGCCGAGGCAGTAAGTTTTTTCGAATCTAAAAAACTGGAGATAACAGGTGACAAAAATTTCCATGTAGAAAATGTCAACTCTGGGCACGGGCGCGTTGAAACACGTAACTGCTACCATCTTCCTATTAACACCGAATGGGTTCCTTCGGCATCCGAATGGAAAGGGGTTTCGAGTATCATTGTAATCGAATCTGAGCGTTATCTTAAGTGCGATAAAACAACATCAAACGAAACTCGCTTCTACATTTCTTCGCTCCCTCAAAACCCTGTAAAAACCCAAGAAACGGTCAGGGCTCATTGGTCGGTTGAAAATCAGCTCCACTATTCACTGGATGTCACTTTTGATGACGATCGATCTCGCATCCGTAAGGATCGAGCGCCCCAGAATTACAACATCGTTAAAAAATGGGTGTTAAGCCTTCTGAAAAAAGACCTTTCCAAGAAAGGTTCGCTCAAGTCAAAAAGAATGAGAGCCTTGGCTGACACTGGTTATCTAGATATTCTTTGGCGTCAAGGAAATTAAGATGCGTTAGCCCTGATCTATTACTTCTACCTATTGTTGACCGTATTTTTTTATGATAGACACAACTCAGATTCGTTATGAAACTATATTTTACTCGTTGAAGGGAGTTCCGTATGAAATATCTACTTACCTTAATTACTCTTTCAGGGTTATTGTCCGCACCCGCTTTTGCAAAGTCCGTTAAATGCCGCGCAGCAGACGCTGGGAATAACAACCGAAAGAATGTGGCAGTTACTGTGGTAGGAAGATTCACAGAAAAACCTAAAATCACCGAGTATGGTGACTATAAAATTTCAGTAGTTCACAATATTGGCAGTGAATTCGAACCACAAACAAGTCTAAGGTTGAAAGCCAACAAGTTCTCATCAAATACCTTGAATGTTTCAAGTAAAAGCCTATATCAGCTAATGGGGCCAAATCTTTTTCTACAGTGTTGGTTTGAATAGTCCGGAGGTATAAAGGGGGCGGTAAAACCCCTCAACATTACGACAAAAGATTGCAGCTATAAATCTGAGCATCAAACTCTCTTTTTACTATCTAGCCGAGTCGCCTTCAATTTTCTCTGCTGTCGGAGTAAGAGCTATCTCCAGGCCACGGCTACTAGGGTACCAGTTTACACTTTTAACATCATTTCCGCCAAACCAGTCTCCTGTCCGCTTCGCCCAAATATTGCGCGTTTCAGCCGTTAAGCCTTTCACAAAATCTTTACTTGCCGAGAGCACGGCCGCAGCTGTATTAGTTCCAGTATAAGAATTAGTTTGCGGGTAAAGGAATATTTGGCCTGTATCCCTAGAGACCATTAATAAAGCTTCTTTAAGTTTACCATTGCTCGCTTTCCAAGCAAGGCCCACGTTGAGAACCTTTCCAGGAAGCATTGTAAACATCCCATCGTAAACAAACTGCACATGAGAAAAATCAAACCTAAGCGGTTCAGTCCCGAAAACAGAGCGAAACAGCGAGCCATAGCGTTCAATTTCTGGATGGTACTCCAAAACAAAGTTTTCCATACTTTCCGCCCCTCGTTTTGCTCCCGGCATTCCTAAATAATCCCCATTGTATGCCCTTAGCGAGGTTAGCATTGTCAATCCACCAGACTCATAATAAAAATAAGCGCCCTGACTAGTATCGTACGTTGGCAAAGACTGCCGCATTTCTTGTAGTTGGTTAAATAAGGTCACGTTACCTGTTTCTGCAGAGCTAGATATAAGATCTTGGATCTGCTTCGCTTGTACAACCGTAAAAACGGGACCACATGCAAGTTTTGGCGCCAAAACTAGACCTACAGCCGAGAGTTTAGCTGTTAAAGAAAGGGCCAGCACACCAATAATATAAGTAAAATTCATAATAAATCCTCCTAGCATATTTTCTCATTACTCAACCATTTACGCAAGGAGACGCGAGAACTAGCGACACTTGGACCTGAGAGAGGGGAATCCCCCTATTTTATCACCGCTTACCCCGTTCAACACAGTTGCCAAGAAGCCTAGCTATTGATAGTCTGACAAGCTTAGACACTCATACTCTAGTGAAAGGGAATCGACGTGAAAATATTGGTTATCATTAAGAAAACACCTGATACCGAAGCTAAAATCAAGATATCGTCTGATGGTAGTTCTTTAGAACTAGCTCAAACTAAATCCATCATTAACCCATATGATGAATATGCGATCGAAGAAGCCCTTCAGATCAAAGCAAAGCAAAGTGACTGCGAAGTCGTGATTGTTAGTTTTGGCGACGAATCTGTTAAAGAGCTTCTCATCAAGGGACTTGCTATGGGGGGAGACCGAGGTCTTCTGATCGATAGCAAAGGTCTGGAAAATGCGGACTCACTCGCAATCGCAAAAGTTCTAAGTGCAGCCGTAAAAGCAGAGGCACCTGATATAGTCTTTGCTGGTAGACATGCTATTGACGACGACAACATGCACGTCGCTACAATGGTTGCCGAACTCCTTGAATGGCCTCATGTCAATGTCATTTCCAAGCTTGAAGTAGACGGTCAAACTGCAACAGTTGAACGCGCAATCGAAGGCGGCCAAGTGGAAGTATATGAAGTAGGACTTCCCGCCGTATTCGGTGCTGATAAAGCCCTCAATCAACCTCGTTACGCATCGTTACCAGGAATTATGAAAGCAAAAAAGAAACCCCTCGATATCAAAACAGCTGAAGACTTTGGCGTAGGGTCTGCAAGTTCGAAGGTTTCTGTCACTAGCTTTGCTTACCCACCAGAAAAACCAGCTGGGAAAGTATTTAAAGGTGAAGACGTCGGTACTATGGTCGAAAAAGTCGTTAAACTACTTCGAGAAGAAGCTAAAGTGATTTAAGGGAGAATATGATGAAGATTCTAGTTTTTGCAGAACAAAGAAACGGTAAACTTAAATCATCGGCAAAAGAAGCACTCACCGCAGCGGCAAAGCTGTCCGGTGGTAATGCTTCTGATGTTGCTGCTTTGCTCATTGGTAGCAATGTCGAGTCACTTGCTTCAGAGCTTGCTGGTTACGGCGCCGATACAGTTTATGTGGCCGATAAACCCGAGTTAGAAAACTACCATTGTCTAAATTATACTGCGGTTCTAGCGGAAGCGGTCAAAGCGTTCTCAGCTGACGCCTTAGTGGGCGGAGCGTCTCCGATGGGAAAAGATTTATTCCCTAGACTTGCGGCTAGATTAGACGCGGGAATCGTAACTGACGTAACCGAGCTAACAGCAGATGGCAATAACCTCTCAGCTCAAAAACCTATGTACGCTGGTAAAGTGATTTCAAAAATTTCGGTCAAAGGTGACGGTCTTAAAATCGCCTCTATCAGACCAAACGTTTTTGCAGCTGAACAAACCGGTCAGGGATCGGCAGCCGTTTCTAAGTTGGATGTTGCTCTCACCGAAAGCCGAATAAAAACAAAAGAGATTCGCAAAGGTGTTAGCGAAAAAGCTGACCTTACCGAAGCAGCCGTTATTATTTCCGGGGGACGATCTCTTGGCTCTGCTGAGAAGTTCTCGGTTCTTAACGATTGTGCTGATGTGATTGGCGCCACAGTAGGTGCTTCCCGTGCAGCGGTTGATGCTGGATATGCTCCTCACCACATGCAGGTCGGTCAAACTGGCAAAACAGTGAGCCCTAATTTATACATCGCTTGTGGTATCAGTGGCGCTATTCAACACATGGCAGGCATGAGAACTTCAAAAATCATCGTAGCCATCAACACTGATCCGGAAGCTCCGATATTTAATATCGCCGATTATGGTATTGTCGCTGACTTATTTGAAGCGGTACCTATTATGACAGAAAAGTTTAAAGAACTTTTATAACTCAGAATTCAAAAACTCTTTGAATGCGGGTGAGGACATCACTAGATCCCTCTCACCTGCAATCAACAACTCCCCTTTATCCAACAATAAAATCTCATCTGCGACATCAAATACAGCTGGTCTATGCGCAACATTGATCACAACGGCACCACTACCAGCTCTAGCCTTTAGATGTTTAAACACGAGTTGTTCGTTCTCAGGATCAAGAGCCGATGTGCCTTCATCCACTACTAAAATAGGGTAATTATGATAATAAAGCCGCGCAAGATGCACGCGCTGGATTTGGCCACCAGAAAGATTCCTACCATTGTCGCCGAGGTTTGTTTGCAAACCAGACTCTAATTGACCAAGCAACTCTCCAAGCCCAACCTCTTCTAACGCGCGTTTAGCTTTGGACTCATCTCCAGGCCAATTAGGATAGCTAACATTCTCTAGTAAGGTTGCTGATAACAACTTCGGCGCTTGCGGTAGATAGCCTAAGTGATCGCACCTAATTAACGCACTATCTCCAGCAACTTTTACCGCACCGTCGGTCGGATGAACTAAGCCAAGTAAAAGATTAAACATACTAGACTTACCGGCACCACTTGGCCCGCATATGCAATAAAATTTCCCAGGTTCAAATTGATAACTCAGTTTTTTTAACGCTTCCACTTGAGACTGAGGGTAAAGCAACGATACGTTTTCAAACTCTACACCACTTGAGTTATCAGTCGGCTTTAAGTTTCTCTCGGGCTGCGTTCGTTGGTTAACGGATAAAAACCGGTAAAGCTCGTCAACTCTCTCAATCGCAGCTGCAGTCTCACGATTAGAGTTGAAATACTTTCCAAGTTTCCCCGCCGACTGCGACAACAAGGCTAAGGTAGCAAAGAACGATAATTCTACCGCACTACTTCCATGTCCTAACTGAACCTCTCTAAAAGCAATAAACAACACCACAGCAAATGCAATCATCGCAACCAATTCAATAAGTGGGGCCGTTCGGGCCTTTACTCGGGCGGCTCGAAAAAACCTAGTAAACATACTTTCATTTAATGCCATCATCTTTTTAAACTCTAAACTTTCACTCTGGTAATGCTTGATAGTTTCAATACCTAAAAGTCTTTGTTGTAACCATTCGGTCAACTCGGAATAATCTTTTAGTGCATCTGCTGAACGGCGGCGTAATTTCTTGCCCAGCCGAGAAACCATTAAAACCACGGGAGCTACACCAAAAAGAAATATAAAGAATAGATTGGAAGAAAGAAGATACAAGGTAATCATAAGAGAAAAAGTCTGTAATCCTTCTCGTGGTAAACCGCCATAAAACCTAACGATATACTCTCTGAGATAACGAATATCTGTACTAAGCATGCTGGAGAGTTGCTTGTCGCGGCTATCATCAAACAAACGAACCATGGGGTTCATCTTTAAGTAAGTTCTTACAATATCAGAACGTAGATCCCGGCAGACTTTTTCGGCATTTCTTTCCCATAAAAACCATTGAATAGTACTGAAGGAAGCCTTCATCAAAGCAGTAACGATGAGTGCAAACGGTAGGTAGAAAATAAGTGCATCACGAGAAAACGAAGGCACTCCACCAACAGCTTCAAACAGCGAAGCCAGCCGAGAGCCCAGTAAATCAGACACTAAAAAAAACTGCTGAGAATCTTGGTCCGTCATTAAGACATAAAGTAGGGGACCGACTAAAGCTGCAACCACTGCTGACACTCCACCAAGGGAAATAGCTGCAATGGTCGCTGCTAGGCAGCTAAACCAGTAAGGTTTGAGGAAATTTAAAATAAGCCGTTTTGCAACTAGCTTACGCTTTGATTTGACCAATATGATCTACAACTCTAGAAATAAGCCCATATTCAAGCGCTTCACCAGCATTCATCCAGTAATCGCGCATAGTATCTTTTTCTACTCGTTCTAAAGGCTGTCCGCACTCTTCTGCAAGCATCTTATTGATTCGCTCTCTAGTCTTCAAAATTTCATTTGCATGAATTTCAATATCCGTAGCAACCGCACGAATTTGACCACCGATCAATGGCTGATGAATCAAAAACCTAGTGTTTGGCATCGATAACCGGTTTTCTTTTTTAGCAGCGATATTAATAATGGTCGCTATACTTGCACAAAGACCCGTATTAACAATCGTAACTTCTGAAGTGATATATCGAATGGTGTCGTAAATAGCAAAACCACTATTCACCTCACCACCAGGACTATTTTGATATATGGTAATGGGTTTCCCAGGATCAACTGCTTCTAAAGTTAACAATGATCCCACAACACTCTTAGCTACACGAGAATCGATTCCCTCTGAAATAAACAGAGCCCTACTCTCAAGTAGCTTCTTATCACCAAAAAACTCGGAAATTTGAGCTTCCAAAGCCGAATTTAACTGCATCCTAACCTCCTTTAGCAACTTTCCTAAAGACCATCGGGTCTTTACAGAGACTACCTTAACTAAGCATCTATGAGAAACACAAAAAAAGCCAATATAAACAATTATTTTAGCAAGATAGAATCCCGCGCTTTATCCCAGATCTCAGTCCGATCAAATCAACGACTGCGGATCAACATCGATTCTCATCCGAAGATCACCTTTTTGCTTTTTAAACGCTGTTGCAAAGTACGAAACCACCTCTCTCAAGGTTCCGGTATCCTGGCTAGAAAACACCATCACCTTTCGCCACCGATTTCGAATCATCTCAACAGCTGGAGTCGCCGGTCCCAAGACCTTCACCTTTTTGGGCCACTCAGGATACCTATGCCCAATAGAATCAAACCAATCATCAATCCGATCACACAATTGATTAAGTACAGAAATATTCATCGAATTAAACTCCACTAAAATCATCCGGCTAAACGGTGGGTAAAAACACGAACTCCGAAGTTCCAGCTCTCTATCAGCAAAACCGATGTAATCTTGCTTGATTGCTGCTTGCACTACCGGATGAGATAGCCGTGCCGATTGAATCAATACACGGCCCCGGTGATCCGAACGACCGGCTCGCCCTGCCGCTTGAACGATTAGTTGAAACGTACGTTCGCCAGCTCTAAAATCAGGAAGTTCGAGGAGTTGGTCCACATCAAGAATCGCCGTCATGGTTACCTTCGGGAAGTCGTGTCCCTTAGCAAGCATTTGAGTACCCACTAAAATATCGATATCCTGATTCCTAAATTTCTCAAGTGTTTGTGGCAAAATATCTTTTTTCGCTGTGATATCAGAATCAAGTCGAACAATCACCGCCTTAGGAATTTGTTCTTTCAAAAAATGCTCGACCTTCTCACTACCATAACCTACCGCTGCAAATTGATCGTCAGGATGGGCTGATAAAATAGATTGTGTACTGGTAGAGTAGTCACAATAGTGACACCTCAACCTCGTATTACCGCGATGCAACGTCAGGCTTATACTACACTGCGGACACGTTACCGCTCTTTTTTCCTTCAACGAGAAAAGATAATAAGCAAACCCGCGCCGGTTAACCAAAACAATCGACTGCATTCCTTTTGACTGATTTTGCGATAGCTCTTCGATAACTTGGGGTTCAATCGGAACTTGATGACCTTCTGATGACGTTGAGTTTGCAGAGGAACTAACTATCTGAGCAAGAGAAAAAGATGGCTTAATCGGAATAATCTCTATTTCAGGAAGAGGCCTACCACCAACCCGTTCCGTAAGCTCAATCATCGTGTATTTTTCTTGTTTAGCGTTGTAATAAGATTCCAGCGAAGGAGTGGCACTACCTAAAATAACCGATGCATTTTCAAGCCTTCCCCGAAGAACCGCTACATCTCTACCGTGATACATCAATCCACTGTTTTGCTTGTAACTTGAATCATGCTCTTCATCGACGACAATTAACTTCAAATTCGCAAACGGCGCAAATACCGCTGAGCGAGGTCCAATAAGAATAATCGCATCGCCACTACTCACACGTTGAAGTTCCTCCCAGCGATCTCGGTCAGTCATCGCCGAATGCACGACAGCAACCCTTCCCAGAAAACGTTTTTTAAAAATCTCCGTCATCTGAGGAGTAAGAGAAATTTCAGGGACCAGCACCAAACTCTGAGCAGGAATGCCTCGTTCTTGTTCCGAGCGTTTAATAGCTTCCGCGATCAACTGAAGGTATATCTCGGTTTTCCCCGACCCTGTAACACCTCGAAGTAAAAACGGCTTCATCACTTCAGTGGCTGCATTGATCTGTTTTGAAATAAGATTAAATGCATCCAATTGGCAGCCGCGAAGCTCCATAGCCAAAGCCTCCACTTTCGAAAGATCAATCGGCTCAGGTTTATCTCCTAACCCATCAAACCGACGAACGCCAATTTGGGTTCCAGAATGTTTACGTACTAAGCCCTCTTCAATCAGCCGACTCATACTCCAAACGACTTCACGGGGTGCCTCTTTTGACCATTTTTTTATTTTATTAGTTGCAGTGGCCACCGTCAGGGTCTGCTTCTTATTGTAAATAAAGCCTAAAAGCTGACCCACCTCACTAGCAGAGTCTCCGAGCGCGGCTGCTCCCTTTTTCGTCAGTTCAACCGAGTACTTGCGGGTGGTACTCATCCCCGCTGGTAGCATCGTCCTAAACACTTCACCAATCGGGTGCATATAGTAATTACTCAGCCAGTGTGCGATTTTAAGACAAACCTCACTATAAACAGGCTCACCGTCGATCACCTCTTCAATATTCTTTAGTTCGTAACGACCAGCTTTTTCCTCGGCAGCTTCCTTCTCACCGAGAGATACCCCCACCACCGTTCTTGAGCCGAAAGGAACCAGAACGCGGCTGCCACGACTCACGCCAGTCTCACTGTGATAAGTGAAGGTCGTTGGTATTGGACTAGGGATAGCTACTTCTATTTCCATAACACACTAATATAAAAGGATAAATTAACATTTAATCACGACTTAAAGGCATCATATCACGATTAATCCAGAATGAAAGAAGCCCATTTCACACCTCGATCAAATGCCTGGCACTCCCTTGCCGAATCTCAGACAACCAAGTATCATCAAAATCCCGAAACCGCTTGCCTATAGCGGATTTATGGGTTATTTTTTTGGCCCTTTTGAAGCTTTTTATTTAGGAGTGGCTATGGCCATCGGAAGAAAACGAAAGAGAGTATTATTTAGACGTAAACGGACTCTTGATCCCAATACTGCTATTGATTACAAAGACGCTGACGGTCTTAAGAGATTCATTACAGACCGCGGTAAAATTATTCCTCGGCGTATCTCTGGAGCTAATGCTAGTCAACAACGAGAAATCTGTACGGCTATTAAGCGCGCTCGGTACTTATCGTTGCTGCCATTTTCAGTAGCTCACCGCCAAGAGAAAAAAGTTATTGTTGATGCTGCATTGGCTGCGGCCGCTGCTTCAGCAAGAAGCGATCGACGTCCGGTAAGAAGGCACGAATCAGCTCCTTCGACAACAACGGCTACTACAGAGACGACAACAGCAACTACTGCTGCTGCAACGGCTACAACTACAGCTCCTGATAGTGGAAGCAGCGCTGCTCCTGCTACTACAGAATCACCAGCGAAAGAGTGAGGTAACATATGTCAAGACGATGCGATATAACCGGTAAAGGTGTCCAAGTAGGTCACCGGGTTTCTCACTCTAATATTAAAAACAAACATAGGTTCTTACCCAACCTACAAAAGAAACGATTCTGGTCTGATTCACTAAAGAAATTCGTTTCAATAAAAGTAAGTACTTCTACCATCCGAACTATCGATAAAGTCGGTCTAGATTTATTTGCTAAACGCTTCGGCATTAAACTTAAATAAAAGGAAAAATAGATGGGACGCGGAGACAACAAAAGAACATTAAAAATGAGACGTCGTAAAGCTCTAAAACGATCTAAATCAAGAATCAAGAAAAAGATCGAAGCTGGCAAAGACAAGAAGTAATGCCTAATCAGTCTACCTTCTCAGTAGGGTAGACTTAATTCTCTTCACTAAAATTACCAATTTAAAAACGACATTAACCAAGCCTGGAAAGCTCGCTTTCTGCTTAATTGTAAAACTTGGTTTTGATCATACATTGACCAAATCTAGTTGGGACTTGATCTGACAAACAGGACCGTCTTTGTAAGATTAAAGATGAGGTTATTTGTTTCTTTTTTGGGCTAGATTATGGCCAGTATCTAAAAAAACTTTGAGACGAAAATTTCATCTTATCTGTAGACCTCAACTTCTTCGAGAACTTCTGCTAAACTTGGGTTGTAAATCGGTTCAATTTGACCAAGTTGGAACAGGTCTGGGTATTGCTTTTTCAGCAAATTTGGTAATCGCTTCTTAAGGTTATAAATTCGCCAGCAAGGCTCAGTGTATGAAATACCGAGCCCATTGTCCAAAACTCTCTGTATTTCAAGTCGATTCGGAATAACGCCTTTTTCAATGTCAGGCATACAGCTTTGCTCATAATTCCCAAAGTATCCAAGCATATTGTTCATCGGATAACCTGCTCGCAAGTAGAATACCAGACCAACTTCATCTGCCTCCACTTCCATCCACGTTTGAATCTCAGCAAAACGCTTATAACCTCTCGGAAGTGCATCAATTGCTAGACGGAAGCGCTCCTTATCATCGCGAACGTCAGATTCTTCAGGTATGTAATACTTGTTCGATAATGAATGGGCCTTCTTCAAATCGAGCAACGCATTAGTCACGTCTTTCCTTAAATTTGATATAGCGGCATCATCTGGATGTGCTTCATAAAATTCGAAGAAACCACTTAAGGACTCATACCCATCAGGCTCGAGGAAGCGAACTTTTTTGAAATGAGCGACATATTCTGAGTCTGGAACAAGAAGTGTTAGAACGAACTTACTGTGTTCAAGCTCAAGGTTTAATTTTGTGGAAAAATCAAATGGAATTTTTATTGCCTGATTTTTAAAATTTTCTAAAATATTGATTATTTTCCGATGGAAATCTATCTCGGCCTGCTTCTGTTGTTCAATAAAAGTGCGAATATTAGGGTCATCCACCAGTGGCCGGTACACCGAGCGGGGAGTCTTATGAAGACCTACGACATGGCCTAATTCATGTGCCAACATAAATGCAACTTTTCTATCGGAGTTAAATTCTTTAAGGGTAAATGGATTAATTGTTATTAGTCCATCGTCCACGGTATCGTTCATGCCTGCAAATGCAGGCTTAGAAAGCCCTTCTCCATATACTCGAATACAGAGTTGACTTGGATTAAATGGTCCTTGAAACACATCTGGGCTTAGCTGCATAATACGACTGGCAAGGATTTTTAAATATTGTTTGGTTTTTGTAAGCCCAGGTAAACTTTTATGCTGTTCGCAAGTTGCTAGATTTCCATAGGGGAATCGCGCTAACTCATCATTCTTTGAGACTCCATCACCGGACTTGGATTCGCTCCCGTCAGTTCGTGACTTGCAACTGATGGATAACAAGATAATGACCAGCAACAAATTTTTTCTCTGCATTCATAACTCCCGATGGGATCTTCTATTTCAGCAAGGTCGAGTCCGAAGTATAATAAACAATCAGCGTTGAAATTATAAAATTTTCTTTGACAAAGTGCCATACCCTATCTTCTTTGAGCCTTGTATCAGACCTATTCTAAGTTTTTACAGCTTAATAGCTCCACACCTTCACCTGTCTGATGCCTTAACTTTCATTTCAATAGCCGAGATACGGTATTCATGGTTCTGGAGTCTGCTCTTCAGAACTTCTTGTTTTTCCAACCTTGAGTCCATATGCGTAACGACCTCTAACACCGTTTCAAGCTTGCTTCCCAAGTCTTCTAGTAAAATACCATTTCGCAGAATACCTTCACGGTTTAGCTCGATACCTTCACGGTTTAGCTCGATTTTCCGACCATTTTCTTCTATTTTCCTGCTGTTCTCATCGATCTTTTTACTGTTTTCCAGGATTTGACTACTATTTCGGTCAATCCTCTCCGAACAACTATACAAAAGATCTTCATGATTCTTGGTAAATGGAACAACATTACTCATACATACCCCCTCTATTGATTCAGAGAGAATACTGATCAGTCGTAAAATTCACCAGTGACATTTAGAATTGTCCTTTGAAGACAGGTGCCTAACTTAGTCCTCAATAATCCCACGGTCTGGACTGTATTTTTCTTGGAATGAAAGATCTACTTCGACATCGTCATTTAGCACTTTTGTCTGACAGCTCAACCGGACACTGCTATCAAGGGGGAGCTGCATCTTCTTTAAGAGGGTTCGCTCTAAAAAGCCCATAGGGGAGACCTTGTCTTTCGGCGAGACTTTTACCGCACAGGTCCCACAGTTACAGGCACCACAACCAAAGCGGATGTCTACTTTATTCTTAACCGCGGCAGCTAGGATTTTGGTATTTTCATCAACCTCAAAACTACCCTGATCTGGATTAAACGAAACCTTTGGCATTATATACCCTCAAGCTTAAGTGGAAATAGAAAACTCACGGAGCACATTATTCAGTGAAGTTTTTCTATCGGTAGACTCTTTTCTCTCTCCTACTATATAAGCACAATTAACATAAATCTTGCCACCCTTAATTGACTTTTCCTTAGTCCCCGGAAGAACCACACAGCGCTCTGGAATCATACCTTTGAGCTCTTTCATCTCGCCATTGCGAGTATCGATAATGGGAGTCGACGCTGTCAGGGTAACATTAGATGCCAATACCGCTTCTTTTCCCACTGAAACACCTTCCACAATGATTGCCCGGGAGCCTATAAACGCCCCGTCTTCAATCACGACCGGGGTCGCGCCAGCTGGCTCTAAAACTCCACCTATACCCACGCCGCCGGAAAGGTGCACTCCCGACCCAATCTGCGCACATGAGCCCACAGTTGCCCACGTATCCACCATACTACCCGCCCCTACCCAGGCACCAATATTTACGTAGCTAGGCATTAATACGACGCCTTCTTGTAAAAACGACCCATACCGAGCAGTTGCTGGTGGCACAACCCTTACATTTAGAGACTTATAGTTTTTCTTCAATGGAATCTTATCGTGATAAACGAAAGGTCCTACTTCGTACTCCTTCATTTCAGCAAGTCTGAAGTAATGAAGGATTGCATGCTTAATCCACGCATGAGTAACCCAACCACCATCTGTACCGGGTTCACAAACCCGAAGTTTACCGGTGTCTAGTAGCTCGATAACCTCAAAAACCGTGTCCTTAATAGGACTAATCGCATTGCTATCTCCGTCTGAAAGACGTTGAGTCGCACCCTCTATTTCGGTTTGCAATTGATCGTACATTCCCATTACGACTCCTCAATAAATTTCGTCAATATATCTAGCGCAATTTTGGTATCTTCTTCAGAAGGAACCAGCGCCATTCTGAAATACCCCTTGGTATCCATACTCAACCAACGAGACGGACTGGTAATAACACCTCTTTCAGCAAGGTCCAGACAGAACTTCAAATCATCCCCTCGAAACTTCCCGGGAACCCGGCACCACAAATAAAAAGCCGCGGTCGGTGCTTCGTCAAGCAAACCCAGTTCTTTTAGGTTTGGATAAGCAGCAGCGATCCGCCGACTAAAAACAGCTCTTCTCTCGGCCACGTGATTTTCATCTGACCAAGCGGCCTGAGCAGCTGCTTGAATAAAAGCGGGAGTTCCCACACCCATATTCGCTCTTGCGCGCGCGTGAAGATTCATAAACCTCGCATCGCCAGCCATAAAACCACTACGAAAACCCGTCATACCCGAGCGTTTACTTAAACTAAAAAAAGCCACTACCCGATCAGTCGAATAAACTAACGGTGTTTTAGGCAAGTTGTCCTTTAAAGCACTGTCATAAATATCAACGTAACAATCATCAGACAAAATCAAACAATCTTGCTTATGAGCCCAGTCAATAAGCTTCAGCCAATAAGCTTCACCAACTTCTGCACCGGTGGGGTTATGTGGATAGTTAACCCAAATAGCCGCCGCATCTTTTTGAACATCACTAGGCAATTCCCAGGGTTCCAATCGATAACCTTTTTCTTCGGCCAACCTCACTGGAAAAGGTTTAGCCCCCGCAAACAAAGCCGACGAATGATAGACTGGATATCCGGGGTCCGGATAAATAATAGTATTTTTTCCCCCGCGCCCAGCAATAGATAAAGCTGTGTGAAAAACTGCTTCTTTGCTACCGCGGGTCGCCATCACGTCTAGATCCGATGACTTTTCAATTCCAAATCTACGCTTCAAGTATAGATAAAAAGACTCCACTAGCTCCGCCGAGCCCTTAGCTCCCGGATATTGACTCACTTCCGTAAGTGCTGACTTCAAAGCTTCGTTTAATTTAGGCCACAGAGGTATCCTAGGATCACCAGTACCAAAGTCATAAATGGGCTTACCTTGCTCCTGCAAACCTGTGCGGATTTTAGCAAGTTCTTCCATCGGATACGGTCGAAGTTGAATGGTGGTTTGATTCACAAGCGAAGATGCCATGTCTGCCTCTATTTACTATTTAGTTATAACTGTTAACCATTCCATCTTATCTGTGAATGGAAACATGTCAAACGACTCTATTTGCCGTGCATGATATCCGGCCTTTTCTAAAACAACTAGATCTCTAGCTAGTGTTTCGACTTCGCAAGATACATAAATAAACCGAGGAGATTCTGCTTTTTTCAAAGCACGCATAATAAACTGAAGCATCTCTTCTGAGATACCTTTTCTGGAAGGATTAGCAACCACTAGTTCAGGAGGCCAAGCCCATGTCGGAATAGAGCCTTGCAAATCTTCGACTCTACCCGCCAGAAAGTGAAGCTGATTTTGCAGTTCATTATTCACAGAATTATTTTGGGCATCTCTAGTCGCTTGTGGGTTTTGCTCTAGCCCTAAAGTCTTATAACCCGCTCTCGCTAAAACCATCGAAATCTGACCAATACCACAATAAAGATCCCATGCGACCGGACTTGAATGAGCGGGACCTACTAATTGTTCTATGCGGCGATAAATTGACTCGGCGGTCCACGGGTTCACCTGGAAAAAGGATGTCGGACTAATTTCAAAGCTCAGCTCGCAGATTGTTTCTCGAAGTCTTTTTGCCCCAGATAACAGAGTCGATTCATCACTAAAGATTGAGTCCCCAGGTCCCTCATGAAGATTCATATAAGCAACACTGACCTTGTGGCCGCGTTGTTTAAGTGCATGAATCAATTTCATTAATTCACTTTTACACTTCCGAGTCACAACAAAAGTGACCATCATAGCGCTTGTAGTGTGAGAAGCCCGAATCGTGAAATAACGTATATCACCTTGGTCGGTTTGTTCATTGTAAGGAGTTAGCGGGCTCTCTTCTAGCAACAGCTTTAGATCTTCGATAAGGTTATTCATGGTTCGTCGATGAAGCGGACAGTGAACCAAATCGACGATCTCGTTAGTCTCACGTTTAAATAGCCCGATAGAAAAACGCCTACCCTCATCTTCAGTATTTGGCCGTACAGCTAACTTCGTGTGGGTTCGGTAGTTAAGTTTTTGTGGACTAGGATTAGGTGCAAGGATCTGCGCAAATTCGGTAACACCCGAGTTTTTTAATAGCTCAATTCCTTTTTGGTGCTTTTCTTCTAAGCTCAGCTGGTAAGAGCCATTGATATATTGGCAGGTATTACAGGTATCTTTGATTTTACAAGGTTTCGCATCCACTGATGGATTCGGAAGCTCTGTGTCCTTACTCCACCTAGAAGTCTTAATTTGTATATTGGGGTCATCTTTCATTCGGTGCGGGTATATTCCTAATAAAGCCAATCGGTCAAACTTGTTGGAGGTACTCTCCTAACACGTTTCGATGCCCGACGAAAGACTTTTAAACCTAGGTTTTTCGTGTATTTTCGCCAAGTTTGCCATTCCTCATCCAAGGTTTTGACCGTGTAGGGTGTGTCCGCTGATTTAGAGCCCTTAGAGAAGGTATAGGAGCCAAACAGATAAGTAGCCGCGTGTCTGATCCACCTAAAATAAGGAGTATTACTGCCGTCTTTAGGCAGCTCAAAAAAGACCAACATATCACCATACTTAAGCGGTGACTGCGATACATCTACTTCATAAAACTGTGAATTGATGGCCCGCCACAGCTCGTCATAATTTATCATGGACCGATGATAACCTACTTCTTTCTTAACGTTCACAAACGGAGAGCTTGTTAGGCTCTGGCCATGAAATGCTAACGAAGCATGGAAGCAATTCGGCCCTTGAAAAGCGATATATTTGCGTACCATTTTTCTTGCAAAGGTTGGCAATAAGTACTTATCAACACTTATCCGTGAGGATTTTCTGACCTTCGACTGCACTTTTTTCAAGTCATTTGAGCTCAAAAATGGCTTTAACTGAGCCAAGAGTTTGTTTCTTAATTTAATTTTATTTCTAAGCTCACCTGTTTCAATACTCACCATATGATGTTTTCTCGATACTTTTTCCCTTAGCTTGGAATACCTAGTGAGATTCAACGCTTCAGGGGTCAGATCAACCTTCTTGCTGCCATCGCTAAACTTCTTTTTCGGCGTCGAGTAGTATTTATCTGAAAGGTATCCATAGAGCTTTCTAGACTGTTTAGGTTTTGCTATTTCCTTTGATAGAACGAGGCGTTCTTTAGGAGTCCCGGGAACACGAATCCCGAAAGGCTCGATACGCCGGTCAACCTTCGAACGAAGCGAGCGCTTCTTAATAGTCGCATAGGGGATCGCAATTTCAGTGATCCGGTCTTCTACATCCAGTGACAAGCTTGCTTTCAGCTCTCCCAGATCAAAGATATACCGGTTAGGTTTACCGGTTACGACTCCGAGAACGATCTCCGACCAGAAAAATACGGAAAGCCAAAGTAGAGTCATTGGCGTCATTTTTAGGCTTTTAACTAGCATATGGGACTCAAACTCCTTTTTGAGCGATCCGCGGAATTCATCTAAGAAAAGCACTACTTTCATTCAGCTATTCGGAATAATTGAAGAGATCTTTAGTAAATACCCGATAGGTATAATGTACCCAGGCGAAGACTCAGCCGGGGTACCTAAGATAAGAGCTCATGTAGTATAATAGGGACTATAGAGGAACGTCGCCCTAATCTACATTTGTGCACAACCTTTCCTCTTATCTTATCTAGCTTTTTTGAGAGTTTTTTAATTTCTTTACAATTTTGGGAGACGTATTATGACCAAGGTACTCATTGCCGACGCCATCAAACCAAGCCTTGTTATGAGCTCTGAAGTATTCAAAGACAAAATCACGGGCTGTACCGTAATTATTGCCCGCACTGGTCTTGAAGCCATTCAACTAGCAGAACAAGAGAAGCCAGACCTTTGCTTAGTGGATTTTGATTTACCAGACGTCGACGGCCCAGCACTGGTACTTGCCCTAAGAAAAATCTACTCCGGCCCAATCCTAATGACTGCGTATCCAGATAAAACAGTTGAGCAAGCAGTGGAAGATCATCTATTTGCTCACAACGATGCCAGCGCTTGGATTCGTAAACCAATTAAATTCGATGAGCTATCCGCACAAATCGATGTATTTCTCATTGAACAAAACCGAACCGGTAAAAGGTTCGACATGGAAATTCCTATGCAAGTCGTTGCCAAAGCAGCCGGCAGAGGCAAACGCGCACCTAAATCCGGCGGGTTGATAACAAACCTAAGCCTAGGAGGAGCCTGCATTCAGCTAGATACTTCACTCAAAATGCAGAAGGAACAAGAACTCACACTATCATTAAGTATGGCTACAACCTCTAAGGCAAAAAAACCTGCGGAAAAACTTACCGTAAAAACAAAAGCAAAAACCAGTACCAGAAAGTCTCCCGATACAAAAATCAAAGCCACGGTGGCTTGGATCACTAAAGATGGTCAAGTAGGATTAAGGTTTTCAAAATTAACCGATAGCCAGCAAAAGGGAATCGAAGATTTTCTTAAGCTAGAATCATCCCCATAGCCTCATGATTAAAAGCTTCGTTAGGCTGATACTCCTATTTGCCGCTGCTCTTGTGTCTTGCACTTTGCTTGCAGAAATCTATCATTTAACGGCAAAAACAATTCATCCAACTTGGATCGCTGTAGCTATTTGCAACTCAGCAATAGCTGCAATTATCCTAGTACTACGCTGCCGATTAGTTAAAAATCAAACCGCGTTAACTCCCGCCGCAAACTTACTACCGTGGCATTCAATACCTTCAAACATCAAATGGTATCTACCATCCATAGCTTTACTAAGCCTCGTATTAATTTTTATCACCGTCGGAACTCTATTCGGTGAACGAGAGACACTGCCAATAAATCCGTCACAAATCAGTTGGATTATATGGATTCCAATCATTGAAGAGATCGTATTTAGAGTCGGTATCGGTGATACCCTCAGGCGTATAGGAGGGGCTTTTTTCGGAACCTATCTATCCGTCATCATCTTCTCTTATATGCACTCATACCCCACCTACGAAAGGCTTTTAGCGGGAAGTACCGGTATCATTGTCGGACCTTTACTGCTAGCAGTATGCTGTGAGTGGATATGGCTTGGATCCAGAAGGCTGGGACCAATAATTACTTTTCATGCTGCTTGTAATGCCACAATTGTGATATTTTCTTTAACAGACAGCCGTTGGCTTACATGGCTTAATGTGTTCTATCAATAAAGGTAAATGTTTGAGTTCAGAATCAGAAAATTTAGAAAAAGAAAGATTAATTAAGCAAAGACTGCGTGTCGTTTGCATCTGCAAAGGGATACCACTCGGAAAAATCCTCAAAGCCCTACAAACCAGTGACACGGTTGAAGAAGTAAATAAGAAAACTGGCTGTGGTTCTGGTGGTTGCTCAGGGGAACGCTGTGGACCTAGGATTAAAATCCTACTGCGTAAAATCAAAGAAAAGAACACTCCTTAGATCATTACGAAGAAACCACTTTCTAACCCTACCGCAACTTAGACGCAATTTATTGATTCAAATATACGAGTCATGTATACTCATCAGATGATCTACCCAGACTTCATTGATAATAAAACGTTCTATTCAATTGGGGAATCTGAAGATAAATTAGATCAAACAATTGCTCTAGCCCAAAACATCAAAAAACTTCATCAGCTAACCACAAAGAACTACGAAAATTTCGACCAATTAATAGATATCTATTTAAATGTTGGTCTTGAAGTTTTTGAGATGGAAATTGGCATCGTATCTCAGGTTGAAGGCGACGATTATGTTATTTGCAAGGCAAAATCTCCTGATGCCTCCCTCAATACCGGCGACATATTTCCCATCGAGGGGACCTACTGCAGAGAGGTCGTAAAAAGCGGCAAGGTACTTGGTTTCCCTCACGTAGGAGGCATGGAAGGCATGAGACATCACCCGGTCTACGAAAATATGAAACTTGAATCTTATCTTTCTGCTCCTATATACGCTTTCAATAAATTATTTGGTACTTTCAATTTTTCCTCAACAAAAATTCGAAAGCATGGGTTCAGTGAGGGCGAGAGAGATTTCATCGCGCTTATGGCGAATGCCATCGGGAATTTCCTTACACTCAAACAAAAAGAACAATCGTTAATTCAGTCAAATGAACGCATGAAACAACTCATTGGTCACGTAGCTCATGATTTAAGAAATCCAATTGGCAGCATTATCTCCTTTACCGAGTTAATCGAACTTCCAGAAAACGACACAACAAACACTTCTTACCTAGAGATCATACGAAAATCAGCAGAAAACTCGCTAGAAATCATTCACACCATACTAGAGTCAGCTGCGATAGGCACAGGAAAAATTGCTATCAAGTTAGTGCCGGCCGACTTATCAGCTCTCGTTCGCGAGAATATCAGGAATTTTGAGAAAGGCGCAGAAAAGAAAAATATTAAATTCGAATCTAAAGTACAAAACATCAAGATGATCCTAGACCCGCGAAGGATCGATCAAGTTTTATCAAACCTCCTATCAAATGCGATAAAATACACCCCTGATGGTGGATTCATCTCATTGGAATTATCGCTAAAAAACAACAACCAAGCTGAGTTTATATTAACAAATGGAATAGACCCAGAAAAATTAGAACAGATGTCATCGGATGATTTCGATCTAAATAAGTCCATCGGTTTTGGTCTAGAAATTGTTAGAGAAGTACTCGCTATGCACAACTCTGACCTTCAAATTAAAATGGAAAACAATAGCTACCAAGCCTCTTTCTTACTCGCTAGTCCTGAGGAAAAAACTTAGATATCGAATCAAAAGTGTCGGGGTCTTACGGTTTAAAGCGACCTGACAATGGCTTGAAACTCAGGGCGTAACTGCATATCTTTCCTCCAACTAAAACCACCCACTATTGGAATTACTTAATTTTTGGTTTAGGGTAGGCTCAACCAACCAGTGCTGGAGAAAGATATGAAGATTATTTTAGTGTTTTTTGCTATTTGTTGCTTCTCATCGTTAGTTTTCGCCCAATCTAATAGCGAAGACTGGGTTTTCGATCAACAGGTACAACAACCAAAAAATCTACTAAAAGATCTTTATGACGATAGTGAGCTTCTAGTTCTCGCCAATGGTAATCATGACTTATTTAGTGTTTTCGAACACTTGAAAATTTTATTAAACCAGGTTGGTAACGATCCAAGATTAACGAAAATCATAATCGAAAGATCAGATGACGTAGACTCTTTCTTCCGAGATCTATCCGTCAATCCGTTAACAAATGTCCTTGATCATGGTCACTTTGGTTCTGAATTCAGCAAATCCTACACAATGTGCCAGTCCAATGAGTGGTCTTATACAATAGCAGACTTCTTGCCGGAGATTCAGCGAATTAATCACCATAGAGCATCGAAAAAGTTGATTGTATCTTCCATCGACAGTGTACCCAGTTATAGAGATTTTATTTGGCCAGGAAATACTGAAGCGGTTACAATGGAAGAGTGTAAGCTTAACCCGTTTTTACCTTGGTTCATTGTTTCTAAGAACAGAGAGGACGAAACTGCGAATATTTTTATTCAAAAAATCCTCAATCAAAGAGTCGAGGGAGAAAAAATTATAATAGTCTACCATCACGCTCATATTCTTGAAAATTTTGAAAGTTGTTTTCCAAGTATGAACGCTCACAACGAATGGAAAACCGAGTTAACGGAATTGAGTTGGTTCGGGAGAGTGTTGGATAAATTTCCAAATCTAAGAAAGAAAACAAAAATTGTAATGTTTGACGAGGTTAGCGAGTATAATCCCAGTGGAGTTACCAAGTTCATTCAACGGCAATCGAAAAGATTTGGAGACCGAGATTTCGGTATCAACTTAAAACACTTCTCGAATGTCTCACTGAAAACTGGAATGGATGCATTTGCTGAGGATTCATTCTTGGCGGGCTATCATAGTGGACATCACAAAAGTACGGCTAGGCTGGATATGATGGCAGACGGAGTTGTATGGACCTCACGTGCGGAAGATCGATATGCCCTTCAAGGATCCCACTTCTATTTACCTAATCATTGCAACGAAACACCTAAGAAAACTTTCCCGATGCTAATCCCCTAGACGGTGAGAATAGGCTACCTGCCTATCCGCAAATTTTAAGAAGTAGAGGTGAAGTCCTCACTCCTACCCAACAACACCTAAATTATGCGAGTAAATGTAAGATCACATCTAAGTTTTTCACATCAAATAATATACTGAA
>Ga0222674_1000187_pt1 | contig 29112 bp, 24 predicted proteins | sample AntAcemetagen866_FD_179804 | JGI IMG/M metagenome (GOLD analysis project Ga0222674, IMG submission 179804) | Saline water microbial communities from Ace Lake, Antarctica - #866 | ecosystem: Environmental > Aquatic > Non-marine Saline and Alkaline > Saline | place: Antarctica: Ace Lake...
CTCTGATTGCGTCATTAGTGGATTTATTTGGTATTCTTATATTCTTTAATATTGCTATTTTTGTAATGAAACACTTCCCCTAGTCGTTGGAATATTATGTGGATAGATGATCAGATTCTAAGACGATGCCAGGCTAATATAGCTTCAAGTGTTTGGCGGCCTGACAAAACAATTGTTGTACTAGGGAGTAGCAATAAGGTTGAGTCTGAGGTGGTTCATCAAAACTGCATTCAAGATGGTGTAGCGGTGTTGAGGCGCTATGGTGGGGGAGGCACGGTGGTTTTATACCCCGGTTGCGTCATCGTCAGTTTAGGGGTTTGGGTAAAAAGACAATTTTATAATGATTTATACTTTCGTTTACTAAATCAAGCAGTGATAGAGGTCCTGAAAAAGCGGGTGGATGGCGGTGTTGATTTATCTCAAAACGGTATCAGTGACATTGTGAGTTGTGACCGTAAGTTTTGTGGTACTTCAATGTTTCGCAGCCGAAATTACCTGCTCTACCAAGCTTCGATCATTTGTGATTTAGACCTTTCTCTTGTCGATAGATATCTTCAGCACCCTAGCAAGGAGCCTGAGTATCGTGCCAACCGCAGCCATAAGGATTTTTTAGTGGGCTTGTTGGATTTACATCCCGAGCTGACAACAGATGTTGTTTGTGATGTGATGAGTTCCAGCTTGACTGATGAAGTTCAAAACTCACTTGGTGAAGAGTATTGTTCTGTGGCTGAAGAGCAAGTTTCATGTCTTATTGACCGGGTTAATCGTGCAGATTAAATGTCAAAAATGTAAAGCGAGCTTCTCTTGCGGTTCAGACTCGGTCGATCAAAGCTGTTGGTGTATGAGCTTGGACAAATTGCTGCCAGTACCTAATGAGGCGGAGTCATCCTCTTGTTTGTGCCCAGCGTGCTTGGAAGTTTTGCTTAAAAAAAAACGACTAGAGTTTGATGGTGAGTGAAAAGATGCGGCGTTTTTATACGTCATAATTACTACAAAAAACCCTACACGAGCGGTTGCTTGTGTAGGGTGTGTGTTAAATGTTTCCTCTAAGTATTTTATTCGTATGCTATTGATCTACCGTATGCATTGATCTCCTTCCGGTCTTACGGTATTGACGGTTACTACCGACCCGACATGAACCCCGACTGCTGCTGTATTGTCAGACATAACTGATCCAACATTCACGCTTACCTTGCTATCAGCAAGTCTTGCGTTACAGTGAAGGTCAATTGTCAGATCGGTAAGAACGTTTACATTAACTTTGATACAGTAGTATGCGTTAGGGTTTAGGAATTTATAGTTCACTGTGCCGCCGACGTTTACCGCAGCTTTAACAAGAACTAATTCCGGGTATTCTGTTTCTTCTGTGTCATTGATAGCAGTACCGAATCCTCCAATAGATATTGCTGTCAATGTTCGAGCGGGGATCGTTTGACCGAAAGGAAGCTCTCCCCACTTTTCCATACATTTATGAAGTGCTGCCAAGTCATCGTCATCATCTATACCCGGGATATCGTAATCTCCTGGATCTCTTGGAGTTTCATCGCCATTGCCATTATTGTTGCCGTCACCGTCACCGTCACCGTTCCCGTTGCCATTGCCATTATTGTTGCCGTCACCATCACCATCGCCGTTGCCATTGCCATCGACGCAATCATCAGAATAGATATCGTCGCAGTCGCTGTTCCCCTTCTCTGTATCCAAGCTATTTGGATCATCGGGATCAAAACTGGCGCTACCACCATCATTAGTTAGGTCGTTAAACGCCGGTGCTTGGCCGCAGGCACCTAATGCTAGAAGCATTAATAACGACAGGATAAGGGTTATGTTATTCTTCATGGCAACTTCCTCCAGTAATGCCTATTTGAGAGTCGAGGTGATAACCTATGTCATTCTCAACTACGTAAAGGTCCTCGGAGCTAGGGGGTTTTGACTTTAACGTTTGACAAAAAACTTAAGTAAATCAAGTAATAACAGTGTCTTACAGTGTAATGAAATGGGACATTTTTGCAGAGCGCCTTTCCTTCAGCCTATTCACCAAATGATTTCCTATATGCTTTGTTCGTGGTAAAACCGTCTTTAATTGTTATTTGGCTGATGATGAGGAGTGCGAAAACCCACTATGATTTCTATAGACTCGAGCTATGATCCTAAAAAATACGAAAAAAAATGGTGGGATTTTTGGGAGCAAAATAGTTTTTTTGACGCCAAAGCTAGTGAAAAGACTCCCTATACCATATTGATGCCTCCTCCTAATGTTACCTCTCATCTTCATATGGGCCACGGCACAACCTATACGTTTCAAGATTTACTGATTCGTTGGAAGCGTATGCAGGGCTTTATGGCGTGTTGGTTACCTGGTACTGATCATGCCGGAATCGCCACTCAGATGATGGTGGAAAAAGACTTAGAGAAAACGGAAGGTAAAACTAGAAAAGATATAGGTCGAGAAGCTTTCTTCGCAAGGTGTCAGAACTGGCGAGATGTGCATGGTGGCAAGATTTATCGCCAATTCCAGGACATTGGTTTTTCAGCAGATTGGAAACGCAGTGCGTACACGATGGACGAAGACCTATCGGAAGCGGTTCGACATGTGTTTGTTACATTATTTAATGAAGGTTTGATTTACCGAGGTGAACGACTCGTGAACTGGGACACTGTTTTGCAGACAGCTGTTTCTGATGATGAGTTATATAGTGAAGAAATAAATGGTCACTTGTGGCACCTACGATACCCCATCGAAGGTAGCGATGATTATATCGTCATTGCGACCACTCGGCCCGAGACCATGCTTGGTGATACCGCGGTTGCTGTGCACCCGGATGATGAACGTTATAGTCATCTGATAGGTAAAAGTATTCGACTGCCGATCGTTGATAGGTTGATTCCAATTATTGCTGATGAGTATGTTAAAAGTGAATTTGGTACCGGTGCGGTAAAAATCACTCCAGCTCATGACCCTAATGACTTTGAGATGGGTAAGCGACATAACTTACCTTTTATCGAGATTTTTAATGATGATGCTACGGTATCAAATGTAGCTCCTGAGTCGTTTCAGGGTTTAGATCGTTTTGTAGCTCGTAAAAAAATTATCAAAACATTTAAAGAACTAGAGTTATTTGAGAAAGATGAACACCATAAGCATTCGGTGCCTCATTCTGATCGTAGTAAATCGATTATTGAACCCAAGTTATCAAAGCAGTGGTTTGTTAAGATGAAACCTCTTGCCGACCCAGCAGCAGCAGCAGCTAGAGCTGGTGAGCTAAACTTCTTTCCAAAGGCTTGGAGTAAGACCTATTTATATTGGCTCGATAACATCCAAGATTGGTGTATATCGAGGCAGCTTTGGTGGGGCCACCAAATTCCTATTTGGTACTGTAATAATTGTAACCATGAACAAACCGGGATGGAAGATCCCACTAAATGTAACTCTTGTGGGAACGATCAATTGACTCAAGACCCCGATGTCTTAGATACCTGGTTTAGTAGTTGGCTATGGCCATTAAGTCCGTTTGGTTGGCCTGAAGCAGCAAAAGAGCAAGAAAAAGACTTTGAGTATTTTTATCCGTCTAATGTTTTGATCACTGCACCGGAGATTATCTTTCTATGGGTTGCTCGGATGGTGATGGCTGGTCTGAAGTTTAAGGGTAAGGTTCCTTTTAAAGATATCTATTTCACTGCTGTAGTCACCGACAAGCAGGGTCGTAAGTTTTCTAAGACCCTTGGTAATGGTATTGACCCTTTAGAGATTATTGAAAAACATGGTGCAGATGCCACCCGTTTTACCGGTGTGAGTATGGCACCATTAGGCGGCCGGGTTATGATGGAAGAAAAAGACTTCGATCATGGCGCGCGGTTTGTGAATAAGCTGTGGAATGCTTCGAGGTTTTTGTTCAATTACCTCGATTCGGATATTAAACTCAAACCTCTAGCTGAAATAGATTTAGATTTGCCTTCAAAATGGTTGCTTGATGGACTTGCCGATACCACACGACGCGTGAACGAAAGCTTCGGTAATTATCATCTAAATGATGGTGTTGACCGGATCTATCATTTCATCTGGGGTCAGTTTTGTGACTGGGGGCTCGAATGTGCCAAGCAGGCCCTACAAGGTGCCGACGAAGATAAAAAAGCTGATGTAGTGTCTGTGTTAGTTTACGTTCTTGATGGGGCTTTAAGACTCGCACATCCAATTATGCCTTTTGTTAGCGAAGAGCTTTGGCAAAAACTTCCTCATCACCCCGATTGGGATCGCCCCAAAAGTATCGTTGTTGCTAGTTTTCCTGATGAGAAGAAACTGAATTCGTATTCTGATGCTAAAGAACAGTGGCAGACTGTCGTACAAATGATTACTGCCATTAGATCGGTTAGGCAGCAAGTCGGCATTCCTCCTAAAGCCGCCCTCGACTGTGTAGCTAAGGTAGATGCTGGCTTGGTCAAGGTCATCGAGGAAAGCCAAAGCTACATTAAGTCTTTAGCGCATGTGAAATCGATCACGGTAAGTAGTCAGTGCGACCGGCCAGATCAATCGCTCGCTGCAGTAGGTAAGGGCTTTGAGTGTTATTTACCGGTAGTAGGCCTGGTAGACTTTTCGAAGGAACGAGATCGCTTAGAGCATGAGATCAAGCGGATTTCAAAGATTGTCGACGGTATTTCAAAGAAACTTACTAATAAGAATTTTGTCGACCGAGCTCCCGAAGAAGTGGTCCTGCAGACTAAAGAGCAGTTAGAGAATATGAGTGGTCAGTTGGAAAGTTTGAAGGAGAATTTAGCTGCGATTTAGTAAGGGTAATAACTAAATGGAACCTATTAGAAAATTCGTTAAAAGCATAGATAAGAAAACCATCAGAAAATTTGATATTTTATTACAGTTAATGATCTTAACGTCTTTGATTGGTTTTTCTCTCGAAACTCTTCCTGATCTTTCGAGTACTTTTAGAAGTATTTTACGCTACATTGAAATTGTTACCGTGATGATCTTTACTTTAGAGTATGTCGCTAGGGTGGTAGCTGCTCCCAAGAAGCTTAAATTCATATTCTCTTTTTATGGAATAATCGATTTGCTCGCTATCGTCCCGTTTTTTATCTCTACGGACATTGATTTACGGTCGCTGAGGTTATTTCGTTTTTTCCGTCTTATCTGGATTCTAAAGTTAGTTCGTTATAGTGCAGCGGCAAGGCGTCTTCAAATTGCGTTCTCTATTGCAAAAGAGGAGATTGTTATGTTCCTTTTTGTCACCGTCTTGTTTCTTTACCTATCGTCGGTCGGTATTTTCTATTTCGAAAACTCTGCACAACCTGAAGTCTTTAGCTCTGTATTTGCGAGTATGTGGTGGGCGGTTACGACCCTGACTACTGTCGGCTATGGTGATATATATCCAGTCACTACCGGTGGTAAGGTATTTACCTTTTTTATTTTAATGATCGGGCTCGGAGTTGTTTCGATCCCAGCGGGGTTACTTGCCTCAGCGCTCTCCGAGGCTCGTGAGGTGGAAGAGGCGTCGAAGTAGCTTTTAGTTAGGCCGCTTTAACCTTCTCTTCGGCTCCCCAGATATCTAAATTTGTTTGTAGATTCACCCATAATCTAGGTGAGGTTTTTAGGACCAAACTAATTAAGACCGAAAAGTCAGCGCTCATTGCTCGTTTTTCGTTTACTAACTCGTTTAACTTAGTTTGCATGGTGCTCTTAAGAACAAGTTTCGGAGAAGACTTAACTAACTTCTCAGCAAACTGAGATTGGGTATAGCCAAGTTCATCAAGCCATAAGTTTTTTAATATTATGCCGGGATGGGTCGGTTTTCTTTAGTGCCATTTATTTTCCTCTAGAGATAATTTTTAATTTTCACTTCAATAGATTGCTTGATTAGTGAAGCTTGGGCTTTGAACAATGTAACCTGAATAGCATTGTCCTCTTTCCTCTAGAAGCTGTTCCTAATAACTTACTGATTTTTAAAATAAATTTCGACCCTATAGCTTTTTCTAAAAACAACTTGTGACTCCTCGTCTCTCTGTATATATAATCCAAACATCAATAGCCGGTAGATTCCTGCTCTAAACCCTGAACATCACCTAGGAAATAAGTATGAAAATGAATAAATTTAACTATTTTCTTTTTTCTTTTATCATTCTGCAGTCGACTACTAGCAAGGCAGGCGATGATCTATCTCTGAAAGATTTGTTTGATACTTACCTAGAGGCATATGATTCTACTTATTCCTCTCAATCTCCAATACAAATCCATACCCTTGAAATTGCTAATTTTGCAGAATATTTTTTTGAAGATCGAGGTCAACATGCATTAGAAACAGCGGATTATTTAGAGTTTAAAGAAGTTGTTTTGAGCGCTATGAGTGAGCAAGCTGAGACGTCAGGTATTAAAACACCGAGGCCTCATGTCCAGCAATTCGCACTCGAGTGGACTCGATTAAAGTCTCCGGTGTGGTCCTTAACGGTGATGAAGGCTATACATACGTTTCTTAGGAGTGATTACGGTCCCTGGTTTGCGCCGTGGTTATCTAGAAAGTTTAATGTGGCATTCATCGACTCAAGGCAAGCAACTGCTGGTAAAAGTCTTAACTTCAGGCAAGTCGTGACCCTCTATCGTTATCTCTATCCTAATATTATCGACCTTGGTAATGTGCTGGGGCGTTCGATACTTCCTTATCAGCCGTATTGGTTTTCATACCCCGAATGGAACAAGCAAATAGATGCAGTACGTCGAGTCGTTGATCCAAAGGGAAAGTCCGAAGGATATATTCCCAAATCATCTAATACTCATAAGCTTTATATAAGCATAGATCATTATTATAATACGGGTGAGGTTCATCGTCCCTGTAGGCAGGTTTTTGAAGGTTAGATTAATTGTCTATGTAGGGCGTATAGGAAAAAACCTAACGTAGTGGCTAGGTTTTAAGGGTGAAGGCGATGTTGTTAAAATTAGTGTTCCAACTCATCCGTTTCTAGGTAAATGATGTGTTTAACCTTAGTTGGAAAAGTATTAAACGTACTTAGCTGAGTTCCTATTTTGGGTAGATTGAATGAGCCATCACTATTCTTTTTTGCCAAGGCCCTGGCAGGAAGTATTACATCTCGGTTCGGAAGATAGTCGGGGCAGGCCCTTTTTCGGCATCTGAAATCGAAAGATGTTGGTTTTGAAATTTTGAGAACCGTATCAAAACTAGGCTTTTCTTTTATAAGATGGGCCGCAAAATATTCACCGTCTCCACCAAACAACAAGTATTCATGAAATTTTCCTGAATTTTGGTCACCGTCGAGTTTCTTGGAATAGATGATTTTTTCTACTTCTACTGAAATTAACCCAAGGTTTTCTCCACCTCTTTCAAAGTGACCGGAAAAAAGATGAGCTAGAAATGAAGTCTTAGTCCCGCTGATGACTTCCGTGAGGTCCATGACTTGTGGAGCCAGGGTGAATAGAGTGATGCCGTCTAGTTTTGCTTGCTCATAGAAACCTAAAGTGTCGACTCGCGAGGCGACTCTCATACTTAACTTCATGATTAGCTGGTAATCATGTGGTGTATGAAACATCGGTAGATGAGAAGCGTAGGTGACCTTGTCACCGAATAGTAGCATCCCATGGGTAGCGGGTGGATCTGCATAGCCGGTAGCAGATACGAGTAGCATTGCAATTAGTGTGTACTTTAACTTTTTCATTTTATAATCCTTTCTTAGATTTAGATAGTAGCTCTTTATGAACTAAGCTGAACCTAACCGGTTACGCTAATTAAGAAAAATTAATTATTTTGATATACCTATCGATTTAACTTATAACGAGGTTCAATCAATATTTGATGGGGCGAATAGAAATGAAGTTATCATCACAACAACTAGAAGCGTTTGCAGAAGTGGTAAAAACCGGGAGTTTTTCGAAGGCGGCAAAGAATCTCTTTATCACCCAGTCAGCGCTTTCGCAGAGAGTTAAAAACTTGGAAACTGAGTTAGAGACAGGTCTTATCATTCGAGATCCGAGTGGGCTTAAGGTAACGACTTCAGGAGAAGAGTTACTGCGCTACTGTCGGGTTACCGATAGCTTAGAAACGGAAGTGTTAAGTCGGATTCAGTCGGACCAACGAGTGGTAGGAGGAAATTTGAGAATCGCGGGTTTGTCCTCAGTTATACGTTCAGTAGCAATGCCCTCGATTGATCAATTAATTAGGAAATATTCTGAAGTGAACATCGAGCTGTCTAGCCGAGAACTTAGAGACCTACCTCGGGTGTTGTCTAATAATGAAGCTGATTTCATATTAACGACCAGCCAACCGCATCGTCAAGAGGTTGTCAGCCATCAAATTGGATATGAGGAGAACGTGTTGATAGAAAGCACTGAAAATACAAAAAGAAAAAATATCTACTTGGATCATGACTCGGAAGATCTTACTACGGTAGGCTTCTTTGATTTAAATAAAAAACAAAATAAAGAATTTAGGCGAAACTTCCTCGATGAAATATACACGATTATTAGCGGAGTGAAACTGGGGTGGGGTCGAGCTGTAGTTCCGAAACATCTAATTAAAAAAGAAGAAGGTATCAGGCTTGTCAGAGGCTTTAAACCTCTTAAAACCCCTGTGATGCTTCAGTACTTTCGTCAGCCCTTTTACTCTATGCTTCACGACCGAGTGATGGGTGAAATCTGTAAGAATGCTGCTAAGATTCTTGGTTGATGTGTCTGCAGATATAGTTCGTCGGATACCTAGCCGGAAATAGAATGATGGATCATGAAGCCGACTCTAATTTTACGAGACAATTATAACTAGCTTTTCTAACCGCATCAGACAAAGATAATTCTATGAAAGACATTGGGGAATAGCCCAGTTTTTTAGCCATTTTCCCTGCTAGTTCGGGGCTTGGTATACGTCTGCCAGTAAGATAGTCGTTGAGGGACTGGGGACTCATGCCTAGCTTTCTGGCGCATGCGGTCCGGGTTTTGAAATCCGTTTCAACGATTGCTGCAAGATGGTTTGCAAAACTAGGATGCCTATATTTGTTTGCTAATTTCTGGTAACTAGATATTTTTTTAGTAGGCATGTTTATTCGCCTCCATTAATTTGATATGAATTTCTTTTTCTAACTCTGTATATATAAGCCGGTAGCCTCGACTTAATCGTACTGAACGCTGTCCTTGTCTTTGGCCTAGGGGTTCGTCATGATATCCCGGACAGATTTTAACTTCTCTCAGGCTATATAGTTCAACCGTTTTAATCCAAATCAAGGCTTTGTCTCTGATATATGGGGGGCATTTCTTCAGTTGCTTTTCAAGTAATCTACAGTAAGAAACAGTCGTACCCACCACAGTCCTATCTTTAAGGCAGTTAGCCTTAAATGCCAAATATTTATTAATCTCTAGTTGCAGCTAATCAAAGCTACCACTGCCGATTTTTTGATAAGGTTACTATTGGTTTTAAGTGGTGTGACTGTGACAGTTATAATGCCAGGTAAAGACCAGTTTCGTTATTACTAGCGGCAGCACCTCGACGGCGGACTACGTTATCAGTCGATGTATCGTTTCAGCTACTTCAAATAGAGTGTCTTGATCCATGTTAAGCGGAGGGGTGATGGAAAGGCTTTCTCCTTTAGGACCGGCAGCGAGTGCGATGACGCCTTGATCTCGCAGTGAGTTCATTAGATTTGCGCCATCACCCTCGTGAGGTAGTTCAATGGAAATCATCAAGCCTTGGCCACGGATCTCCTTAACATGCCCCGTAAGTTTTTCTCTAAGAATGTTTTTGAATTGTTCCCCTAGATCGTGAGAGCGTTGACTAAGGTTTTGTTTTTCAAGTTGTTCTAAGAATATGAGTCCGAGTTGGCACGAGAGCGGATGTCCAAAGAAGGTTCCGGTGTGAAGTGCTTCACCGGAGTTTTCGGGCCAGCTCATCATGACGTTCTCAGTTGCGAAACAAGCTGATAGTGGCAGGCCGCCACCGAGTGCTTTACCAAAACAGCTGATGTCACAAGGTACTTGTTCAGCAAAACTGACTGATCCGGTTCGCCCCAACCCAGTAAAAACTTCGTCGTACATTAGTAACACATTATGCTGATCACATAGCAGCCTTAAGGTTCTAAACCAAGCGAGTGAGTTTAGTTTTATGCCCGCGCGTCCTTGGATAGGTTCGACGATTGCGACAGCAGTGCCGTTACCTAATTTATTATGATGTTGGATAGCTGATTCAAACTGTTGCTGAAGCAGGTCGATGTCTGAAGAAAAATCGCAGTAGCTTACAAGTGAATCGTTGAGCCAATCTTTAAAGGGTGCTTTGAAATCTTCTCGCGATGTGAGATTTAAGGCGCCGAAGTCGAGGCCGTGATAGCAATCTTTAAAACAAATCACTCCTGATTTTTTAGTCGCGATCAGTGCGGTCTTTAGTCCGAGTTCTACGGCTTGACCTCCGGACAATGCTAAGGCCCCGCGACTTAAAGAAGCTGGTAAGAGTGATTTGAGCTTCTCTAATAAAATAACTTTATCTTGGCTGGGATAAACGTCTCCCATGGAGTGCATAATAGGGGGCTGTTCACTTAAGTAGGATTGCCAAATGTCACGATAGACTTCGGGGTTGTGGCCAAGTGCGAGTACTCCAAAACCAGCACATAAATCTAGGTATCTGCGGCCTTCAGTATCCCAGATGTAAGACCCTTGGGCTTTACTGAAAATTAAGGGCTGTTCTGGGCGGTAGGTAGAATCAGGGCATTCGATTTGTTTAAGTCGGTAGAAAAAATCTTGGTTGCTCATTACACGCCTTTAGCTTTAGGGCTCCAGATATACTTATGCTGTTGGAGGTTAAGGCGTGCATCGACCTTTGATTCTAACATCCATGCTACTAAATCTGCTGGCTGAACCAGACCGAAGGCACAGGACATTAAAATTTTACACTTAGTTTCAAGGCGGTGTTGTTGGATAATTTCAATCGACCAATCAAAATCTTTACGGGATGCGACGACAAACTTCACTTCATCAGATTGCTTGAGGTAAGGAATATTTTCATAGCGGTTGTGGTTTTCCATCTTACTGTCCGGACATTTTAAATCCATGATGACGTGGGTCCGAGGATCAAGGTTTTCTATGGGCTCACTGCCGCTAGTCTCTACTAACACCGTATATCCTTCTTCTAATAAAGAGTGGATAAGCTGTGGAGTATGATCTTGGGCAAGAGGCTCTCCACCGGTCAGTTCTACTAACGAAATTCCGTGTTGGCTAATTTCTTTGAAAATATCAGGTATTGAGGAGGTCTCGCCACCTTTGTAGCTATAGACGGTGTCACACCACCGGCACCGTAAGGGACAGCCGGTTAACCTAACAAATACGCAGGGAAGCCCAGCAAAAGAGGATTCCCCTTGAATACTTGCGTATATCTCGGTAACCGTTAGACTCAAGTTTTTGGACTCATCATAACGAGCAACGTTTGTGGACGTCGGCTCCGAAGAGGTTGGTTGATGGTGCAGCATAATCCTTCTCAAACGACAAAAGGTATCTGGCAGAAGGGTTTCCAGTGCCTTTCTGCGGTTTCTCTTAAAACGGTCTATATCAGTTTTTTAACGATCCTTCTGCCTCAGATTTTATTTGAGCTACTTATAAGCCGAGAATCTACACAAGTATCTAAAAATATTATAGATTTCAGTTTGAGTAATGCGTCTGGTTTGGGTGTAGATGTGTTTGCATTGGGTCCCATCGTCACTCCGTTCTTGTCGACGGTCGTGGTGGCAGGGTTGGCTCTAGCTGTACTGCACCTTGTCGGCTACTACGCGGTGATGATGACTGCGGATAGCTTTCATAAGGGTGAGCTTCAGAAAAGCCTCTGGACTGTTCTGGTGGATGCTTTGGTCCTGGTGGTAAAGCGTGGCTTTTTGGCGGTATTTATTTTTTGGCTGGTTGTGTTGTTTGCTCAGGTAGTGCTGCCGCCAGCTATATTTATTGTTGCTCCGGGTATTTTGATTCCCGCGATCTTAGTTACTCAGAGGTGCTCGTTATTTAAAGCAGTTAAGCAGGTTGTGAAGCTAGATTTTACGAAGTCGTTTCCCGGAGGTAAGTGGGCTTTGTTTTTTCAGCTTCTTAGCTTTGGTGCTTTTGTTTATACTGGGGTTCTTTTGTTGTTTTACTTTCGAGCTTCGATGTATAGCCTCGATATCTGGCTAGGATTAACTAATTCATTTCTATCGAATCAGATCGCTGGTACCCCGTTTAATGGTTTTTATATTTTGGTCGTAAGCATTCAATTGGTTCTTTGGTCAGTGTTAATGGCGTTCGTTTCAACTTATTCGGTCAGTATTTATCATTGGGCAAAGGCCTTCGAGAAGAAACTTCCCAAAGGTGGAATTGTTGTTTGAGGCTAAAACTGTTTTATGATGAAGCAAGTCTAATGGCTTCTGGGTTATCATCTGTCCTATGACACCTTCTTTAGCAATGGATTCGGATTTGGAAAGTCTAGAATGTCGTCTGTTCCGTATCGTTTTTTACACTGATTGACATCTTTCTTTATTAAAACTTTTTTGAATGCCATGTCGATTCTTAGCCAGTCTTCTCTTTCTTGTTCGGGAACTGATGCTCCTATAAGTGATTCTCGTAAAAGTTCATGCCGGGTGTTGTAGATTTCTTCTGTAATAAACATGTGAGTATGGGCATCTATTGGCATTCGTCCGCTAAATATCTTTGGTCCACCAAAAACAGATCCCATAAAATCAGATTGTAACTTTTCTAGATGTTCTTGCTTGGTTCCTGCGAAAAAGTTCTTAAGCCAAGGGTGAGAGAATAGCTTGTCGTAAAATATCTTGTGAACCTTATCTAGGGTGGGTCTACCGCCCAACCGTTCGAATAATTTATTTTTCTTAGAGTCATCTTCTTCAAGAGATTTTAGTAGCATCATATCGCGTATAAATTCAGACATATCTTTTCCCTATCAGTAACAAAATCAACTTAGTAATTAATGAACTTCTGCGTTAGCTTGTACTAGGCCGGGGGTCTTATTTAGTTCTATGCTCTCAACTACTTTATCAACATCACAGGCTAGTTCTTCACAGCCGTAGATTTTTTGAATACGCAGGATATCACCGCGAGATATTTTTCGTGAAATCAGACCTTCACCGATGTAAAGACTAGGGTTCATGATCGAGTTAGGGTCGACGTCAGCGTCTACGTGTGAAAGACCCAATAGGTGACCAAGCTCATGAAGTGCTAAGGACTCCATATCAACAATTTCTTTTTCATCGGTTGCAGCCATATAAAGACTATCACCGATTAAATAATTTTGGTCATTAAACCGGATATCGGCACCAGCAATTTGGCTACGGTCTGTCGCGAGGTTATTCCAGATCGTAGTAGCTAGTACTACTGTTGGTTTTTTGGTTTTCTGCCAGTTTTGGTCTAGGTAGTTTCCGTTGATGCGGTCGTCTAGCGAAGAGTAAAGGTCTCCAAAAGAATCACCAGTAACTCCCGTGTGAACACCTTGGTATGCGAACAGCGTTTGTCCGACGGCATCTTCCCAAGATTTCATGGCATCTTTCAGAGCTTTTTGTTGAGCAGCCGTTAGGTTTTGGCCAAAGCGAAAACTAACAGGAAGCTCATGCCAGCCATTTAAGGCGTGAATTCCGTATTGTTGTGAGTCTGGATCAAGAGCTTCTTGGGAAAGTTGCTCTTCGTCAAAATCGTCTTTCATCGTCACTTGATAGAACTGACTACCACAGGCGATAAAGTTGGCGAAGAAGAACAAGATGCTCGCGACAACGAATCCATATTTAATTGCATATTTTCTCATAGGTACTCCTGAAAAGCCCTTAGTTAAACTCTGCCGACTTCTAAGTACCGTATCGTCACACCGGCCGTGTCCTTTAAGGAAAATACAAAAAAAATACTAAAAATCTTTTATATTAGGTAGTTATAGGGCTTTTTTAAGCCGTATTTCCCCGGCTTTTTGGCTTAAAATTTATGAGATCTAACCAGTCTCCGATAGCTACTCTGGAGGTTGGTATGACTATATTTAGATTTATTTTGTTGGTTAATCTCATCGGGTTTAATGCTGAAGTGTTAGCATCAAGTAGTGATGCCCAGCTTCCGGCGAAAGACGTCTCTGTCGCTGAGGTAACTAAAGAGGATCCTAGTAGCACTGAGAAGCCTAGAGTTTTCTTGTTTAGAGCAGAGGCACCTACTGCGAAACCGCAATTGCTGCATTACGGCGAATCTGAAGATGATAGGTTTAAAAATGTTCCGATTATTACCATTAGTAAGAGCGATGAAAACCCAAATAAGAAAATTTATGAAACCAAGCAAGTTATGTTAGAGAAGCAAGTAATCGAAACTGTTGAGCCAGTTGAGCCCGCCGAATGATCGTTCCTATGGTTTTTGCTGTACGAATTTTTGGGTTTCAAGCTCGGTTAGTCGAGCAAACTCTTTGAAATAAATACTTTGATCTTCTTCGGCGCTTAATAGTCTTGGACTGGTCACGTTAATTTCAGATAACTTACCACCAATCAAATCATACCCTGCTACAAAGACTCCTTTATTTAAAAGGTCTAGAGAAATACCTTGAATCATCTTAACTTCATCGGTAGTCGGGGTGTAGGGGTGACGAGTGGAGCCGAAGTTTGAGTTTGCCATGAAGTGATCCTTAGGGGGTTTTTTTAAACACCAGGTTAGAGGCTTAGCGCCGACCGTGAAAACCCGTACCTCACCGTCAAAGATAGCGTGGTTAAAAGGCTGGATGAGACGGTATTCGGAACCGTTGTAAGTTTCTTTTTTAAGTATACTTTTTATCTGGGCTTCATCTTGTTCAGCTAGGTTAAGTCTTAAAATCCCTTTGCCTCCATATAAGTCGAGGGGTTTTAATATAGCGTCACCATTCGATTCATTCTCAATAAAAGAAAATATTTCATCACTTTGACAACTCACCAAAGCCGGAGCAATCGCATCGGGATAATGAAGTATAGATAGTTTCTCGTTTAAATCCCTAAGACCTCTTGGGGTGTTGAACAGGGCTGTGGTACCTGAGACCGAATCAAGTAACCAGGTAGCGGCTATATAGTTCATGTCAAACGGAGGTTCTTTTCTCATATGAATTGCTTGAAAGTTTGTTAAGGGTAGAGCCGTGAGATCATCAGGGGTTTGCACTGACTCAACTGTTTGGGTGAACTTGAGTTCTGTGCCCTGGATCCTGGCACTGGAATGAGGGTTCCAGCTAAGCTGTGCACTATCGCCTACGAAACATCGGTGACCTCGCTGGGTAAGAGCAAATGCCATTCTTAAGCTAGTATCCATTTTGAGGTCTAACTTAGCTAGCGGGTCGGTGATGAATAAGTGATTTTGCATAGCTTCCGCCTATCGTTTGAGGCTTTAAACTATAGAATATTCACTGTTTCGTAAAGGGTATGGTAGAGCTTTAATCCGAGGCTAAATCTATGTCTTTGTTGCTTGGGTAATGGTTAAATGCTAAGGATCATGGTTCATTGGTATTTTGGGGGACTTATGAAGCTGCGACGGATTCAAGACTTGGATATGGATAGGAAAAATGTTCTGCTCCGGTTGGATCTCAACGTTCCTATGCATGGGAAAGAAATCAGTGACGAGACTCGGATCAGTGCCGCGCTTCCTACTATTAAATATGTTGCTGAGCGGGCAAAAAGGTTTGCCATATGTAGTCACCTAGGACGACCGGAAGGTGAGGTTAACGATAAGTTCTCCCTTGAGCCTATTGGCGCTAGGCTTGCCGATGTTCTAGACAAGGAAGTGGTTTTTTTCACGGATTATGCCACTACGCCAATTAAACCGGTATTAGAACAGATGAGTGTAAATCAATTTATGCTGCTGGAGAATTTACGTTTTCACTCCGGAGAGAAAACGAATGATATAGAGTTTTCGAGAGAGTTAGCTGCTGGTTTTGATTGTTATGTAGATGATGCATTTGGAACTGTGCATCGATCTCACGCATCGGTTGTTGGGGTGACTCAAAGTTTTGAACCCAATCACCGGGCAGCTGGTTTTTTAATTCAAAAAGAAACAGACGTTTTAACGAGCCTGTTAAAAGATCCAAAAGCCCCTGTTACTGTGGTGATGGGTGGAGCTAAGGTTTCAGATAAGATATCGGTTATTCTTAAGCTGCTTGATGTTTGTAATAATCTTCTGATCGGTGGCGCGATGGCGTATACCTTTTTGAAGTTTAAGGGGGCGTTAGTCGGCAGTTCTCGTGTCGAGCCCGATAGTTTCGATTTAGTAGAAAGAATTTACCATCAGGCGGAAAAGCGTAATGTTAAGATCATGCTTCCAGTTGACCATGTTGCCGCCAGCGAATTTTCAGAAGAAAGTCCCGCAATTAATGTAGAAGGCAAAGACATACCTCAGGGCTTGATGGGTCTTGATATTGGTTCACAAACGACTGAGAATTTTAGTCGGGTTATTGGCGCATCAGGTACCGTTTTTTGGAATGGCCCCATGGGCGTTTTTGAGTGGCAAAATTTTTCTCACGGTAGCTGTGGTATTGCGAAGGCGATGGCAGAATCTTCAGCTGATACTATTATTGGTGGCGGTGATAGTGTAGCCGCGGTAAATCGAGTTGGGCTTGCTGATAAGATGAGCCACATTTCAACTGGTGGTGGCGCAGCTCTGGAGTTTCTTGAGGGTAAGGTGCTACCGGGTTTGAGGGTTTTAGCTTACTAAAGGAGAATTAGATGCGTAAGCCGATTTTAGCAGGTAACTGGAAGATGAATAAGACTAACTCAGAGCTTTCGGATTTTTTTGGAGCGTTGAATTCACAACTAGTAGATAAGTGGTCTGATTATGTCGAAGTGGTGTTTGCAGTGCCGTATACCTTACTGCAAGGTGCGGTCGAGCTAACCAAAAATACGCCGGTTGTTATAGCGGCCCAAAATGTAAATCAACATACCGATGGTGCTTACACTGCTGAAGTATCAGCTGCAATGTTACAAGATGTAGGTGTTTCTAGCACTCTTGTTGGCCACAGTGAACGCCGTCAGTATTACGGGGAAACGAACGCTTCTGTTACTGAAAAAGTTAAGGCTTGTTTAGCCTCTGGTATTTCGCCCATTGCCTGTGTTGGGGAGACTCAAAAAGAAAGAGAGTCGGGAGTTACCGAAGACGTTGTAGGAAAACAAGTCCTGGCAATCTTAGCTGCTGTCAGCGGTTTAACAAAATTAGTTATCGCTTACGAGCCAGTTTGGGCTATAGGGACGGGCCTAACAGCGAGTGATGAACAAGCTGATCAGGTTCATTCCTTTATTCGGGGAGTAGTGGCTGAGAAGTTTTCCGAGCAACAAGCCCAAAGCCTGCGGATTCTTTATGGCGGTAGTGCGAAGCCAACAAATATCGATGGTCTTTTGAAGCAAGAAAATATTGACGGTGGTTTGGTTGGTGGGGCTTCGTTAAAGCCGGATGATTTTGCTAGTATGATTAATCAAGCTGTTGAACTATATCGACGCTCTTAGGATTTGGTAGCAGGGTTGTAGTTTTGTTAACTATTTCAGAATTAAAATACTCATCAAATGCAGTTACCGCTTTCTGGCATTGTAGTGCTCTTCGCTGTTGTTTGCTTTGACCTTTGGTTTTTCCAATGGTTGGTAGCAAGCCTAGGTTTGTGTTCATTGGTTGAAAAGGACCTTGACCACCAAAACAAATATAATGTGCTAGTGCGCCGATCATGGTATTTGCCGGTGGTATTTTAAAGGGTGTGTTGCTAAGGGTTGCGGCTGCCGATCGTCCAGCGAGTAATCCTATTGCAGCTGATTCGGAATATCCTTCAACTCCAGTAATCTGACCTGCTAGAAAAATCCGCTTATTTGCTTTAAATGATAAATTTGGGCTTAGAGTCTTTGGGGATTCAATGTAGCTATTTCTATGCACGCTTCCATAGCGAAAAAATTCTGCGTTTTTAAGTGCTGGAATCTTAGAGAGAACTCTTTTTTGCTCAGGCCAGGTCATTTTTGTTTGAAACCCCACTAAGCTATACATCGATGCCTGCTCGTTTTCTTTTCTTAGTTGGATGATGGCCCAAGGTCGATTTCCTGTAGCGGGATCTGTAAAGCCAACGGGTTTCAGTGGTCCAAATCTAAGAGTTTCTCTTCCGCGCTCTGCCATTACTTCAATTGGCAGGCAAGATTCGAAGTAGTTAGTGGTTTCGAAAGAGTGAAGTGGCATTTTTTGCGCAGTAAGCACGTCATCGATAAAGGTTTCGTAGGCTTCTTTTGATAATGGGATATTGAGATAATCATCACTTGTTTCATCGTAACGATTTCCAAAAAAACACGATTCCATATCTATAGAGTCAGCGTCGATGATGGGCGCAATTGCATCGTAAAAAAATAATCGTGATGCTGTTTGATCAATTAGTTTTTTCAATGATTCAGTAATTGCAGGGCTACTTAGAGGGCCTGTCGCTACGATCCAGCACTCGTCGTTCGAAATAAGTTCGCCTTCAGTCGGTAGTTCAGTGATTTCTTCCCTAACCAGCTGGAAGTTTGGCTGAGCTTCTAAGGTTTTGGTGACGAGTTCTGAGAATTTTTCTCGATCAACGCCTAACGCTTGTCCTGCAGGGACCGCGCTACTATGAGCAGAGTTTAAAATAAGGGAATCGTATCGATTCATTTCATATTTAAGCTGACCAGGTGCTGAAGTTGGTAGTTTGGATTTGAGTGTGTTGGAACATACTAGCTCAGCAAGCCCATTTGTTTTGTGAGCTTCGGTAGATTTTACTGGCCGCATTTCATGCATGACTACTCGTAGCCCGGCGTTTAGGCACTGCCAAGATGCTTCGCATCCCGCTAGTCCCCCTCCGACAATATGAACTGTTTTGATATCTGAGTTCCCCATAGGGAAGCGTGTATATCATGACCCGACTAATTTACCATCGCTTAGATAAAACATTATGAATATCAGCGGGTTAGTCGGAGCTCGGAGCTGGTATAAATGGAGCTCGGAGCTGGTAGGCTAGCTGGGATAGTGACGCCTGAGTGTTGCTCCGTGCGAGCAAAGTGCGAGCAAATCGACAGGTGAACCGATGTCAATAGGGCATGACGAGGCGCTTGTGTCTTGCTAAGGTCGGGTGTCTTAAATTTTGTGCTGGGTGCTTTTGTGTTTACCGTTCTAATCGCAGTGGGTTCGTTTGTGGGGTATTTGGTTGCATACCACACCTATGGCCGGTGGTTGTCTGGTAAGATTTTTAATTTAGACAAGAATGCAAAGGTGCCGTCTAGAGTTTTAAATGATGATATCGACTTTGTACCGACTTCAAAGGGTGTAGTCTTTGGTCATCACTTTACCAGTATTGCTGGAACTGGGCCGATTGTTGGTCCTGCGATTGCGGTTTTTTGGGGTTGGTTGCCTGCTTTATTGTGGGTGTTTTTTGGATCAATTTTTATTGGTGCGGTTCACGACTTTGGTACTCTTGTAATATCTCTTCGCAACCGAGGTGAGACCATTGGGGAGTACTCTGGAAAGATTGTTGCTCCTCGAGCGCGGATATTGTTTTTAGTTATTTTGTTTATGTCACTTAGCATTGTGTTGGCGGTATTTGGCCTAGTGATCGCAATGATTTTTGCGGAGTATCCCGAAACCGTTTTGCCGGTGTGGATCACAATGCCTTTGGCAGTGGCGTTAGGTGTTTGGACACATCGTCGGGGAGGTCGACTTTTTACTGCATCTTTAATCGCTTTGGTGATTGTCTATGCGTCGATATATGTAGGCTCTTATTATTTACCAATTGATCTCTCTGAGATATTAAGTTTACCAGTGCTGGGTTCTTTTCCTAACATTGTGATGATATGGACGGTCATTCTATTGGTTTACTGTGCGGTCGCATCTATTCTTCCGGTGTGGTGTTTATTACAACCCAGGGATTTAATAAATAGCCAGCAATTAATTATCGTTCTTTCGCTGTTACTCATTGGGGTGATTGTTTCGGCGCTGAGCGGTCAAGCCGATATAGTCGCTTCGGCTCCTATGATCGCTACCCAGTTGCCTTTAGATTCTCCTCCCATTTTCCCTTTTTTGTTCATAACAATTGCTTGTGGTGCGGTCAGTGGGTTTCACTGCTTAGTTAGTAGCGGTACTAGCAGCAAGCAGATAGCTTCTGAACCAGATGCACTTTATGTCGGCTATGGCTCTATGCTTCTTGAGGGAGGCTTAGCGATTATTGTGATCTTGGCATGCTGCGCTGGAATTGGAATGGGAGAGTTTTCAAGAGTTAAGTCTGATAGTGGATATTCTTACGAAGTTAAAACGAATCCAGATTCCGGAGTGGCATTAGTAGGGCGAGAAGCTTGGCAGTCTAGGTATGATTCGAGTAAACCTTGGAGTAGCTTTAGGCTCAAAGATAAAGTCGGTGCCTTTATACATGGAGGTGCGAACTTCTTGAAGTCAATCGGTATACCGTTCAAGTTGGGTGTGAGTTTGATTGCCGTTTTGGTGGCGGCCTTTGCAGCGACGACACTCGATTCTGCTACAAGACTTCAACGATATATTATCCAGGAATTTGGCTCTCACGTGGGAGTCCCAGTATTAAATAATCGTTTTGTTGCCACGGGAATTGCGGTTGGAGTGGCGGGTCTATTTGCGACGATACCAGCGTCGAGTAGTGCAGGACCGGGTAGTGGTGGGCTTATTTTGTGGCCACTATTTGGCGTCACGAACCAGCTGTTGGCAGGCCTAGCTTTTATGGTTATTGTTTTTTATCTGAGGCGTAAAAATAAGCCAATTATTTTTGCATTGATTCCGATGGTCGCTATGTTGGTTATTCCTATCTGGGCGATGCTGTGGAATATGTTTAATGAACGCTCTGGCTGGGCCTTTGATACGGATCAATATCATTTGTTGTTTTTTGGGGTGTTGATATTAATTTTGCAGTTATGGATGATTGTAGAAGGCACCATTGTTTGGGTGAAAACTCGGGGCGTATTGGGTTTAGACCCAATTACATAAGGTGTTGTCATGAATAGTCTGTTGATTTTTATACTGAGTGTTATGAGCTTTGTTGTGGGGTGGTTTGTTAGAATTCAATTCCCAGAACCTATTAACCGATGGTTGTGTAGCTCGTTTGTTTCGTTTTTTGGTATTGAAATGGATGAGGCTGAAATGCCTCTCAAGTCTTATAAATCTATTGAAGATGTTTTTACTCGGAAACTTAAAAAAGATGTGCGGCCTATCATGTCAGAGCTGGTTTCGCCTGCCGAGGGTACGCTCTCCATTTCGGCTCCAGCTATAGAGCAGCAAGCTGTGCAGGTCAAAGGTCGTAACTATGATCTTGGAAAGTTAATTGGGTTACGTAGTTCGGATCAGATTGACTATCAGCTAGACAGTCAGTCTAACAAGTTGTCTTGGTATTCGACTATTTATCTTGCTCCGCACAATTATCACCGTGTCCATGCTCCTGTTTCAGGTGAGCTTGTTCAAATCACTTATGTGCCTGGCACACTGTGGCCGGTAAATAAATTATTTGTTAAATTTATGCCTAAGTTATTTTTGAGAAATGAACGTTTAATATTTGAAATGAAGCTGGATAACGGTGGCACTGTTTATACTGTTATGGTCGGTGCGTTGAATGTGGGTAGGATTGTTAGCCCCTTCTGGTCGGACTTTGCGACCAATAGCGATATTTTTAAGCAAGAGGCTAGTACGACGTTAAGCTTCGATTCTCCGAGACCAGTAAAAGTTGGCGAAGAACTTGGGACCTTTATGCTGGGCTCGACCGTAGTATTGGTATTCGACGATAAATCATTGGAAAAATTCCCGGCAATAAGGGATGATCTACAGAGCAGCATACGACTTGGTGAAGATCTGATAAAGGCAAAAAAATAGTGATTGTTAAACATGATCGCCGCACAAAAATTGTTTGGTCATACGAACCTGCTAATCTTAGGCCAGGATTGGCATCGGAGCTTATCGATGTTGAGTTTGATGCGATAAGGTTAGTTTATGAAACAGGTTCCGCAGGTGTTATTTGTCAGTTTTTAGACGAACTAGCAAATGTGGTATCGAAGGATAATCATCCAATACCAGTTATGATTGACGTTTCAGCGCGTGTCCGCGGTATTATTGCAGCTGATCACGATCCTTTTGAAGTTGCCTATGGAGATCTAGTTAAATTAACTCCGACAAGTGGTGACGGAGATATTCGTATTGAGACCGACCTATGGGATCAATTTTTTACGGTAGATGCGACTGTTTATATTGGCTTTGGTGATGTAGTTCTAAACGTACTTAGTGTCAATGCAGACTCTGCCGAAGCGGAAGTGGGACAAGGGGGTACTGTCTTTGCGGGCTCAGATATACATATCCCGAAGACTAGGCAAGATCCAAAAATGAAAGATTTTTCTGAGAAAGAGCTTAAAGAAATTTTTTCTAGAAATATCGATTTTTTGGTTGTTCCGGGCTTTTCTTCTTTTGAAGAAATTAAGCTTATTAAGGAACTCTGCTACGCTTCTAGTGAGCGCAAACCTTGGATGTTTTTAAAGCTAAATTCGAAGAATGTTTATGAGAAAGTCGCTGATCTTCTAGACGCGGTACATGGTGTTTTTATTTCTCGTCGTGAATTAGCGCTATTTATGCCGCCTGCGATGATTCCTGTTTTAACCAAAGAAGTTATCCAACTTTGCAATGATAGGGCGAAGGTGGTTCTGACGGCGAGTGAGATGTTGGGGTCAATGAGAAATAACCTGACTCCAACTAGGGCTGAGGTTTCCGACGTGGCTAATGTCGTGTTAGATGGAACAGATGCAGTTGTGTTGTCTGAGGAGATTTCTTACGGACCTCATTCAGGTCGTGCTATTACCTTGCTCAGAAAAATTGTTGAAGATGTCGAACAGAATAAAACAACTCGTCGCAACTGGCAAAAACATCTGCCAGAAATTCGCGAAGAGATGGATGCTGTTGCCTACACCGCATATAAAACTGCTGAACGAGTTGGCGCAAAAGCTATTGTTTGTTTGACCAAAGAAGGCAACACAGCAGTTAAGTTGTCGTCGTTTAGGCTTCCTGAGCAGATCATAGCCTTGACGTTGTCAGAAGAAGTTTTGTCTAGGCTTTCCATTATTAGGGGAGTCGATGGAATTTTGCTCAGCGGTGAACCGGTAATTGACCAGGTCCTACCTTTTGTAAATGATTTGTTACTGTCTCAATCCTGGCTGTGCGCTGGTGATAAAATAGTTTTTGTGAGTGTCACTTTGTCGCCTCTTAGTAGGCAAGAAAGTAATTTACTTACAGTTCAAACCTTATCTTGATTGCGATCTTTAGTTGAGTCATCCCCTGCGAACATAAGTAAGCGTTGGGGATATTTGGTATTGTCAAGAGATTCCCAACGCAGCTGTACTGCTGGGAGTGAAGACTATTGCTAATCATAAGTTTTTCATCGTGAAATTTAGTTTTTTTTGTGATGCTTATAGGTACTCTGTTTCTTTATCTGTTATTATTGGAAGTATCTACTAGGCAGTAATTTCCGACTATATGTGTGAGGTGAGCAATGGCTCAATTTTTAATTTATCTTATCGTTATCATGGTTAATATTTTTTCGACTCACGCTGAAGCCAAGACGGGCAAGTCAGATATTTCGGCTGCCGTAACTCCGAGTGAAGATGAATCTGAGTTCCCAGCGAAAGTATACGGCAGTGTGGAGCTACGTCATCAGTTAAATACATATTATAATAATGCTAAAAACAGCCGATCTCGGCAGGTTCCCTCTATGCACGGACGAGCGAAGATTGGCGCGACTTTTCGTCGAGGTTTGGTTGATAGTTATTTTACGTTAGGTGTTATCAAGTCGCCTAATACTCAACAAATTCAGCAACGACGCCCTGAGTTTGAGATGGACATCTATCCTTTGGTGGGTCGTTTTGGGCAAATAGTTCAGTATAACTTAGTGCAGTTTCCCTTCGAGGTAAATGATTATGAGGCTAGTGAAAACCCCGATTATAAGCCCGATACAGTTTACACTATTGGTTTTGCGCCTACGTTGGTTTTCCCTATGGACCTTGGTGGCTCACTGTTGACGCTGAAGACGGGCTTAGACTATTGGACTCAGTTTTTTAGTCGTAAACAATACCGAGATGATCATCGAGAACCTGGAGAGGGCGATCATTTTGCCGCTGTCGATGAATCGGAAGAGGGTCAAAGCCCGAGGGAGCCTCTTGAAGATACTGCTATGCGTTACTATTCGGAGTATATGGCGGCTATGGGAGTCTCTCCGTCTTTTGATAGGGATATTTCTTTTGAAATAGGGGCGTTTTACGATGTAAAGTATTTACCTAAATACCAAGAGAACTCCGATTATGTTGATTATCATTATGTGAAAGAGACCAATAGTCATTATAGGTTAAGGCTTCAATACCAACTAAGCGCCCGCGCTTCTTTTGTGAATGACTTTTATCACTTTCATGGTAGTTTGTTTGAGCGAAAAAGTTATGGTGACGATCGTAGGTTTAGAAATATAGCTCGACTTAGTTATAAGTTGTGAGGGTGGTTTGAAGTTTAAGGAAATCGAACATAAGTTCTTGGTGGATGACTCATTCGATTTAATCAGTTTTAAAAAAAATATAAATAAAAATATATTAGTTAAAGATTCCTACCGGATATCAGTTGTAGACACTTATTATTTAATTGATGGGATCGAGTCTTACATATATCGACATCGGTATGATTCAAAAAGCCAATACCTTACGGTCAAAACTTTCGGCGGCGATAACGAAGAACGCACTGAAGTTAACTTAGCGCTGTTTCAGGGTGAAGGGGACCAAAGGGATGCCGTAGATGCTTTTATGGGCACCCTTGGTATTTCTTGGTCTGGAACGATTCAAAAAGATGTTGAGGTCTTTTACAGTGAAGATTGCGAAATTGTACATTATCTAGCTAATAGCGATGGTCGTGAAGTCTCTTGTGTTGAGTTTGAATCTAGGAATGCGAAGACTAAGGATGAAGCCGTCGATGTATTGTATAAATACGAAGAAATGTTGGGCTTCGATTCCAATAACCGAAGTCGTTTAAGTATTTTTGAGATTTTTTTTAAAAAATATATTAAGTAATAATGTTATCCATAGCTTATTTTTTATATAAGCTTAATGTATCTTCAGTTGTTCCAATTACTCCGAGATTTTAAAATTTAAAATGTTAGTAGGGGGATTCTTTGGATCTCTTAACTTTTGAACTAATATGGTATGATTATACTATGAACACTGAGCCTAGTGTTTTAATAATTTTACCTAATGATAATTTTATATTGCGGAGTTAGCAGATGTCCAACAACGCTAAACTTACCTCGATCGATTCAGCTCTTGTGGTTGAAAACGATCAAGTTATGCAGCGATTAGTCCTTAATTATTTAACTGATATCGGAGTTCGGAAAATTGATTGCTGTGGCAACGGCGAAGAAGCGCTTCAGTACTTGGGGGAAAATGGTTATGACCTTTTGGTCTGCGACTGGAAATTAAAATCGCCTCCTTCTCCGGAAATCTACGATGGCTTGCGAAAAAACCCTAAATATCAGACTCTATCAATGATTTTTCTTGCAGGGACTTTAACTAAATCTGACTTAGATATTGCCTCTCAAGATGCTTATTGTACTTTTATTTTAAAACCATTTAGTGATGATGTGTTTTTTGGAGCTATTCAAAGTGCGACTAAATTAAAAGTCAAAGCTCTTAAAGAAAAGAACCAAGATCGGCTTAAAGCACTAGAAAAAGAAACAGCCTTATCGAAGGATCAGGTTAACGCATCGAAGGGTGAGACTGATTCAGATCATCAGCTTTCTAGTTCCGGTAGAGATCGGCAATCCATGGATTTACATATCCTGAAAGGGTCACGATCTTCCCGTGATCTATCAACAGATAAGGGCGTAAAATCCAATAGCGCTACGGGAGACAATTCAGAAAGAACTCGTATTTCTGGGCAAAGCGGAGCGGATGGTTCTGATGAGGATCAAGATAAAATATTTGAATCCAGTACTGGATACCAGGAAGACCCTAGTTTTGAAGCTAAACAACAACGCTCGTCACAGACGGGTAGAGATCAAAAAATTCCTGCTGATACTGAATCGGAAGTAAATCAACCCGAGGGGTTTCAGTCTCGGCTATCTAAACTTGGCGATGAAACCGGGAAAATTAATAGTTTATCAAAGTTGTCGGCTGATGATTATTTGGAGCGCGCTAAACAGATCTCCCATAGAGTTGCAGAGACGATTAGTAACGGTGCATCAATGATTGAGTTTCCTAAATCTGTTGTGGTCGTTGAGTCTGATGAAGCGGTCACTACCTTGGTTAAAAACTATCTAAAAGATATGGGTGATCCAGAAGTTAAAATTTTTTTATGCGGTAAAGAAGCTTGGGAATCTATAAATGACGGTTCGTATGAAATGGTGGTAATGAACTGGAATTTATCTGGTATCAATGGCTTGGCTCTTTACAATAGAATTCGAAGTAAAGATAGTCTTGAGCAGGTGCCTGTGCTTGTTATGTCTGGCTCGATTCATGAGGACAGCTTTCGTATTCTTGAAGAGAGTGTTTCAACTTCTTTTATTAAAAAACCATTTGTTAAAAGCCTCTTTAAAAAGGCGATGCAAGAGACACTCGAATCGATCACTTTGCAGGTTTGTATCAATGAGGTTGTTGATAATGAGGTGGAAGGTATTTTTGCAGATGAGCCGACGCTCTTGGCATTTGTAGATGATGTTGTAGAAGTCATTCAAAAACCTCTAAATATTATGTTTGAAGTTTCCCGACTCTTAGTTTTGAAAAAGTTCTACGAAACGGCAGAGAAAGTTCTTAAAAAAGCAATAAAAGTAGATAAAAATAGCATTCACGCACTTACCGAATTAGCTAAAGTCTATCATTTATCCGATAGGTCTAAGGATGCTTTAATGCTACTGGATCACGCAAATAAATTCTCACCAGGAAACATCGAGCGCCTATGTTTGATGGGTGAGGTGGGGCTTTCAATGAATGACACTAAAGGCGCTCAGGAATATTTTAATGATGTTTTAAGTATCGACGAAGAAAATGCCAAAGGCAAAGCAGGCATACTAATCGCCAAAAACATGAGTCAACATTCCGATCTTCCAGAAGGAAGGGGGCCGATGCACCGGCGGCTAGCATCAAGTATGAATGTTGTTGGCGTTACCTATGTGAAAAATAAAGAGTATAAAAAAGGTATTGATCAATATCAAGCAGCAATATGTTTTATAAATGATGCAGAAACGTTATCAAAGCTTCAGTTTAATCTTGGTTTGGCTTATTTAAGAAACTCAGACGAAAGTTCGGCAGTGAAGTGGTTTCGTGAGGCAGCAGAAAGTGGTGGGGCGGATTATTTAAAGCCCAGAGAATACTTGAAAAAGTTAGGCGTCTATATGGCTGAAAGTAAAAAACTCTCAAAAGAAGAAAAAGACTCAGCTGAGAATGAAGCTGGTATTACCTATAAATGGTCAAAGCGCTAATCCAGATAAAAAACAACGGAAAACAGAGTAAGAGTAGGCTGATCGTTTTACTATAACGTTGCATTCCTATGGTGCCGCAACCAGCCTTAACGCGATCGGATGCGGCGAGAACCGGCCTACCATCAGTCGAGGTTTTGTTGACAAGGTTCTCTGCATTGATAAGCCCTGATCCTAGCAACGGCACCGAGATATTTTCATTGGGAATATTTATTAAGTAAGCCGAATTGATGTCATCGTTATAGATAGACGGATCTGAGCTAGAAATAATTCTATCTTTAATGGAACTTACCGAGATATTTGGATCGGATGCAATGAGTAGACCTGCTATACCCGCTACAACTGGTGCTGACATGGAGGTACCTGTCTTTGTCTGAGCGATAGATGACCCGGGAATTGGCCCGTAAATCTGTGTTCCGGGTGCAGCAATATCCACCCATCTTCCAAAGTTAGAAGACGGGTGTTTTTGGTTTTCCGAGTTTATATTTGATACCGCAATTGCGTCCGGAAAAGCTGCAGGAAACTGCATCCGGTTAGAATCTTCGTTCCCGGCCGCTCCAATAACAATAGCGCCTTTATTATTCGACGGAGTATTGCGCAGTGCCCGTACTAGTACTGAAATTGATCGAGAGCGGTGAAATTTTCCGAAAGATGAATTTATAACACGTACTCTAGATTCCCCTTTGAACAGTGCTACATACTTTAAGGCACCAGCAATAGAGCTGTCCAAAATAGTTCCGCTCTCTTCCGATGAACCTATTAGGTCCGATTTACCTACGATTCGTAGTGCCATAATTCTACATATCGGGCAGGAACCTGAAGCGTTGGCCATTTGACCTGGTACTGCTGCAATGATCCCTGATACGTGAGTACCGTGGCAGCATTCACGCTGGCAGCTATTTGATGAGTCGAGAGGACAGGTCCCCGCTGCTGAAACATTAAAGGGGGCGATGTTACCGTCACCAAGCTCACCTTTTTTTGGGTTTGTAGTGTTACATCCATGGAAATCATCGTTACCGCAGCCAATACTGCCAGGTGAATCGTTTGTCCAAATACGGCTGGTGCCGTTGGTCCCTTGGAATGCTTCGTTACTAATATCTACTCCGCTGTCCATAACTGCTATAATGGGCTCATTGTCAGCAGAGCCGGTGACCCCTTCCAGATAAGTATATGCCTCAGAAAGTTTAGTAGTAGAATGCCAGCCACCATATTCCTTGTAGGTAGTGGCATAATCGCCCCAGACACCACTGGGTTTGCTGATATAGTTAGGTTCGGCATACCAGATCAGCTGCATCTTTTCCCAGAAGTCTAAAGTTTTAACAGCTTCGTCTTGGGTTCTGAAATCGACCCGAGCAATTGAAGCAACTTGTGGATCGAGTGCTTTATTACCCCAAGCTAGTCTCATTGAGCTGGGTGCCTCAATCTCTGGATCTTGAAAGCTAGTGTTAGGGTCAGCAAGGTTAATTGAAGTAATAAAGTGAATATCTTTTATCGAGGGCTGATTTAGGAAACGACGGGCTAGCGGCGCATAGTGGGTTTGGTATTCTCCTAAATAACTTAAGAAACGGACGCGATTTGAAGGACCTTTTGCCTTAAAGGCTACGAGGTAGCTAAGCTTGCTTGCTTCGCCAGCATCAATCATTTGAGACGTTGCCTTAACAACTGTTTTAAGTTTCTCGGTGGGGAGCTGATTGAGAGCGTC
>Ga0222674_1000191_pt1 | contig 28411 bp, 28 predicted proteins | sample AntAcemetagen866_FD_179804 | JGI IMG/M metagenome (GOLD analysis project Ga0222674, IMG submission 179804) | Saline water microbial communities from Ace Lake, Antarctica - #866 | ecosystem: Environmental > Aquatic > Non-marine Saline and Alkaline > Saline | place: Antarctica: Ace Lake...
ATTCGAAGTTGTTTAAGAGTCAAATTATTTTTGCTATCTAATACGTAGCTACCATCAAGTCTTCCAAAGTTTATGGAAGAAAAGAGTAAGCTGTCTGAATGTATAGATCCCGATAAACTAATATCATTATATGGTCCAGAAATATTGAGTTCGGTATTTGACGTTCCTTTTAAAGGGAGCTGGAAGATGTATCCAGCAATCGGCAGAGCGAATGCTGTACTCATTACTTTGAGTTTCATTCCGGTTTTTTCATCGAAGGATGCCCAGCCATCTAACTTTAACGGGGAGGATCCTAAGATTAAGTTTGAAGGCTTGTTGTTATCAGTTTTGATTTGGATCGGATCTGTGGGTTGATGTGACGAGTAGCATTGACCATCAGTGCCGTTAAAACTGAGTCGATCAACATTGATATCTAAATTTACGTTTAACCTGCAGTGGGTAGGTAGCTGTGAATTCTTTGCTATGTCTATAGTATTTACTTCAAAAAAATTAAAATCAGCGAGAGAGCTTACTCTCATTTGCAATGGCGTACCCTGACCCTCAATGATTAATCTTGGCGTCGAGATTGCAGATTCAATGCCATCAAAATCGACCTTCACTGCACTTAGTAAGGTGGTTAGTGGTAGTTTTTGAGTTTTTGCATCGAATTTAAACTTAGTTTTTTTATCGAGGGTTAAAAAACCATCAGCTTCGCCGTATTGGATTTTATCTTTTATGATTTTGGTATTCTTAAATATAATTTTTTCGGTATTTATATCTAAATCAGCTTCGCTCTCAAATAGTTTGAACCCTCCGATTACTCCGCCTTTTGATGTGACGTGAGTAATAATAGAGAATGTGGGCTTACTACTTGAATCTAATTCTACGATAGGAATGTTAAATGAAAATTTACTACGAGTAGTAACCGGCCCGTAAGTGTCTTCGATATCTAAGACAGACCCTAGCATTTCAAGTTTGGCATCTCCTGTCGCGCTACCTTCGATTTTAATATTTTGAATTGCATTTACCGGATCTTTTATGAGATCTCCCGTAATTACACTATTCAAGTCTAAGTGAGGAGATTTAACTTTTATCGTGGAAGGTTGGATCCCGTGCGCACCTAATGTTAGGCTTGCTTGCACGGCAGCGGAATCGAGGATATTAAATTCAAGGCTCTTCAGTGATAGTGAGTTAATCTCTATGTTTACTTTGATTTCATCAGGGTCAGAGATATCAGCCGTTGCATTTAAATCACCTAAGGCTAGCTTTAAGAGCTTGAGTTCGGTGTCTTTAGAGTCAGGATTTGGAAGTTCCAGGTACAGCCGCGCGTGGCGGAGGGATATGCTATCAACCGGAACGGCACTCAAGTCCGGAGGCCAGGTAAAAGGTTCGGTATCACTGGTTTCATCAGGAAACATTTTAGAGATAACATCAGGAAACGGGTGAGTTGATTCTAAGTCTGATATTTCAATACTACTTAGTCTGGGGTCGCCTAAGACTAAAGACCAGAGAGAAACCCGAGCCTTTATTTGCGACGCCCTTATTGAGACGCTGCTATCCTCAACAGGAAAGATTGAAAATCCAAAAAGTTCGACTCCAAGAGGTAGGATGTCAATCTTTACTGCCTCAAAACTTATGTTTAAATTGCTATATTGAGAGAAGCTTTGATTGACGATTGATCTAGCTAATTTCTGAGTGTAGGGGTTGTCGGCAACGGCGTTTAAAATGAAACTGAGTGCAATAAATGCAAACGAGACTAGAAACAGTCTCTTCGCCAAGGTTTTAATTTTGCTATAAAAATTCATAGATAGTTATCTACATCTAGATGACATCTTTTTCTACGAGTTGTTCGAAAGAAATAGATTTTTTGTCTGATTGGGCGGTTGTAGCGTCTTTTTTGCTGGTGCTTTGAGTTTTTTTAAGTGGTTCTAACTGATTAGCTGCTAAAATTGCGGTAGAATGGTCAATGATTTTCGATTTCTGGATAAAAGCCTCCAGCAGGGCCCTTTCTGATAAGCTGCTAATTTTCCCTGCGCACCCTTTAGACGTCTCGTGGATGAAGCTTATACTGTCATCACGAAATGTATTGGATGGTAAGCCTGTTAATTCTAACCGACTTTTAATAAAGGCGGTGCAGTCTGATATGGACCACGGAGTCAAATTAAAGGAGTATTCTATCTGATAGCTTCCTAGGCACTTTTTGATAAAAGCTGAGCTCCCGGTAGTTGAAGCGAGGGTTACCGACGTCATAGAAGGTAATAACTTATTGGTATCCAAAAGGGCTTTGATATCATCGAAGTATGCTGGTTTGTCTAGAAGATCTGCATTATCTAGGTAGATAACGAGTTTCTTTTTTTCCAATTCGAGTTCTTCTAGGCCAATTAAGAGTTCTTTACTGTATTGTTCAGTATTGACGGGGGATAATTTAGTGTTGAAGAATTGAGCTACTCTCTTTAGTAACCATCCTGATTTTTTTTTCGAGTTTGATAGGTTGAAATAGAGCACTTCGAAATCACTAGTTGAGAATGAATCATATATGTGTGTTCCCAAGATTGTTTTCCCAGACCCGGTACCTCCCTCGACTAGAAGTAAACCATTGGCTTGTTGGCAAAAGTAGCGATGCCTTTGGTATTCTTGACTCCAACTTGAGGGAATGAAGAAGTGTTCGGGTGAAGTTAGATCATTAAAGACATTAGAATTGATGCCCCAAAATGATAAGTAATCTTTATCCATTTTAGCTTGCTTCCATCTGAATTGGTTGCTCAGAAGAGGTGTTTTCCCAAGATTTAATAAACCTTTTTCGCTGCTCTGGATCTGGCTGTGCTTGGTTGAATTTACTAGTTCTGCCTTCGCTAAAATAACACCTACCTAAGTACGCATCTACTAAGTCGGAGTTTATTTTTCTCAGCTTCATATTTTCTAAGGCGATGATGCATTGATCGACTCGCCCTAGCATCAACCATGCTTGAATTAAATCAAGGAAGGCTACCGATGTCCTGTTATAGGTAGCATCGACACCTTTAAGGAGCCTTAATGCCATGTGAGGCATAGCGCTTTCAAGGTATAAACTTGAGAGAGCTAAAATGAGTCCTAGGTCTCGTGGTGAGTTTTTAAGCGCACCCAAAAGTAATTTTTCAGCGGCGGTGACATTATTTGCCTGAGCTAGGTAATGTGCTGTTGCCGGGATTAGTATTGGTTGAACTCTACTGTGCTTCGTTAAGCTGATCATTAATTTAATCGCTTGATCGATCTGTCCTTCTATGCACAGTTTTCTAGTTTGAATAATTTCTTTGAAGATTGGTTTCTGCCAATTTGAATTCAGTGTGTTGTACCCTGCAGCTAGGCGAGCTGGTGTTAACGGTTTGTGTACGATCATAGGCCGCCCGAGTGTCGCAATAGCTTCGCTCTCATATCTGTTTTGTGGTGACTGTAGGATGAGAACGGGAGTTAAACAAGCGATAGGGTTTCTATTGATTTGCCGAAGTGTAACGCTTGATGGTTGGCTCGGGATATCGTCGATAACGATAAGGTCAATGCTACCACTTTCGATAAACTCAAATGCTTGTTCAAAGTCAAAGGTAACCGAGACCGACGAACAAGAAAGAGATTTTAATATCTCAGTGGTTAGTAGCGCAATGTTCTTTTTAGGCTCAGCTAACACGAGGGCTGATTGAAGTACGGCAGAACTCAATTTAAAAGCTCCCTTAATCAAAAATATCATTTCTCGGAAATCCGTGGCTATCTCAAGAAGTGAGATTTAGGCGGTGATGCCAGCCAGGTTCATATCTATAATTATAGCACGAGGAGCTCTTTCAATGGTAATCAGAGTCTTTTTCAAAAAAGAAGCTGTTGTCGGTTTTTTGGGGGAAATATTAACCAAACTTCAATAAATGCTATTTTTAAATGTAAAATCAGCTTCTTTAGGTTAGGCGAGTTACCTAGCTTATTTTTTTACTCCAAAATTGCATTAGTTTTTCGCTTTCATCTTGCTCTCCGAAATCCGGCCATGAATATTGCGTGGTTATACCTTGAAGCTTGCTGTAGCCTAGCCGCTGCCAGAGGGGTTCTGGAGATGTGTAGTTTTGTGGCTTTAGGGGGTGACCCTCAGGTCGGACTACCGAGCAAAAAGATGTATGTTTATAAGTACTAAATGATTTAGCGTGATTTTCTCTAAATTCGAAAAATTTCTTTCCTAATCCAGCGCCACGGTACATTGGAAGTACAACGGATTCACCGAAATAAAAAATCTCGGAAACGTCATACCCTTTTCCTTCAAAGTTTCCTTGTAGTCTAGACTCTTCGTCTGAAAGTGGGAGGCATGTGGAGGCACCGACTACGAATTGACTCTCGGTTTTGGCAATAACTGCTAACGACCGACTACTTTTTACATAGCTTTGCAGGTAATTCTGCTCATACATCAGGTTACCGTCATATAGATATGGGTACTCTCGAAATACAGTCATTCGGAGTTTTGCGAGTTGGTCTACCACTTTTGCTATATCTGCACCGTGGTGCACTTCAAAAATCATATGCAAACCTCCAACGAGAGTTTTAACATCGTAATATAGGATGTCTTGGATAGTATCGGCAAGGGGAACATTCAGATCTATTTAATGGGGAGGCTGAAGAAAGCAGAAGATTCGTATTGATACATTGTTAGGAATGGTGGGCGTTATAAGATTCGAACTTATGACCCCTGCCTTGTAAGGGCAGTGCTCTAACCAGCTGAGCTAAACGCCCATCGTAACATGATGGGAAACCACAATGAACACAGGCTTTAAGGGCCGGTATTCCACCCAGCTGGACTACACCAAGGTGAAAAAAAGCTGGGCGGTTGTTATGACAAATTGGCTAAATGATGTCAATTGAAAGAATTCTCATTAAATCCCCTTAAACCCTCTTTTACTTGCTGCTCTAAGGCTACCTGTCTGATTGGGCTGTGTTGGTATTTAGTACTGGGATTTTAAGCAGGTAGTTTCTGGGGAGGCTTCCGTATCGTAAAAATCGATTAGATAGGTCGGGGTTGAAGTCTTTGATAGTTTCGTTAGTTAGGGAGTATTGCTTTCTTATCGAAGATATTTTCGTGGTTCTTTTCAGTTTTACCTCAGTGAATATCAATGGGGGAGAGTCTACGATATTTGGAAAAACTTGCTCTGATTTATTCAGTGTCGCTAGTATAGCCAGATATCCAGCGTAGAAATTTTTAGAAGCAAATCCGAAACTGGGGCTATTATAATTTTCGATCAGATCTTCGATCCGAGACGAATGAGTCTTTCGGATGGCTTTCTTTAGTCCGTAGGCTCCGTGGTTGTATGCGGTTATTGCAAGAGGCCATTGCTTGAGAATACGGAAATTTTCTTTTAAGAGTTTAGCTGCCGCTCGGGCTGATTTAACGGGGTCGCGACGTTCATCGATTGTTTTCGTCACCTTTAGTTTAAATTGCTTCGCCGTTCCAGGCATTAATTGATAAACGCCACTTGCGCCGACTTTGGAGTGAGCTTTTAGGTTAAAAGACGATTCAATAAAGGCGATTTTAGCGAGTTCTTTAGGAATGCCTTCAGATTCGAAAATAGCTTCCAGTATGTCCATGTACCTAGTCGAATTTGCCAAGCCTTTTGCAATAGGGTCGCGTTGTCCGCGTTGAGTCCTGATCGAATTTGCAGCGATGCGGTACTTATTGCTGTCGTCAATATGTTTCATATTAGCGGCAATCCGTTTCATGGTCGGTGAAAAATGTTCAGGGGCTGTCCTAAGAGCATGCATTTTCTTTAATACTTGTTTGTATTGTTTTTTTCTTTCTTTCAGGATTTTATAAGCTCTTTTTTGCTTTTTACTCCAGTGAAGTTCTGCATCTAGGTCCGAAACATCAGCTATCTCAAGTACCACTTCTGGATAATTCGCGATGTGTAAGACATATTGGTCTTCTGACCATAGTGAGTAGATTCGTTTCCAAAAATTAAATCGTCTTGCGAGTTCTGATGATATGCTGAAATTTTCTGAAACATCTTTCGAAAGACCGTCTTGTTCAAAGGCAATCTTTGAGCAATATAGATATAAAGTATTTACACTGTCGATATTTTCCATATGAAGAGGGAAACATTCCTTAGTATTATGGAATCCTTGAGTTCTGAGTTCGAAGTTGGTAGATACGGAATCAAGCTCGCTTGCATACCCATTTTGATGAACGGCTGCAAAGAGGCTTATAACAATAAATCTTTTGACCAAATTTTTAAGGTTTAAACTTCTCAATAACTTTACCACCTCTATACTAGAATTAATAATCCAACACGGGTCTGGCCTTCTATAGAGCAAGCTCCATTCCATAGCCCTAAATTCATAACTGATTGATAATATCTGTATATTAATCTGTTTCCGGATCACTGTGAGCTATTTTAGTGTCTAAGGTTTTGACACCTGTGTGTGTTAGACGATTTTGACTGGCTTCATAAAAGCGATGTATATTAAGTTAGAGCATATAAAGGAGACCTCTTTGAAGCATCTATTACCGGTTTTTTTTCTATTCGTGGCCACATCAAGCTACTCATCGGAGTTTTTTAATGTCTGTATGGATAACAGCTTATCTTCAGAGGCTAAAAACACTGTTGTGGCAGTGATGAGTTACTTTAAGATATGGCCTGAGCTATCTGAAGATTATTGTCGTGCTGTCGATGTGGCGGTAAATAAGACCGTTACCTTAAATTTGTATCCAGATCCAAATCAACGTCCTAGAGATAAGATCACAGATTTATCGCCACTTTCCGTGCTCACTCATTTGCGTGAACTTACGTTATCTTGGAATAATATAGATGATCTGCAGCCTTTAGTATCTTTGCAGAAACTTAGTTATTTAAATATATCTTTTAACCAGGTCGAGGACATATCTCCGATTAGCTCTTTGAAAAACCTGCGGGTTTTATATATGAGTTCGAATCGAATTAGCAATTTACGACCGTTAAAGTCTTTGAAAAATATCGAGGAGCTATCTGCAGCTAAAAATGAAATATCTAATATTTCCCCTTTAGCGACTAACGGCAATCTGAACTATCTGAATTTAGAATCGAATAGTATTGCTGATGCGAGGGCTTTGGTAAACAACACTGAGTTGGGGCATTTAAACTTGTCCTGGAATCGCCTTCGTGATGTCGATTTTCTAAGTAAGAGTTCTAAACTAACGATGCTCAATCTTCGTAGTAATTTCATTACTAATATTGATACCCTGTATAGACTCAAACGGTTAAAGGTTTTAGATCTAAATAGTAATGATGTTTCCGACGTTTCAGTGTTGATAGATTTAGTGAAACTAAAGTGGTTGGGGGTATCTGACAATGAAATTAATTCTTTCCCGGATCTTAGTAAGCACGTTGATTTAGCGTATCTTAAGATGAGGTCAAATCATGTTTGTGAGTTGGACTCGTGGTTTTATGATTTGCAGAAGGAGCACCTAAACAGCCAAGGTGACTTGATTCGGATGAAAGTTTCGGGTGTTGATGAGCAGCAATGCACGATTGGTAGGCAGTAGTGCTATTTTGTGATGTGTAATTAAAAGGTTTGGTAAATAAACTAACTAGATACAGCTAAAAAATATTGACACCGAATATAGATTAGTACACTATAAGGTCGAGCAACTACTCGATAAGTTTGACTAATGAGCATGGGAGTGCCTTGGTACTCTATGCGGAATCGTTTCTGGAATACGATGTTCCTGGAGGGGGAGAAAATGCATATTTCACAAGGATGTGCACACTGTAGTAACGACATAAGATGTCGGCGGCGTGATTTTAGTGAGCAAGCTTGGGCAGCATTGGTCGTATGGGGTGAGGTTGAACGTAATACTGTTGACCAACCTGTATGTGACGACTGTTACTCAGATTTACGTGATATTTTGATTGATCGTGCGGATGAGATGGTAGCTGCTGCCAGTCAACCTATTCCTAAATCAATGCCGACGAAAACGGCGGCTGATCGTAAGAAGAAAGTTGCTAAGAAGAAGGCTAAACGAACCAGTAAAGTGGCTTAAACTGCAAAGATCTAAATCTGGCCTTATAGGTTAGATTTGGAGACTTAAGTTTATTCAACTAGATGGTCGAGTTGGTTGAAGAGTGGTACTTATTTAAAGCTATTTATGTATAGAAGCCTTATGTTAAATATACGTATGTTCTATTTAGGTGGAGGTTGGTTTGACGACTAAGTCTTTGTGTATTCCTTTAATTTCTGCTGTGTTTCTTTCTGCCGGATGTGTGACAACCGACCTTAGCTCCGAAGGCAAAAAAGTGAAAGTCATACGCGGCGATGTATTAGATAGCTGTTCGGAAATAGGGAGCAAGACGGCGGTTTCTGGCTCAGGTGCCCAAGCTGCGAAGAATATGTTGCGCAATTGGGCTGCCATACAAGGAGCAAATCAAATTACTTTCGATACGATCGAAACCTCAGGTGCTAATACGTCAATGACGGCTACAGCATTCAAATGTCCTTAAAGAGGAAATTAGTACAGTGAGGAGTTAAAAGCTAGCAGTGTTGGCCAATCCTAAATGTTCAATTCCCCCAAACTTCACACGTCATATAGTCAGCTAAAATCTCGACTTTTACGCTTAAACGCTCTTCGTGATGTTCTTAGTACTACCTTTTATTGCCGGCAATATTTTCCTATTAAATAAAAACTCTTAGTCCCGATAGCATCGATTGAACTAGCGGCTAGGAGTTTGCAGTATGTCCTACAATAATAATCATAACCAAATATCGCGTGAGTATGTAACAGCGCTTAGTCATTTCTGGAATGGTCGGCCTCAAACGGCTATCGAGCACTTAACTACTTTATTAGCCGATAACCCTGATCGTGGTGATCGATTCATGCTCTATCGCCTTTGGGTAGATATACTTGCTGAACAAAAAGATTTTATGTTGCTGAAATCCTTAGCTGATCATCTACATATTCTAGGGATGATAGATTCCAATCGTGCTTCTAGCTATATGGCTATAAGGGGGTTAGTTCACTTTGAACTAGACGAACTCGAAGCTGCTAAATTTTATGCGAGAGCCGTTGGTAATGGTGTACATAACCCTTATTCACATGAACTAGCTTTTCGGTTGGAGCAAAGAACGTCTTTATCTCCGGTACTCTTTGTTACTATGAAGAGTAAGTCGAAATTGTCGGACTACTTTCATTTGAAATGTGCCGTTGATTCTGCGCATGATAACGGCGATCATGGATTAGCTAATTCGTTGTTAAAGCAAGTTGGTAAGCTATACCCTGATTCTCCTCTCCCTTTGCAATACCGAGTGCAGGTATCACTTAGAGAAGAACGTTTTGACGACGCGAGAAAATATTTAGATAAATTGTCCGAATTATTTCCTGCGAACCACGATTATTTGGTGTATTCGGCTTTTAGTTGTGTTCAGTCTGAAAAGTACCAACAAGCGCTTAAATATTTAGGTACATTGATGAACCGCGGAGCCGAGGATGATCTTGATGTCAATCTTCTGTTTGCGGAATGTTATAGAAATCTCTTCGCCCAGACGGGTGATGCTACTCTCCAAGATAAATTGAATAACTTTGAACAACGTGTCGAAGATCTGTGGTCCACTGATGAAAAAACCGACCAAATACTTTCTATCTCTGACAAAACACCGGAAGGGCAAACCATGGCATCTCAAAACAGAAAAGACGTTAAGGCATGGATGGTTAAGCTAGACTCTGCTGAGTACTACAACCTACAATCGCAGGCTCAGGAAGCTATGACGCATACTTTATCCGAGCATGCGATGCCGGGAGATATCGTTGTGTTCGCGGGAGATAATTACCAAGACCCTGAGAATTCATGGAGGATGGGTGCGGTATATTCGGTCGAGTCTGACCCTACCTGGCATCCGGTTAGAGGGTATGAGTGTCAGTTGACACCAATGCATCAATTAGAGGCTTCGATTCCTTTTGAGGTAGTAGTCGGCGAGGTTATTCAAAGTAAATCAACTGTAATTGAATTAGATCACGATGCTATCGAGTTGCTAATTAAAGCGGTACAGGATTTTTCTAGTGTAGACGAAGAAAATGGTCTTATGATTCGAGATCTTGAGAGGATGCGCATGTCCTCTTAGATCATTAGAGTGAAAGGTTTCAATAGGTGTGAAATGTTAAGTATCGTTAAAAAATTAGTAATAATATCTTTTGTCGGAGTCATCTCGACTACGGACGGTATTTCGAAAACGATTGTATCCAATGGTGAGCCAATTGAGATTGAAGAAAAAGGTTTTAACCTAACCCCACCGAATGGTTGGTCTGTTAATTTCAATTACCCTAGTACTACTTTGCTTTTAGAAGCTCCTGACCGTAAGTCAGATAAATACCGTAGAACCATCCAGGTTTTGAGTTTTTCCGAGTCGAGGTATATGGATGAGCTTTCATCGGAAGAGTTTGCTCTCTATATTTCCAAGAACTTTAGTCAGGCGTCTGCCATGATTCAGGACTTTGAGATGAGAGATAAGGTCCCGGTAGAACTCAATTCAAACTTATCTGGGTATTTATACTATACGAGTTTTAAAATTGACGAGACTGAATTGATGCAGATGCATGTTTTAATATCTTCTGCAACTCGGCACTTCTTGGTCACTTATACTGACTTAGCTGTTTTCTTCGATACCGACATTTCATCGGAAGTTCATTTGAATGAAGCTTGGCAAGTTATGAGCTCTATTGAACTCGATAGCCCGGCACCGGTCCGGTTTAGTTCAGCGCGAAACTTGGTGGTGGTCTTTAGCCTTGCCCTGCTATTTGGTGTTGGTTATTGGATTATAAGAAGCCGCCGAGCTGCGAGTACTTACCGAAAATACGCCGATGAAAGCGATGTGGAGTATGATACATCTAATCATGGGTCTAAGGTGAAGACGGGGCTATCTAGTGGTATTTACGGTACTATTCAAGAATCTTCTTTATATGAAACTGCTATTGAAAGTAATATGGATGAGGATTATGGTGACGATGAAGATGAATATAAACATGCTGGATAGGACGTATACCCTTGTTTTCACCAATCGCTTACGAATCCGGAGCTCTTCAGTTAATTGATCAACGACTTCTCCCTCACAAAACGGTATGGGTGCGATGCGGCGACTTAGAAAGTGTCGCAGTAGCTATTGAAGATATGGTGGTGCGTGGTGCACCAGCGATCGGCTGTACTGCTGCCTATGGTCTTGCTGTGGATTTGGTTCATGCTAATCAGAGTCAGCATTGGGGTGCATACAAAACAACTTTTTTTGCAGCTTGTTCTCGTTTAGAAAGAACTAGGCCTACCGCGGTAAATCTTTTTTACGCCATCAATGCAATCCGTCAAGTTTGTGAAAGCCTTAGCGATGATAAACTGGTATCTGATGCGACCCTGTTGGTTGAGGGATGTGCCCATCAACTTTTTCAAGATGACTTAAAAACTTGTATGGAAATTGGTGATCATGGGGCTGGTTTAGCTTCAAATGACAAAAAACTAAATGTTTTGACTCATTGTAATGCGGGAGCTTTGGCGACGGCTGGTTACGGCACTGCTTTAGGTGTGGTTAGATCCCTTGAAAAGGCTGGCCGTTTAGAGAAGGTTTGGGTTGATGAGACTAGACCGTATTTGCAAGGTTCTAGGCTTACTTCGTATGAATTGCAGCAAGACGGGATCGCTCATACACTGGTCGTTGATTCGGTGGCAGCCTCCTTAATGAACCAAGGCAAAGTCGATTGGGTTGTAGTGGGTGCTGATAGGATAGCTGCTAACGGAGATACTGCTAATAAAATTGGTACCTATTCTCTGGCTGTAAATGCACACTTTCATAAGGTTAAGTTTTTTGTCGCGGCTCCTTGGAGTACGGTTGATTTTAGTATTTCAGACGGTAGTGAGATCCCTATTGAAATGCGACCTGCAGATGAGGTTACCAGCTTCGGCGGCCACCCGATTGCTGCCGATGGAATTGAAGCGATAAACCCATCTTTTGATGTGACGCCGAGTAATTTGATATCCGGAATTATTACTGAGGCGGGAGTGATCTTTCCACCCTTTGATGTAGAGCTCATAAAAGCTCGGTCTTAAATAAAAAAATCCCCTTCATTCTAAGTTGAATGAAGGGGGGATTATTAAAGATAAGGATTCTTGGCAGCACTTAGGTAACCGTCATCTTTGAGAACGTCTTTTTGTGTACGCTCCAGGTAAATTCTATAGACTTCTGTTGTGTGTTCGAAGTCTAGTTCACCTACTAGCCGTCTTTTGTTTAAAAAAGTTTGAGTTTTAGCTTCTTCGATTCTACTGTCTGTCAGGAAAGAATCGTAGCGTGCTAATGCTGTTACTTCGTAAAACAATACGGTTAGGGAATATCTCAATGCACCTGCAGCAGGTCCAGCGGCTCTACCTAAAGCTCCTTTTGCAGTTTGTAGTGCTAGAGTTTGTGCAATGCGGTAAGATAAGATTGCCATCGCTGCACTTGCTATTCTCTCCATGACATCCTCAGGAACGGAGCTATCTTTTGCATAGACGCCTTCATCTAAATTGCCGTTGTAGTAGTCGATGACTAATCCTACGACAACGAAGGTGATTCCTGAAAATATATCCGAAGTTGCAGTTGGAACCTTAGCAGCCTGAACTGCTCCGGATGGTTTTTTGGCAGCATTTTTAGATAACATTCCAACATAAGCCGTTGTGAGTGATCTGTTTACAGCATCTCTAGCAGCTTTTTGAGATACCTGATCAAAGGTATGCTTTGCAGCTTTTTTATCGAGGCTCTTTTGAGTCATAAGCTCTTCAGCCGCTGAAGCTACAGCACTAAGTACCGCCTGCGATAAAAACTGGGTCCAGTAGGATAGGTTTACTGTAGCAGTCGCAACCGATGCGAATGCCACATGTCTTGCTGCTAACGCAAGTCCTTCTTTGGTAATAGGAAGCGTCTTATAGAATTTATCATAAGCGATTTCAGACTTTCTAAAGCTTTCGCTTAGATGAGCCATCGACTTTGAAAACTCTGCCACATAGGCTTCTTTGTCCTCTTTAAATGCTTCAGCATTTTTTTGAGAAACCCAATCACCGGTGTAGCTAGCAGCACATTTTTTATTGTCAGGACAATGAAATGGCCCAAGCATAAAGGTGCGTTGATGAGACTCTAGCGTAGAATATTCAAACTGTTGTTCTACGCAAATTCGAAGGACTTTACCGATTAAATTTTTCTCGGTCATCTTTCCGCACCGATGCTCAGGCATTGTTGGAATTGCAATCATTTCGGTACAAATTACTGAAGCGGTCGAGATAGTCTCTTTCTCACTGAAAAGGTCTTTTTCACCTTTAAGTGGAAAAGATCCTCTAAGAGCTACAAACTCAACAGGACAGCTTTCAACAGAATAGTTTTTGTCGTTTAGGTAAGGGAAAACGGCATCATCACTAGAGTGTACATGCTTCTTTGAACTTACCGAAAAGTCTTTAACCGACGTACTGTCGATGTTTTCGTCCTTGTCCAAAGGAAACTTAACTGTAGTACTTATGCGCCTTCCAGCAGGAATTCTAAAAGGATTACCTAGATCATCTGTGAGAGTTGCTGGCTCCATATCGTAGCTAGTCTCTAAACTCTTGATCCAGTTTTCGTCTTGATTGTCGCTCTGTGATAACGAGCTTTTATTAACTATGCCACTACATGAAGCTAAAGCAGATATTAGCAGTAGGGTCATAAGCCACTTGATTTGATTTGATTGTAAGTAATTCATCCGCAACTCCTCCTAAATAGTAGAAATCTTTCAACAAACGTACGGATTATTAGGTCGATGTAGTTTTTCTTAGCCTCCTTTTTTAAAAGTTTATAAAAAGCTATACAATAGCTGTTATTATTATAACATATTTATAAAATAATATCAAATTGTAATGTATTTTAATAAAATACTATAGAATAACGTATTTTCGGTACTTTTTAATATAAGTCTTTAGTAGCTTACTTCCAAAGTGACCTTAGCCTTAGGCCTAAGAGCGCGCTGATGACCTTAATCATGTAAGTAGCTTGTTTTAAACCACTTATACTGGAGGTTCCCCCTTGGCGAGGCTTCATCGATGCTGGCGTTTCTAATATTTTGAGGTTCTTATTAGATAGGATCGCGATGGACTCTGGTTCAGGGTAGTCTTCTGGAATGTCTTTCAACAGAACCTCGTATGCTTGCTGGCTATATGCGCGAAAACCGGATGTAGGGTCGGTTACCGAAGCACTTCGACCAAACAGAGCTAAGGTAGTTTTGATAAGTAAGGCGCCAAACCTTCTAAGGGGAGTCGTGCTTTCGTAATTGGTAGATGAGGATCCTGGTGCGAATCGGGACCCAATCATCAAATCACACTGAACTGAACTAGCATTTTGTAAAAGGTTTGCAATGCCGTCGATAGGGTGTTGCCCGTCGGCGTCACATTGGATCACGTATGGGCAGTTGAGTTTCTTGGCGACTTTAAACCCAGTTTGGAGCACTCCTGAGACTCCGACATTAGTGGTATGGCTAGTGTAGTTTTGAGGTGCGAGCGTATTGAGAAGCTTCTCTGATTGGTCACTAGACCCGTCGTTGACGATGAGATACTCAAATTCTTGTCTGGTGCTAAATTCAGCCTTCAAAGATTTAACTAAATCTGGAATATTACTTTCCTCGTTATAGCAAGGAATCACGACTAAGCATGTTGGTGTTGATTCATTGAAGGTCTTTATAAATGCGATGGCAGCTTGAGTGGTAGTACTGTCAATGATCTTCTTTGAAAGTGTATGGATACGAGCCTCTGATTGAAAAGATTGCCAGAATAATAAGAATATAAGCGATGCTAATACAAAGTTACTAATAAGCTCTATCTGTAATACGTCAGCTAGACTGCGTAATACCATTGGGTTTACGGTCGATACAAAAAGAAACAATGAGACCAGCCAGATCATCGGAGAACTTCTTGCGGAAAGTTTGCGTCCGAGTTGAGATAACAAAAGTAGTAAACATACGGAAACGATCAATACTAGTAGTGTTGACATGATTACCTACAGTTAAATAAGGGTTTAAGTTGTTCTTTACGTAGCTTAGTAAGACCTGAGAAATCACATTTTCTCATTTGTTGTTCTTTCTCACAGTTGTCATCTAATACTTTGAAGCTATTAAAGTTTGGTCCTGCCCAGTATATAGCTTGATGTCCAAGGCCGCTCTTACAGTAGACCTTATCAGGGTCTTTAGCTGCAATTTTCCAGAACTCCATAGCAGCGGCAGGAGCGTGCACTCTAGGGTCTTTTATTTTGAAATCAAGTGCGTGAAGCTTCGGTAGTACATAACAAGCAATTAAGAAAAAAGATATTTTCATAAAAACATCTGTTTTTTTATTTTGAGAAAAGCCGTACAGAGTTATGAGGAATATTGCTGATAGCGGAACAACTAACCAATACCGAAGTTCATGAGACTGTGGCATTACAGATGCTATGCAAGCTGTTAGTAGTAGCAGCACGGTAATCGGTATAGGTAGACGTTTTTTGTAAGTTAACCAAACTATATAAATAATTGTCAGAAGAACGGACAGAAAGAAAAGACCTCCCATTCTATGGTGAGCTCCTTGGTAGCCACGAATGTCTCCCATATCAGTCTTCCACTCAAAAACTCCATCGGGATGGGTAAACCGTGTAACTTCGAGGTTTGATAGCAGGTAGAGCGAAGGTGCGGATTGGCTCCATAAATGCTCGGGTATCTGCACTTTAAATCGACTCCGACCTGTGTCTTGTCCCTCGGAAAAGTATTTACCGACGAGCGGCGGAGCTACGGGAAAAGTGGGGTTGTTGAACTTGTAAATATTTCTCATCGGCCAGATGGTTGCGCCTAGTATCAATATGACTGTAACTAAAGAATACGCTTTCCAGTTGCGGTCAGAGGTTTTTACTAATCGATGAATAAAAATCAGTACCGCAACCCCGACGAAAAAACCTACAAAGGGCCATGCTTGATACTTAGAAAGAGCTGCTGCCCATATGCCAATCGACAGACATAGCAAGGATTTCATGTTTGGTTTTTCGATTATGAAATATGTTAGGGCTGCGAAACAAAGAGCAAGCCAACTCCCTACCCATAAATCGATATACCCGGAATAAAACTGCATAACTAGAAGAGGAAAGGCTAAAAAGGCTGTGAAATACCAGTTTAATTTGAGTCTACTGCCAAACATCCACTTGGTTAGGCTTAGGCATATAAGCACCGCAATAGCATTTAGACCGCTAGATGCCGACGGACGATCGAATAGGGTGATTAAAACTCCCTGAATATAATTTGCTAACGGGGGAAAGCCGTCGAGAATTTCTGAAATATAATTTGATGGTGTTAGTGTGGTTTTACCAGCGTGTATAAGTGCTCCGGGAAGGTGATACCATAGGTAATCGTAGTCTCGATGAGAGAACCTGAATAAGCTTTTAATGAGCATAACAGCAAGGATAGTAAAAATAACGAAAGAGTGACCGTACTTCTTTATTAACAAGAACCATTTCATAAAACTATGATCAACCTCAGTATAATATCAAGCGACTAGAGTAGCATAAGTTATGGCACCCTTCGATGTCAATTCTTCGGAAAGTTCAGCTGCTGGGTCGGAAATTAGGCCACCATATAAATTGAACAATACAAACTATTACAGTATGTTGTATCTAATTAAGAAAAGGGTTTTTAGTTTTGATGAAGAGTTTTTCAAAGTGTTTAACGCCGCTGATTGTCTTAACAGTGGGTTTAGCAGGAACTGTGATGTTCCTGTGGACTATATTTGCCCGGGATTTTCAAGTTCTCCCCGGAGATATGGGCGATACGCGGTTAAACCTACTTTTTTTGGAACACTCTTATCAGCTTTTTCTCGGCCAAGTGGATCAGTACTGGGGGCCTTTTTGGAGCTTTTATCCCCATCCGCTGTCATTGGGGTATTCTGATAACCTACTGGGTGCCGCTCCATTTTATGCAGCTTTTCGAGAGATGGGGCTAAGTCTCTCTCACTCTATGCAGGGATGGCTTATTTTATGTTCTTTTTTGAATTATTTAGCGGCTTATCTTCTGCTGAAGAAATTAGGGTTTGGCGTTTGGGGTTCTATCGTAGGCGGCTTTTTATTCGCCTTTGGTCTTCCCAGAAACCAACACCTAAATCATCCTCAGTTGATACCTCATTTTTTTACTCCTCTGTGTTTTTATTTTTTAGTGAGTTATTGGGACGAGTCGAGTAAACGCCGCATCTGCTATTTAGGCCTTGCTGCACTGGCAGCTGTTTGGCAGTTGTGGGCGGGTGTTTACTTAGGGTGGTTTTTATTTTTTGGTTTAAGCTTTGTTCTTTTATACCTACTGGTTGTTTCAGATTTGAGAAAATCCTTATTTGGAAAATTTTGGCAGGACCGCTGGTGGTTGCTACTTGTTCTTACCGTCGCAACTCTTGCTCTTATTCCAATGGCTATTCCCTATTATCAGGTTAAAGCGGAAAGGGGAGGAATCTTGTGGGAGCATGCTTTCAACCTATCCCCGGCTTGGCGGTCTTATTTGATGCCGTCTGAAAGGTCTTATTTTTATAAAGGATTGATCAATTTTAGCGGATCTTATCATACACCTTGGGAGCGGATATTTTTCCCAGGTACCATTCCTTTACTGGCGATCGTCGGCTTGTTTTTTTATCTTATCGCAAAAACTCGCAAGCAGTCTCTTCAGCGAATCACATGGTTTGCCATAATCAGCTATTTTATTGTCAGTTTACTTATTGTACGGCACGGAAGTTTTTGGCCTTGGTATTATATTCATGAATACTTTCCAGCCGCATCTGCACTTCGAGCCGTTGGGCGCATCAATTTGTTGATGCTGCTATCTCTGGGAGTGGTTGTAGCTTTTTTAGTGAATTTGATTTGGCAAAAGCGAGGGGTATTACCAAAGGTTTTGTCGGTGACTCTAGGTATCGCTATTATGCTGGAGCATATGACCCTCGATTCTGGGTCTTATAGTATTGATGCCCATGAAAGAAGACTGCGCGGCGTAACAAGTCTTTTAGTTGAGGCTAGACTTAAGAAAAGTTGTGATTTGTTTTACTTGAGACCAAAAGGTAACCTAGTTTTAACTCATTTAGACGGCATGTTTGTTTCCCTAAAAACTAAAACTCCTACTTTAAATGGATATAGTGGTGGGATACCGAAAAATTGGAACCTTGAAAGGTTACAAGAAGGTTTGGATTTGAACGAAGATATTGATCTTTGGTTAAAACACCATGATAGCTCGTATACCTCAGAGAACGTCTGCATTATTTCTCCTTAATTTGTGGATAACACCCTGAAAACTCAATCTTATCTCACTGTCTAAGGTTTAAACGACTGCCTAGTCGACACCCAGTTTAATAGTTTAAAACACCAATAATTTAAGTGACTTAATTCCGGCTCAGACCTTGCTTAAGTATGACTAGAAGTCTTGCAGTTTATGCGAGGTATTAGTTTTCTTGTAAGGACAGTTATTGTGCGGTATCGGGGTTTTTTAGTTGTGGGTTTATTTTTTCTAGTGAGCTTTGCGGCTTTGTTAGATGCGAGATCCCAAATAGATAAAAACACTCAGATTGTTTCTGATATGAAGAATTATCCTGTCGAAGCACCAAGCACCATTCCGGCGTTGTCTCAAGAGAGCATTGATATAGCGTTAGAGATTTTTAATATTAGAGTGCCAGCAAGTGCAAAGCATCCAGTATTAAATGTTAATTTAGAAGACCGAGGTATTTCAAGCCGCCAAGCCTGGTCTGAATTAATTGTAGTTGAAATTGGTCCGTCATCTTTTTTAAGTTGGGGGCTCTTAGCTTCTACTCTTGCTCATGAACTAGAGATTCATTGCACTCAAAACTTTACTCTTATTAACATGATGGATCAAATTGGTTTAAATGGAACTATCAACGCAGAACGAGATGCCTATCAGCATGAATTAAAAAATGCGAAACGATTCGGTCTTGATGAGGACCAACAGCGGCTAATACAAGATACCATGGATTATTATTATGCGACGGATCAAATGGATCAAAGTGTAGGGTTAGCTTCTAGGAAATTACGTGATACTTTAAGTAGTTGGTTGGCGAAGTCTTTCAGATCCAATGATTAATATCTATTTGTTACAGAGATCATAATAGCCTTTTTTATAATGTAGGTAGTTATCCCTAGAAATTTCCAGAAACTTTACTTCCTTCTCCGTTAGTTCTCTAACAGCTTTTGCGGGAGCTCCCATTATCATGGATCCTTCAGGAAACTCCTTACCAGGAGTGATAACAGATCCGGCGGCGACAAAGCTTCGGTTATTTATAACTGCACCATCTAAAATGGTTGCGTTCATTCCAATGAGAATCATGTCTTTTATAGTGCATGCATGAATGGTTGCTTGGTGTCCTATGGTTACATCGCTACCTATAAAAGTTGGACCTGTACCGTTTGTGACATGGATCACCGTACCATCTTGCACATTGGTTCGATCTCCGATACGTATGTAGTTGCAATCAGCGCGAACGACCGTATTAAACCAAAAGCTACAGTCTTCGCCAGCTATTAGGTCGCCGATTAGGTGAGCGCCATTTGCTAAGAAACTATTCTTTCCAACAACTGGGGATTTTCCTTCGTAAGGTAGGATTGATGCTTGGGGCATAACATACATATGAAATCTAACCTTATAATTGATGAATCGACACTGTTAACCTCTCTACCCATACCATACTTGGAGGTGGTTTTGTCAGAGGTTTTTTTGATTATGCCGAAGAAGTGTCGTACTAGTCAAATGACTACGTACCCTGAGAGGGTTTGTGAGGTCGCTGCGGAATCGGGTATAGCTTTGGAAGAACTTTTGCCTAAACTAAGAAATATTTGTGACATCAGTACGGTTGTAAGCATCTCAGCCGAAATATTGTTAGAGAAACTAATAGATACCGATGAAGTCGCTGTTGTAGATTTACGAACTAGACCACTAAATGATCGAGATTCCTGGAGTAAAGCTTATCAAGTTAACGACCCAAACTTAGGTTACTTGCTGCAAGGTTTAAAAACAAAAAATGAAGTAATTTGTATATGTGATGATGGTGCTAAATCCTATAGCGGAGCTATGTATTTGCGTGGTGTAGGTTTTACTCATTCATTTTTTGTTTTGGACGGAGTGCAGGGAATGCCCGGATCGTCTGTTGATTACTTGAATGAATACCTAGAATGATAAAGGGCGACTTCACCCCTTAAAAGGAGAGCAAGGTTAAGTCGACCAGACCTCATCGCCTTTACGTATGATACCAGGCTCTGAGTGAACTCCTCGAACACCAAACGCGATGGCTCCCGAATGATCTTTACCTTGGGGGTGTTTGTTTAATGTAGTTAGGATCTCTTTGTTCCCTTTTTTCCCTGTGATTTGATCGATGCTCGGAATGACGCAGCGAGTGCAAGCGTAGATGAGTGGGAAGAAAACCTCTCCAATTTTCAAGGAATTAAGACCCGTTTCAAGCCACGGTTTGTCAAAACTGACTACGATGTTAGGACGAAAACGATCCATAGGTAGGGCTTGTTTCATATTGGAAACTAGGTCCTCTAGACTTTTTGTATTGGTGATTAAAAAGGGGGCCGAATCGGCGAACCGGGTATAATAGTCAGTGCCGAGTTTTGTTTTGAATCTTGCTTTCTGATGGGAGATTCTAGTTAGGCGAAACTCGGGTCCCAATTCATTTCGAATCCACTGTTGGGCAGGTTCGGTCCCTTCGATGGCCGAGACTTTATCATTCCAAATAGTAATTTCCACCGAGCGTGTGCCTATCTCCAGTAGAAAGGGAGGGGCTAGCGTAGCCATCTTTGGAAATTGCCTTTGGGTAACGAATTTACCTTTGGCGTCTACCACCAGCCAGTCTCTATCGCCGATGATACCTGCGTCATCGATGTTCAAAGATTCGGTGTCGTACCCGCGGCAGGATTTGATGGGGTAGGTGTATAAACTATTGACGATTCCGATCTTTTCCAACACATCCCTCCCGTGGGTTCTGTTTTACTCGACGGTTTTTAATTTATTTAAGCCTCTAAAATCTTACCACCGATGCCTTCGATAACCGTTAGAATCTTGCTCATCACATCGCCTTTGAATGCTTTATGAGTGAAGGCTATTTTTTCATTTTTCAGAGTGTAAACCATGCCGTCGCTAGTTTTTTCTTGATCAAAAGTGAGTTTAGAAATTCCAAGTTTAGATATTGTTACAATTAAGTTTTTGTCACTAAACTCGAAGTCGACGATTTTACTAAGCTCTTTGCCACCGAGGGCATCTAATACTTTATTCTTTACATCTGAAGGACTAGCTTCAGGCAAGCTGAATTTCATAAATAACCTCGAAAATATTTCAGGTGCAGAAATTACCAGAATTAGAACTCATTTTCATCAGGTTCTTTTGCGAACGGGGATAAGGCCAAGTTCATAGGCTTTTTTACAGATGTCTTCGATTAGTTGCTTGGCAATTTGATCTAAATTCATCGGAGTTTGGTTGTTTTCCATCCATATGACATCACCGAAGGTATCCATTTTAGGGGTGTAGACCCTCAGTGGGCACACCATGTTTTTATAGTTATGAAAGTATATAGCTTCAGTTTTAAATGCAGATTGTTGACGGTCTAGTTTGAGCTGTAATTTATTCATGAGCATAATAAACCCGCAGGGGCTGGACTGATTGTCAGTGGTGAGTTTGTACAGTTTAATGTGTTTGAGTGGTTCCGCGTAGGTGTTGAAAATATTGGCTGAATTTTCCACCCGTCCATAGAGGCTGTTAAGTGCGTCTTGAAATGCAGTATGGGCTAGGTAACTAGGGTTTGTTGGGTCACTGAGTTGCCAGCTTCCGTTGGTGAATTCCGATGTCGCTAAATTTTTGAGCCACTGTCTATGCATACGCCTAACCTTAGAAAAGAAGGTTTAAAGATACTTGACCGATAAAGGTTTGTTGCCAATCTGGTTGATAGCGTTGAAATGGTTCTTCCGCTTCACTGGGGGTTACTGCCCATGTTGTTTTTTGAATCTGTTGTGAAATGGTAGCACTGAACCATTCAATGGGGTCTGCTGATAAGTAAGCCTTACCGGTGTAAGTTTGTCCGTCAGCACTAACTTCGCCGTAGTCGGGTAGGTCATGAATAAAAAACTCACTTTGATACTGTGCAGATAATTTAGTTCCTAGTGTAAAGCCAAATGGTAACGCTCCCCATATGTCGGTAGAGAAACTGGTTGCGGATGCGGGGCCGTCTACCTGAAGGTCGTCATATACGAAAAAATCATGTTGTAAACTAGCATCGAGACCTAAGTATTCAGTGAATTCAAAATTCCAGGTAAATAGTAAGGTATTCACGCCGGTGATCTTTTTACTGTCGGAGTTTAGGACTTCGCCGTATTGAAATTTCGCGGCATATTTTTTCCCAGGAACTTTTGACCCTACTCTCAGGTAGCCCGCTCTTGTACCCGTACGGTCTTTACGTTCGAAGTCAGGGTAGTTGAAGTCTAGACTTCCACCTAGTGAAATCCACGCTCGGATGGGTGTAGGGAACTCTATCCATGGTCTGATGGTAAATGAACCGTATTTGGATAGCTTTCTGGTTTCGCTGGTGGTTTCAATTCTGCGAATATCCTCAAGCTCATCTGACTGGACGTTACGTTGTTCTTTCCCTTCGGTCAGCTGCTCTTCTGCTTTTGCAGCGATTTGTAATCCAATAGCAGCTTGATCAGACCCGGTCTTATAAGGTAACGAGATCAACGGTCCGCCCTGGAATTCAAAGTATGTTATTCGTACCGTGTTGGTTTCTTCTGAATAGCCATGGCGATCGATTAATTGATTCTTGAAAATTATGCCAAGTGTTGCCTGATTATCGACCCCTTCAAAACCTTGGTGTTTATAGTTTTTTACCGCCTTGGCAGTCTCTTTAGAAGATAGCTTCACGGCTTTTTCTTTTTTAAGCGCAGCTTCTATACGTTTTTTTTCTTTTTGACGTTCTAATGCTAAGCCTTTTTTCTCGTATAAAAGCTTAAGATCTTGGATGTGCTTTAAATAATTTCTTCGGCTTTTTGCTAATTTTAACGGTAAAACCACGGCTTTTTCGATCATCGTTTCGGCTTCTAGGAGTCGGTTTATTTTTAATGCCGCTATTCCACCATAGTAGTTTGCTAGGTCGAATAGAGCGTTCCCCTCAGGGATACGTTGAAAGCCCGATAGCGCCGGTTGGTATTGTCTCATCCAAAAGTTTGAAAGAGCGTACTCGTAACTAGTTTCAATATCGAGCCCCTTAAGGTCTAGCTTAGAGAATAGTTGAAATGCTTCAGGTATACGGTCGAGTCGATATAAAGACTTTGCAAACAGGTTGACTGTGGGTTGATGGTTTGGATACTGTCGAAGGGTTCGGTCGAAAACTACCAAGGCTTGCGAAAATTTACGAGCTTTGTAAAGGGCTAAGCCCGACGCAAACATTTTTCTTACACCCGGTGCTGTGGACTTCGTGTGACTGTTTGATCGAGATGAAGGCGTTTTTGTTTTCGCTTTTACTTTTGTTTTTGCCCAGGAATAGTTCGAGGTGGATAATAAAAATACTAGCCCAAGACACTGGCCTATTTGAGTCAACTTCATAACTATCCCAATAGTGAGTTATTTCACCGGTATGACTAATTTTATCACAGATCATTTGCTAAAGAAATTATCCAAATAAATTAATGTGTTACCTGCTGCTTCTTTTGGTTGGGGGAGAGTATCTGATCGGAATAAAAGGGATGGTGTAAGTTTCTGAAAGGTCGTTATTTTGTCCGAAATTTTTGACTTAATAAAAAACTCCCATGAGATTTTATGGTCTCATGGGAGGGAATGATTTGCTACCAGCGTTTACCGCCTCGAGTGACCCGTTGTGCCTCAGATAAGCAGTTAGCGTAAGGCCTTACGTAGCCACTGTGAGTTTCACGTAGAGACTCTGTCGTAACTTCGTAGTAACGGGCAATATCAAACCTTGTACATAGCGCGAAGAATGACGGCTCGTTAACATTACTGAGTTTCCTATTTAGCAAGTTTAGCTGAGTTTGGCAGTTTTGATCGTAGGATAGGTCAACACGCTTTTGTGAGGACTGTCCATACTCATTGATGAAATTTATCGTTAGGTTTTTGCCTAAACAAGTGAAGTTCATTTTAGCTTCTGCGGAGTTACCACCATCGTCGCCCAGCCGGTACTTAAGTTCGTTGATGATTTGTCGATCTTGGTATCTTTTTAATCCCGGTAAACTAGTTTGTTGTTTCATTCGAAGAAGGGTTTCTCTTAAGAGCCTTTTATTGGGTACGTCTCCAAGGTTCTGGGGTTGAGCCCATAGAGCAGTACTCATTGCTGTTATGATTACGACGGGTAGAAGTTTTATTAGGCTTTTAAGTTTCATCATATTCCTCCAAGAATTAAAGTGAGCCTTCACAAGCTATAAAGCAGGTACCGTGCCAACCTGATAATGTTTATTTTATCTTTAAAATTAACCATTTACAAATTGTCGGTTGCGCCGATATGGCCGGGTGGTAACTAATTTAAACTTTTTTGGTATGGTTTTGTTTTGTTACTAGAAACATTCTTGGTGGAATTCTTATACATATGATAAACGAGTCTTCTTCGTTTATTGGGAGTGGTCGTCGTGAAAAAAGTATCGTCTGATGATAAGTTGAGGCTTGTCGGGTTTAATAACTTAACAAAGGCATTGAGTTTTAATCTCTATGACTTTTGTACCGCTAGTACGTCAAAAGAACGTGAATCATATATTAAGTATATAAACGAAAAATATAATGCAGCAAAGATAACCAAGGTTCTTACAGGCGTCTGCGATATCATTGAAGCCAAGGTTCTTAACGTATCTGATCAAGATTATGATCCTTGGGGTGCTAGTTCTTTAGTTCTTATGAGTGACTTGAAGGGTGAAGACAGTACTTCAAAAATGATGTCATCGTTAATCGAGGGTGCGGCTGAGCTTAAAAACTCTAGCCGGGCCATGCACTTGGATAAAAGCCATATCTGTGCGCATACCTACCCTGATTTTTTACACAATGGTTCGATTTGTTCTGTGCGGGTCGATATCGATATTGCTACGTGCGGCGAAATATCCCCTCTTAATGCTTTGAACTTTATGTTTGATCAGTTTGAAAGCGATGTTGTGGTTATTGATTATGTTGTGAGGGGGTTTACCCGTGACGAGAGCGGTAAGAGGATATACATAGATCATCCTCTTCAAAGTATCCAAGATTATATTCGACCGGATATTTTAAATGACTACTACTGCTTGGATTTATCTCTGCAAAGAGATCTTATTTGGCAAACCAAGATGTTAAGGACCAAAATTAATGAACAGGATTATTTTTTGGGTGATGCCGATCTTAAGGACCCTGAGATTCGTAGCCGATTAGATGACGTGAAAAGAGAAATGAGGGGCGTTCTTCATATGTTCCCAGAAAATTAATGTCTAACGGCCGACAATAAAATCTCGAACAACATTCTGAGCTATGTTTCTTGAAATTTTTCTGAAACTAGAATTTAGTGCTTCATCGTAGAGCAGGTATTGGCTTCTACCTTGGACTTTATGTAACGAGCGAAACTTCTCTGCTCCCGCATACCGTTTGGTAAACAAGGTTTTTTTTGTATATAGATTTATAACTTCGATGTTGACGGCTACTTGAATAAGCTCTTCTTGAGTGTACTCTCCCGCAAGATTTAAATCTCTGAATTGATTTGGCTTTGGCGCAGGTTTACGGAATTTTTCTAGGTCTTTGCTTAACCCGTTGGCCTCGGATCTTCCCGTAGGTCCCACAGACGCAGAAGTGATGTGAGCCCTTAGCAAAGCATCAGATCTTCCTTGAGACCTTACCAAAAGGTGACCATCAGCAGCGAAAGCCCGCTGTAACTCTTCCCATAATTGCTGATGAGGTATAACAGTACGCGAAGTATCATAGATCGCCTCAAAAGAGATACTGCGAAGCTCTTGGGGTACCTCGGTAGATAGATTTGTAAACCTATAAGTGCAGCCACTACAGATAAAAACTATGATTGATACAAGCGGCAGTAATAAACGTTGTGATATAATAACAATAAGCTCCCATTAAAACGTTTGAGGTCGGTCTATGTATAGCACGAGAATGGAAAGAATTCCATCTAAGCCAGTCATTAGTACGTTAAGTCAGGTTGATCGTCAGCTGGGCTTCTGGATCAAGGAAAATAACCTAAAGAGTATAGAGGATAGTGATGGTTTGGTTTGGAACCTAGATATATCAGTGTCGGAAAAGCCTGCTGAAAATGATCTACATACGGCAAGTTGGTCATTAACTTTCTGTCTTAAAGCTGAGGTCTCTGTAGCTTCCTTCATCGACACGGGCGCCTTAGACGAGGTGGAGGATTCTCGGCTCATTGAGCTAATTGGCGAGCGAATTGTGCCGCTAAGAATGAAGCCTACCGTCCGAATCGCTCAAGATGAAGAGCATGCCAAAATTCTCTTAGCCGAAACTACTATTGATATGCGTAAAAGGCTTGGCGCCCTGCCTCTACAAGCTATAAAACGTAAGTTGATAGGAAGGTTTGTAGATGGGTTGGGTCGTTTTAGCGCGGCTTCGTAACTTATTATTTTTTGATTTAAATTCAAGGTGTTAGCTCCGTATTCCGGGAATGTCTCTGGTATGTGTTGACTCCTTTATGTTTTTTGCATACACCTCAACACTGGAATCGTTTTAATTGAAAAAAAACCTAGGAGTGGTTTCAAATATGGAACTAGTGGCTGAAAAGGTTGACGACGCAATTATCTTAAATGTCAGTAGTATTTGTACTGGCCAAGAGCATGGCGAATGCCGGACTTGTGTTGATATTGGTGGTTTGGTTCATAACTGGTTGTTACAAACCGAGATGGGTTATCTCGTTGTTGATTTCCATGATGCGAAGTACTTATGTTCGACTTTTTTAGTCGAGTTGATTTTGCTTCACAAGAGGCTTCGGATTCCGTTCTTATTCGTCGGAGTGATGGAAATCCCGAAAAAAACCCTTGAAGACTATGCTTTTTCGGCTAGTGGCTATCCTATTTTTAGCGGGCCTGAAGAAGCTGCTGAATACCTAAAAGAGCATCATGCTCCTCTTATAGAGCGCAGTTATGACCCTGCCCGGGTGAACTTAGGCGAGGCGATTGTTTCTTATCGTAGTCGGCAAAGCTTTCGCGCGGCTGAAGAGGAAGTGGAAGAAACTGAATCTGATGATTTGTAGCTTTTCTTAATTAAACTCTGCAGAAATATTTAAATTAAATGACCGGTCTTTAACGCGCCGAGAGCTTACGTCTTCGTTAGCCAGTGCAAATCCAATTAAATTACCGATATTAAGTCTCACGTCTTTTATTGTAACCCCAATATCAAGTCCGTAAGAAAGCGTCGATCCGGGTGTTAAGTACACCTCTTGATCTCCGGCAATGCGTTGTTTATGAGTTGATTTCTCGACTGCTTTTGTAAGAGATCCGCTGTCTATATACGAATGGTTTACCCACGGAACAATAAAGAATTGTTTGAATACTTGGAGTTGTAAATGAGCGCCAGCATAGCCTTGTAGGACCTCATAATCGATGCGCTCCCAATCCGGGCTATCTGCACGGTCGATTTCGTTATTTGTTTGTGTTTGGTGGACGACATTTGATCTGTTAACTCCGATAGTAAACGATATTTTGGCTACTTGTTTTTTAACGATGGGATTCCAGATCAGGTGAGCTCCGCCTCCGTAGATATTCATTTTCGAGTTTTCATAATATTCAAGTTGATCGTCGTGGTATTTGGACGCTCTTTTACCAATGTTTCCAGAGATTCCCAGGCCGAAGTGTTTTCCCGCGATAGTAACAGATGGAGAGACGTTAAAACCGGAAAGGTCTAGGGTCTCGTGGAAAGTCGTTGGATCACCAAATGAGCTGGTATTTTGACCGTTGATTGAGGCATCGGTGTATTCGATACTTTGGCCTAAGAGTATACTATTGGGCTCTGGTGAAAAATGTGTCCCCGGTAGGGTCTTAAAGAGCGATCTAGAGTGAGTACGGTGTTGACGGTAGTGTCGGTCTACCTCACGAGGTTCGGCTGCCTCAGAAGCGATAGCGTAACCACTTATAAATGTGGTCGCTATGATTATTAAGTTTATAGCCGTAATCCGTGTGGACATTTCTCATTCTCTTTCTTAGTGACGTTGTCTGTAATAGTTGCAAGAAGATTGCCAGATCTTAGGAATATTTTTTTAGTTATTTCAGTTGGTTATCTTTGCTTGGTGGGAGAGCACTATCTATGGTTCTAGCCCACTGTAAACTCCTTCGACATAGACACGAAAGTAACACCGTTCAATTAAGGCTGTAATCCTTGTCCCATACCCACTCGGTGTTGTTGTGAGGATAGGGACTTGCAGGTGACCTGATCTCTCGAGGGTGACCTCTAGACCTCCTTTTTCGTTTCTCTGTC
>Ga0222674_1000195_pt1 | contig 27832 bp, 27 predicted proteins | sample AntAcemetagen866_FD_179804 | JGI IMG/M metagenome (GOLD analysis project Ga0222674, IMG submission 179804) | Saline water microbial communities from Ace Lake, Antarctica - #866 | ecosystem: Environmental > Aquatic > Non-marine Saline and Alkaline > Saline | place: Antarctica: Ace Lake...
CGGCTTGAGTTGACGTAGCGCAAGCAGATGACACGCTTAGCTGAGGGCCGAAGTAATTTAGAGCAGTGGCCACGTTTGATGATACTGAGTGATTCATCATTTTAAAAAATGAGGTGGAGAGCTGTCCACTTGGTCCATTTCGTTTAGCGTATTTTGTAAAATACTGCTCAAAAGTATCAGGGCTACCAGTAGTCGATCCGAGCGAGATTAAAGTCCGAGGCCCGTTGATATCTGTGAGGTTAGCGTCGGCTAATGCTTGCTTAGTCGCTAGGGTAGCCATCTCCGACATCCGAGACATGGTTCTTCGAGCTGATCGGGGTATGAGCTTTGAGTCATAGTCACATGCTGGTGCTCCCAGTAAGGTACTTAAACCATCTAGGTATTCCCAGGTGTCCATGCGCCGAACTCCCGAAAGCCCTTCTCTTAGAGCTACAAAAAGCTGCTCGGGGCTGTTGCCGAGTGATGAGATGACTCCGGTACCGGTTATCACAACTTTTTTTTGCTTAGATTCAGACAACCTAAATTACCCTTGCATGGTTTTTTTCAGTTCAGATAATATAGGCTTTAGCTCAGTGATTTGTCCAGCAGTTCGTAATCCAGCTACTGCAGCAGCTAAGATCCCAGGAAATAAGGTGTTTTGCCCAGTTAGTAGCAGGTTTTGAATCTTGGTTCGTGGGCCTAGAGCCCTAACTCCGGTATTCTCGATAGAATGGTAAATGCCGTATGCCGAGCCCTGACGGGATCCATTGTAGTGAATGTTAGATAATGCGGTAGAGCCGTCGAACTGCTTAACGACATTTGAAACTCCCTCGAAATGTTCCGAAGCAAACTTTAGTACGTCTTCGCAGCACTGTTTCTTCAGCTCTTTGTATTCCGGAGGTCTTTTGGCAAATCGGCTATCCTGCCAATTGGAAAACCAAGGATAAGGACCAAGGGTGTGAAAAGTGATGGGGAATTTATCTTGCGGATTTTTTAAGTGGGGTGTTCTTCCGCGCGCGATGAATAGTGACTTCGGGGGTTGGATTGAATCAAGCGTCGGCGATTTAGGTGACAACGCTTCAAAGCTCTCAGGTGAGGAATTCTCGAATGCGTAATAGTTCTTGTCAGTATCCAGTTTGGGCTCACAGGAGGCGATAGCATACACACCCAATAGCGAACAACTTTCTGTTATTTTTTGAACCCGTTTTTTAAATGAAGGCCTAAAGTGCTCCCAATTTAGCATTTCAAATATTTGTTTTGGGTGGCAGCTAGCGATAACTTGATCGGCTTTAAAACGACTGCCGTCCGCGCAGACTACTTCAGAAATTTTTTGTTCCTTAGTAGGTAAGGCAACAACCTTTTTCCTTGTGTGAATTTCCCCGCCCTGCGCTTTAATACGATCGGCGAGAATCTTAGCAAGTTTGTCGCCACCGTTGCGAAAACCATAGGCGCCGCGAAGTAACGAGTCAATCATCACGGCGTGAAATCCAAAGGGAGTATCGGAAGGTGCGACGCAGTGAAGGCCGCAATAACTATAAAAAAACGTTTGTAATAACTTATCAGATACACAACTCTCGACTACAGACTGCAAAGGAGTTTCGATAAACTCGATCGCCTGTAGTGGGTCAGTATCGGGGTCGAACTGGTAGGTAGAGAAAGAGTTTCCTGCTGCTTTGATCAATGAAAAATATTTTTCAATCCCTGCTTTTTCTCTAGGAAACTGTGACGACAGTTGAGTCACAGCATTGTCGTGTCCGCAGGGTAGAGAGATTTCGGCACCAGGATAACGAAAAACATCAAACCCATCTCGGTCTAGGGGCAGGAAAATTTCCTTATCAAAGGCGCCCAGATAGTTTAGCAATGCCCAAAAGGGAGCGCCCTCATCTATGCCGCCGACATAATGCGCCCCGGTATCAAATTGGCAGCCAAAACGGTCAAAACAATGAAGATAGCCGCCAATTTTATAGTGTTGTTCCAGTATAGTAACTTTGTGGCCATGCTTACCTAGGATAGCAGCGCAGGTGAGAGCTGAGACACCTGAGCCAATGATAAGAATATCTGTTGTTTTTGTTGCCAATAATCACTACTTATAGTCAAAATAAAGAGAAAATAATTATGTCTTATAGTCATAGTTATATTAATAGAAAAGATCAATTAATGGCTCAAATTTTGCGAAATCAACCCTCGATTGTTTGGTTTTTTTGGCTTTTGATTACAATCGTTTTAGTAGGTCTTCCCGGGTGTTTATTAGCTACGCCAGGGTGGTTGCTAGGCTACTTCTGGTATCCGGCCACAATATTTACCGGTCGTTATGGGCGTCGGGCAATCAAATTGATGCTGATGTTGAACCCATGGTTAAAAATTCGGGTGGTGGGAAGTTTCCCCCAAGAGCTCGGGCGTAAGGCGTCTCCGGAGATGATTATTGCCAACCACAGATCGGTCATAGATGTTTTTATGTTGATCACTATGGTTCCGAATGTGCGCATTATAGCTAAAAAATCATTATGGAAGATTCCTTTTCTGGGATCTATTATGACAATGATGCGGCATATACCTTTTGATCGGGGGAATGTGGAATCGCTACTTAAGGTCAATGAGCAATTAGTAAAAGCCCTAAAAAGAGGGGACCCGGTCGCGGTGTTTCCGGAAGGGCGGCGCTGCGAGAAAAACTTCGCTGGTTTGCAGCGTATGTCCCTATTTGCTTTTAAAGTTGCTCGTGATTTAGCCATTCCGATTCGCCCAATGGTGTTTTTGAATACCGATCAGACATGGGCTAAGGGCAGTTTTAAAATCCAAGGTGGCATTACTAATGTGATCTATGTGTTAGACTCGCTTAATCCTGATCGGTATCAAACTACGAAAGAACTAGTGAAAGAAACTCAGGCGAGGATGTTGTTGGTTTTGGATGGTAAGTATGAACATTAGAGTCTGTATCGGTATTCCCGTCTATAACAACCCGGAGACATTAGCGGGAGTGGTTCAAGGCTGTTTGGGTGCATGCAACTTTCCCATATTAATTATTGATGATGGCTCAGATAAACCCGCCGCGGGTCTAATAGAATCAAACCCTCGTGTTAAGGTGATTCGTCACGAGAAAAACTATGGCAAAGGCGCTGCAATTCAAACGGCTTTTAATCATTGCACCGCTGAAGGTTTTACCCATCTAATTACTATCGATGCGGATGGGCAGCATTTTCCAAATAACATTCCGACGTTTGTAGAAGAAGTGATTAAGAAACCTTGGGATATTATCATTGGAGCTCGTAAATTATCTGACGCCCCAACGGTTTCAAAATTTGGTAAAGAATTTTCTAATTTTTGGGTTTGGGTGCAAACGGGAATCCGTGTAGATGACTCGCAAAGTGGCTTTAGGGCGTACCCATTATTTTGTATACAAACTTTAAAATTAACTCGAAAACGCTACGACTGTGAGTTAGAGATTTTGGTAAAGGCCGCGTGGCGGAATGTGAGTATCTCATCGGTTGATATTGATGTTTATTACCCGTCGCCTGATGAGAGAGTGTCTCACTTTGATAAGTGGTGGGACAATGTTCGTATTTCGACGATGAATACGGCTTTGGTTTGTTTGAGTGTATTTTATCATTTCAAAAAAAGTTTTTCTAAGCTCTTCGGACGACAGCGATCATCATGGTCGGGGAAAACTCGAGGCGGGTGGTTTGGTAATAATTTTCTCCGCATAGTATCTTGGAATTTAGGCCTTGTACCTACCTATCTAGCTATGTCTCTGGTAGTTCCCTATTTTTATCTATTTGCACCTGGTGGTCGTCGAGCTTCAAATGAATATTTTCAGACATTATTTCCCGAGGTGGGTTTTTTAAAACGGCAATTATTTATAATGAAACATTTCTATACGTTCTCTACTTTGCTGTTGGATCGTTTACATCAATTAGGTCGCGACAAAATTGTCTTTCAATGCGAAAGCGACGGTTCTCCTAATTGCTTCGCTTCGGATGTTGATGAGCAGGTGGGTAGAGTCATATTAGGTGCACACTTTGGTGGGCTTGAAATTGCTGCAGAGAAGATGATTGCGAGTTTTGGCGGAGAGAAATTGGTAAAAGCTGCCTACCAAGTAGATCAAAAATCTTCCTTTCACGGTATGGCCAAAAGTTCTGTTAAAGTCGTAGAAGCGACGCACAATGATTCCGTGTTACTCTACCGTGAGTTATTGCAAAAAGGGCGTAGTATTTGTTTTCTCGCTGATCGTCCGATGACTAATCAATTTGAGTTGGTGCCTTTTTTGGGGAAACTCGCCGCATTTGATACCACTCCGTTTCGATTAGCTGCTTCAACGGAAGCAAAGGTTGTTTATACCTACGGTATTAAAGAGTCTTTATGGTGTTATAAATTTCGTGCGAGCTTGCCGAATAAGTTGCAGTACAGTTCAGACGATCGTGATCGCTCGGTGCAGTTATCTGAATGGATATTTGACTACGTTTCTGATCTTGAGCAAGTTGTGAAAAGCGCCCCCTATCAATGGGCTAATTTTTATCCGTTTTGGTCATCATTACCTAATTCACCCCTACGAAATAGTGCAGGGCCACTGCGTTGTAATCTAGATAATACATTTTCATGGAAAAAATGGTGTAGCTTAGTTTGATCGGCTGAAGAGAGAGCGACACCCACTCTTGATGGCGGAAGTTATTTTCTTACCCGTCGGGGTTAGCTTGAGGAAGTATGCGCTTGCGCCTAGTATGGATGCACCGTGTAGCAGGATGGACCCTTCATTGAGGTTATAACCACCGATACTAACAACGACGTTATCAGATATGACAGTAGCCACCTGACCTGCAGTCAAAAATGCGGCTACCACAGCTGAGGCACGTGCGGACCACTTTTCTATGTGTCTTAAATTTTCCGGAGTTGGGTTTGCCAGGAATGCTTGTTTTGATACCTGGCCATTTAAACTTAGAAATATCATCTCTGCAGGAAGAGCTTCCACTAAACTGGCACCAATCTTTTTTAAGTCAGCAAACGAATAAAAAGACCCGAGACTATTCAGGTATTCGACGCCATCGAAAGTGTAATCATAAACTTTATCAGATAGGCTTAGTAGGCTTAGGTAGACCGCGAGAAATCCCGCCATTTTTCCCGCTTGCATTGGTAATGATGCAATTTTTTGTGAAGTTGGTTCGGTTGGGTCCATGATAAACGGTAAGGGTATCCGACGAAATCCGGGAAGAGGTATGCGTCCCATGTAGGGTGAGAGCTTTTCGCCAATTAGCCATTCGCGGTACCCTGGGTTGGAAATCGCTAAGTACGCGGTAACCATAGTCGGGAGAATCGCCGAGTAAACTGTCTTTCCTAAGTATCCGGTCGATTGGAATACCGCGTACAATACCATCCCCGCAACAAACGTGGCTTTGACAGCTGTGAGGTGCAGGTTATCGTTCGAAATATTAATGGTCTGATTGAGGCGAACATTATCGCTATCTAATACGGTCTGCTGGTTTGGTTTGGTTAGATTAACATATATGATTTCGCTATTAGATGGGTCTGCTTCTGGGAAGAATTCAGTGATTTTTGGCTGGATGTCTGGAGCAGCTTCTGGATTCATATGGATGATATCAATCGTGATATCATCGGTGGTTTCTTCAGTTGCGGGGTCGTCAATCGTGAAATGTCGTTGAGTGACGTCGGGGCTATTGTTTAGCTCGAGGGCAAAGCTGGGTCTACTTGATACGGTTAAGAATAGTAGAAAGATATAAAATGTAAATTTACCGTTTATCAAATACTCTTCACTTGTTTTGGCTAACCAGCCAGTTAGATTTGGAAGTATTATATCCATAAACTGTAAAATATCAAATTGTTTATCTATTTTTATACATGTTGCCTTTGGTTAATTGTGGAGTTTTGTAGTGATTTAATTAACTGATTGAAATTAAACAACTTTCTCACCTATCAGCCTGAGTTAATCTTTTTTTGATGTAAAATACTATAAATATAGGGGAAAGTTATTATTTTTGCTTTTTCCCTAAAAGATCTTCACATTCTCCCGATCCCTAGTTTGGAGGAATTGTTATGCCGATTGGAAAAATAGCCGGACTGCCACCTGCGGGGAGTCAGTTTGCAATGGTAAGAGATGAGTTTGGCTCCGAATATTCAGTTGATATAAAAGAACTTCCTAAGCATGCTAAGGAAGGTGATGAGATGGCCTATCGCGTCGACGTTTTTCATAACGAAAGCGGGTTAGCGACCACTCTGAAGAAGGTATCAAAGTAAGTCTTTAATTAGGCGCTTAATTCACAGGAGATATAAAACATGGGTTCACTGGATGAACGAAGCGAAGCACTGAGACTCTTAACAGGGCTCGAAAATGGAACGATGAGTGCATCCGATGCATATAATATTGCTAAGAATCGTGACCCTATATTGTTATATTTCGTTTTAAGGTTTCTTAGGGAAAACTATCCTCCGTCATCACCAGATTCTCTAGGTGTCATGGAGCGGTTGGTAGAACTTACCGGTACCTACGCAGATATAGTCGATATGATTAAAGAAGGCGAAAAAGACCCCATGACTGAATGGTTTGATGACGGTTATACTGCTCAGCAATATCGTTCGCAACCGGACGCGTATTTGGATCTTATTATCGAGAAGTTAGAGGGATAGAGTGGAAAAAGAGCTGCCGTCGGAAGGTCAGGTTAATTACATAAGCGTTTCTAGCCAAGTGAGTTGGGACGAGTATTTTATGCTCGAAGCGATGCTCGCGAGCTTTAAGAGTAAAGACCCTAATACCAAGGTCGGATGTGTATTTGTTGATAACCGTAACCACCAAGTTACGATGGGTTACAACGGAGCTATTGCGGGTGTTGATGAATCTAAAATTCCGTGGGGCAATGACCGGAGTGTTTCGGCAGAGTTTCAGAAGTATGGTTATGTTATGCATGCGGAAGCTAATGCAATCTCACACTCTGTAAAGTCATTAGAATCTACTCGTGTCTATGTGACGCTTTTCCCCTGCAATGAATGCGCGAAATTAATTGCTTCCCAGCGAGTTTCTGAGATTGTTTATTTATCTGACAAGTATCGCGATACCCCTGAAATTAGAATATCAAAGAAAATATTTGATCTATCTGGAATTTCCTATCGACAACTCGAGGTCAAACCCGAGCTAATCGATAAACTGAGTAGCTACCTTGGGCGTATGCTCACCCAAGTGTAAAATATTAGGACCTATATGCTTATCAGGACCAGAGCTAAAACTATGATAGCTATAGCTGATAGGGTCCTTTTTTCGCTTTTAATAGACGGTCCAAATGATTCGGGCCAGTCCAGAGCGGAAAGTTTGATTTTTTCTTTAGGAAACCATGCAGGTACTTTTGAAAGATAGTCTTCAAATTCAGCACCAAACTTTTTTAGTAAATTATGCTCTTCGTATTTCACAATGTAATAATACTGAACCGCAAAAAGTGCAGCGGAAAGCAAGACAAACCAAATTACACCACTAAAAAGAGCAATCCCCATAGTGATGAAGAAATTACCAACATATAGTGGGTTTCGTACGTAGCCGAAGGGTCCGGAGGTCACGACATTGCCGCCAGTGCTATCGCTTCTAGTTCTCGAAACCGACCCGATGAACGCCACACTGTAGATTCGGATGAGCTCACCGAAAACTATGAACAAGATTCCTAAAGTAGAACTAAGTACATTCGGTTCGGCCGTAAAAAGTAAAATTATGATAAGGGGGATCGGAGTATAGTCCCGAAGTGAAAAAAGTTTTTTTCCTATTTCCACCGCTGTTAGGTCTACATTACTATCGGAATTTGGTTCTTGAGTTGGTTCTTCTAAATCTGTCAATTTAACGATCCTCGTGGGTTATAGTCTAAAATTAATGTACTTGTTCGTAAAATGGTGATGGCACTGCTTCTAGTAAATTCGTGAGAGCGGGTGATACTAAATCTTTGCTGTTCCAGTCTTCTTCAGTTAGCACGTGAAGCGGTGGATTAAGTTTGACTAAGCAAAGCCCGGCATTTTCACAAAATGTTTTATAAAAAATTTGCTCGAATAACTCACACGACTTTTTTGTCGTGGCAAATAAAATCAGCTCATCGCTACTTAGGTTCCAGTAGAGGTCAACATAAGTTAAGTTAGGTAGTGCTGATTCAAGTAGTTCAGTTTTGGTTTCTTGTAAGATTTGGCGCTTTTCTTTGGCGCTTATTGGTTTTTCACGCCGGGCATTTTTCTTTACAATGCGCTCACGAACCACAGCTTGTAGAAGGCTGGAGGGTACCTTTTTGCTTTCAATACGACACCGCATCACAAGTCCTTCGCCAAGCCGGCAATCAGACAAGTCCCAATGATCAGAATCACTAAGGATTTCTTTATCTAAGCCCACTGGCCGCACCCAGCCACATTGTTCGGTTGTTAAGCTACCGGAGACGCGAATCTTTTTCGCCTTAAAAGGCTCCAAGTTAGCGCCCAATTCAGTTAGACTGGTTTTCTTTTTCAGCCCAAGGACACGGTATCTGCACATCGATGCTTTGCCACTGTGTAGTCCCATGCAAATGTCTCCATACTCGTCGGTAAACTAGAGGGGTCAGTCTACATGAGTCGGAATTGTAAAGCAATTTAGAAAGAACTCGAAAAAGTAGTTATTTAACAAATGATTATATTGACTTACCTTTGTCGGTCTTTTCCAAGGTCGGTAGGGATTTTGGTGACGGAGGTCGGTTTTTTTCTACAAATAAGATGTGGCTAAAGTCTTGCTCTATTTATCCGACATATACCGTAGAAACTACCAATATCTATCAGAGGGTCTATGAGTAACTCACCATCTACAGATTACGAAACATATAAACAAGTGATGGATGAACTTATGCGACCAATTGCGGCAGATGGCTTGGACGATGATACGCTCAAGCGATTGTATGAAAGCAAATTAGTCTATTTAGAAAATCTAAGAGAAAAATGCTTTTGGGAGATCAATACTGACACCGGGGCTCACTTTACTTCAAACGATCATGAACTGATTTTAAGTGCAATTAGTCAAACACGCCGGCAGTTGACCGAGGTCATTCGATTGACTATTGTACACAATCTTTCCCGTTGCAAAGTTTCTTAATGTCTTAACTCCTATTTATCGGCTATAATTAGTTAAACATACCAATAACATGTATCTGGGAGTGATACTTTTGTGAGTAACCGTGTTTTGGTCGTTGACGACTCAACGACAATACAGAAAATCTTCAAAATAGCTTTTTCTCCTTATTCGGTCGACGTGCCGGTGACATCTTCGTTTATAGAGGCTGTTAACGAGGTAGATAAAACCAAGCCAGATGTTGTTGTTCTAGATGCTGGGTTACTTAGTGCTGCGAAGGCCACTCACTTGTCGTCACTACAAAGCAAATGCCCGGATACCCCTTTTGTGCTGCTAGTTGGGTCACATGAGAAGATCGATCTAGACGGGCTTAAGGCGAAGGGGTTTTCTCATTTTCTTAAAAAACCTTTCGAAGTCCACGATATTTTAGAAGTTATTTCAGAGGTATTAGGGGTTGAATGGGGGCATTCAGCTGAAGAACCCTCCTCTTCGCCGGCTGTTCCTCCTCCACCTCCGTCACCAGTGCCGGCACCTGTGTCAATCCCGATAAGTGGGCTGAGTGATGAGGGATCTAGCAATACTCCTCCACCACCTCCTCCGATACAATCAGGAGGGCTGAGTATTGGCCAAGGGATCGGGGAAAAGCCTCCTTTGCCAAATCAAGGTGTAGAACCTGACGCTTCGCCCGCTTTTAATAGTGCTCAAATAGATCTTACAAAGCCTCCGTCACCGCCTAAAGTGGAAGGTGATGTGGCAGCGATAGCGGATGATACTCGCAAAGGGCTTAAGGCATTTGATGGCGAAGATGTTGATTCTAAAGATGTTGGTGGCATCGATAAAAACAAGTACTCTTTTGCGAGTGTTGATGACGACTTACCGGATACTAAGATCATGGGCCGCTCAGAAATAAGCCCTCCAACCTCATCTACCAGCGAAATTACTGCGGGATTGCATGATGATATACGGTTGAAACTAGAGAGCTTTCTCGGCGAAGACGCTCCCGTCATAGTTAGAAAAGCAGTCGAGGATTTTTGCGAAAAGCATTTCGCTGCATTGGCAAAAGAGGTGTTAGTATCGGAGCTTAGACGTCTAGCCGAAGAAAAATCTCGGTTTTTATCCGATCAATAATTCCCTGATTTTTAGTTCAAATAACCTATTTTAGCCGTAAAAAACCTATTATAATTCGTCTAAAAAAGTCTAATAAAAGATGGCATAAACCTAACTGAAAGGGTATGTAGGATGCTTATTGTAGTTGGTCTATGAAAGGTACCATCATGGAAAAAAAGCTTTATATTGGAAATTTACCGTATTCAGTTCAGGAAGATGATCTATCTACGTTATTTTCAGAGTACGGAAATGTCGAATCTGTAGTTATTATCAGTGACCGTGCGAGCGGACGCAGTAAAGGCTTTGGTTTTGTAGAGTATGATGATGGCGATGCCGCAAACTCTGCAGTTGAAGGATTGAATGGTAAAGAGATCGATGGACGCAAAATGATTGTAAGCGAAGCTCGACCGCAAGAAACCAAACGGCCTCGACGTTATTAAAAGTGCTTTTGATTGTTCTGTCTGTAAGGTAGCCTTGGTGCCGTAATTGTTTGGTTTTGGTGCAATCCTGAGGTGGGACCTTTAAAAATGACTGCTAGTGTCAATAAGTTGATTAACGACTTTGTAGCGGTTAGGCATCGTTCGGTGCAAATTTGCGCCTCGCTTGAAACTGAAGATTATTGCCCTCAGCCCAACCCCGAAGTTAGCCCGCCTAAATGGCATTTAGGGCATACCACCTGGTTTTTTGAAAATCTTATCCTTAATGATTTTATTGATAATTATACTGCTGTTGAAGAACAGTATTTTTTTATTTTCAACTCCTACTACGAAACCTTCGGTGACCGTTTAAACAAAGATAGTCGGTCCGTATTGAGTCGTCCTACGGTTCGTCAAGTTATGGGCTACCGTAATCAAGTAGATACCCGGGTTTTGGAATTTTTTAGCAATGCACAATTATCTGGTGCCGACTTAGCTCGTGCCGCTGAATTGTTAGAAGTCGGTATACACCACGAGCAGCAACACCAAGAGTTACTGCTTATGGATATTAAATTTATTTTCTCGAAAAACTTGATTCCTGCCGAGTACTTTATTGAAAAACTAGCCGATTCTTTCCAGTTTGAGAGTGCGCCATCGCCGAGCCGGGAGAAGTCGGAGTTTATCTCAGTCCCCGGAGGGCTAATAGAGGTTGGTTATCACGGTGACTCTTTTGCGTATGACCACGAAAATCCGCGGCATAAATTTTATCTGGAAGATTTTAAGCTCAAAGATGCCTGTGTGACAAATGGTGAATTTCTTGAATTTATTGGTGACGGAGGTTACCAAAATTTTAAGTTATGGCTTAGCGACGGTTGGGAATGGTTGCAGCGTGAAGGGGTGGGCTCACCTTTATATTGGAGAGAGCACGATGACGAGTGGCAGGAATATCATTTGGGCTTAGCTTGGCAAACCTTAGATCTGAACCTCCCCGTCTCGCATGTTAGTTTCTATGAATCCTCGGCTTTTGCAAATTGGCGCGGAGCTCGTCTTCCAAATGAACACGAATGGGAGCATGCCTCTAATACTATGCAGGCCTCTGTTCGAGACGAGTGCTTCTTTGAAGGTCATCGGTTGCGACCCATTATCACATCCGAGTCCTTTCAAGACCTACATGGAAGTCTTTGGGAGTGGACTGCGTCGGCCTTTGCTCCTTATCCTGGCTATCAAGTACCGGAGGGAGCTTTAGCTGAATACAACTCTAAGTTTATGTCAAACCAGATGGTCTTGAAGGGGGGATCCTACGGGACTCCGTTAAGTCATTATCGAAATAGTTATCGCAATTTTTTTCTTCCGAATCAACGCTGGCAATTTTCTGGAATCCGCCTTGCTAGGTTCTAATAGTTACAAGCATTGGAGATGTTATGAGTTCGTATATTCGCTTAGAAGATCTAGAGCATAAAATTAAACACGACCCTCAAGAGGAATTTGCTCTAGATGTGTTGATGGGCCTTACCTCAGAAAAGAAGTACCTTTCTCCCAAATATCTCTACGACTCCAAGGGCAGCGTTTTATTTCAAAACATTATGTCTGCCAAAGATTATTATCCGACCAACTGTGAAGCGGATATTTTCAGTACCCACAGTGAAGAGATTTCTAAAACTGTAGCAGATTGCGATCAATTAAATGTTGTGGAGCTTGGAGCAGGCGACGGCAGCAAGACTAAGATTTTGTTAGAGAGCTTGGTAAAACATACAAAGGAGCTTCGGTATGTCCCTGTGGATATTTCTGAAAGTGCAGTAGAGGGGTTAACCGCGAAATTCTCAAAAACATTTCCTACTATAGAGATGCGAGGAGTTGTTTCCGAATACTTTGATGCATTACGTTGGCTTAGTAATGAGAACCAAGGCAAGAACTTGGTTTTATTTTTAGGATCAAATATTGGTAACTTTAATACCGCTCAAGCAGAAGTTTTTCTGAAGACGATGTGGAACACTCTGAACGATGGGGATTACCTATTAATCGGGTGTGACTTGAAGAAAGATATTGATGTGATGCTTAGAGCTTACAACGACTCCGATGGCTATACCCGAGCCTTTAACTTGAATCTTTTATCACGGATGAATCGTGAGCTTGACGCGAATTTTAATATAGATCAATACGACCACTTCGGTACCTATAACGTTAAACTCGGGGCTATGGAGAGCTTTATTCTTAGTAAGACGTCTCAAACAGTGACTATCGGTGCTCTCAATAAATCTTTTTCATTCAAGCCGTACGAAGCGATTCATGTTGAATTTTCGTTCAAATACTTAGAGTCAGAGATTGATCAACTAGCGATTGATACTGGTTATGAGCCAGTGGCTCATTACACAGATGAAAAAGGTTATTTCGTTGATGCGGTTTTTAGAGTTAAAAAGATTGTCTGAAATCTGCTCATCTACCCTATAAATCAAATGGATTTAATATTAGAATTCCGGAGTTGTCTGTCTGATAGGCAATTGTAAATATTCGATAAATTTTTAAATATTTTAAAAAAAGCATTGTATTCTTAGTACATATACTTTAAACAAACTCCGACTTTGAAAATTCGCGGCTCAAGCTTCACTGGTGTGGACCAAACTGTCGCGACTATTTGTATCGGGTTTTAAATGGGTCACTGTCGTTCGTCCCGCAGATTATACAAAACTCTGTGGACTTTCGTTTTAATTTCTCAGATAGCAATTCCTAACTCACTAATTATTCCGTCAATTTCCCACCCCTCAACTGCATATGCCAGCGAAGAGCTAATTAAAGTGAGCTCAGAATTTCGGTGGTCTACCGAAGATATCCTGGAGGGGTTAGACCTCGATCAGTATATTCGTACTTCCGAGTTCATCTCTCGTGAGGAGTTCGGTAAGATCTTTGAGTCTTCCGATATCGACTCTGAATTGGTGGGTTTACTCTATGACGGGATGAAGTTTGGCAGCGAGGTTTATGGCCGGTTAGCCGAAAAGCTTGAAGAAAGTACTGCTTTTGAAAAACCAAGAACTGACGAAAAATTTAATACTGATATCGGGAAACATAGAGTTTTCGACATATACGGTGGTGAAAGTACCTATCTAAGAAATTTAGAAGAGCACCTTGATGCTGAGAGAGAACAAAAAGAAGACAAAAAAGCCTACGATACGGTCGATGAAGAAGAGGATGATAAGCCTAAAATTGAGCTCACTCAAATTGACGGCAAAATTGCTGTTCGGCTCATTATTGAAAATAAAAATATTGTTTTTGTAAACTCGGATTTGGACTCAGAGGATTTTAAGAGGGTCTTATCGAAGCTATCTCTTAGAAGAGATACGGTCGTTTATCAGTTTGACTTTACCGAAGGTCTTACTGATCTGCAGTTTCAGGCAAAACCTAAAAATATGATTGAATGGTTTCGGGTGTATAGCAAGGCTGTGTACGTTCACCCGGATAAAGGGCAGGTTTTTTTGGGCGCTATGACCGGCATCACTCAAGCGGCGATGACCGAAGCTGCAGGAGGCTCATTCGCTTATTTAGCAGGGATTGAGGCAAATGCCGATATCCACCTGATGGCCGCTTGGTCTCTTTTTTGGGGGACTACTATGGGAACCTTCGGACGCACCATGAAGGAATGGCACTTGGTTCAAGGAGGGCCACTTACAAAAGTATTGAAGCGGTCTTCGATTAGCTGGATTGCTAGGTATGCTTTCGAAGCATCGAGGCTCTTTTTAGCTGTCGGTACCGGGGTTGCAGAGGGGCTTTTTGGTGGTGAGGAATCCATACACTTACACTTAGATGTTGCTTTGAATGTGTTTTTATCAAATCTGGCGCGATCTGGGTATTACGTAGCACCTAATCTTCATGAAATATTAAGTGATAAGTCACATCAGAAGATACCAGTGCCTCTCAGTAACGGTAAGACGATGGGGTTTACCTATAGTGACCTTATGTTCCAACTTGTTTATTTGGTGCCTTTTACTATTAGTAAAATGGATCAAATCTTTCGAAACACCACGATTACATACTTAGGCACTCCGGTATCGTTAGGAAAGTTAATTATCTACAGCGGAACAGTTGTGTCTCTTGTCGGGAGTGTGGTAGTTCTTGCAGCAGCTAAGCGTGCTTTGGAAAGTCGGATCAAAAAACATAACAACCCAGATGATAAATCTAAATTGTCGGATCTCAAGAAATACATGACACGTGCGAAGGCTGAATTATCGGCTCTTGTGTACAAGAATCCGGCTAATTTTATATCAAAAACAGTACCTAACTTTCTTTTGAAAACAGTTCCAAAAGTCACTGTTTCTAAAGCTCAATCATGTCATCAGGTGTTTCGTTCGATTGCGACAACTACTATTCTTTTTTAACATGTAAAACAATGAGAGGGTGGCGATGAAATTAACCTTATTATTATTAGCAGCTTTATTTGTTGGTTACGGCGTAACTAATTTTGCTCAATCAGGAAAAAAATGCCTTGAGAACCGAGCTGCTTTCGATGTCGGCTCAGGAGTTACTAGGGTTGTGGTTGCTAAGGTAGATAAATGCCAGGCTAAGATTATTAAAGAACTTTTGTATGAAAAGATTCAGGTGAGTTACAAAGATGAGCTTGAAGTTAGCACGGATAATTCCTTGTCACCGAAGATTTTAAAGCAAGGAATCGACTCTCTCAAGGTGTTAGCTAAGAAGGCGCGGTCGTTTCGTCCCGTTGGTTATGTCGGTGTAGCCACCTCGGTATTTCGTCAAGCATCCAACGGTCCTTCCAGTATAGAAATGTTGGCTAAAGAATCTGGAATTAAGATTCATGTAATAGATCAAGATAAGGAAGCTCAAATCGGATTTTATGGTGCGTTAGCTAGCACACGCCTTGATCAAGAAGACGTGGTCGTTTGGGATATTGGTGGTGGTAGCATGCAGTTTGTTGCCAAGCCTAAAAAAAATCAGGAATTTTTGGTGTATAAGGGGAAGTTGGCATCTAATTTATTTAAAAATACCATCATCACCAAGCTTCAAAATAAGAAGTTAAATGGAGTGATATCTTCCCCAAATCCGATGTCAGTGTCGGTTGTAAAACTAGCTCGCGAAATTGCCGAAAAAGAAGCGTCGAAGGTAAACACGGGTCTTAAAAAATTACTTTCTTCCGGAAATAGAAAAGTTATCGGGATTGGTGGAGTTCATTACTATAGTATCCGAGGTCAGACTGGCGACGATATTTTTGATTTGGGATCGGTCGAAGAAGCTATAAAGAAACGTTCTCAGATGAATGATAAAGAAATCGGTGGCAAGTACGCTCCTACAGAGGTGTCAAATCTAGTGCTTGTTGCGGGATTTATGAAACAACTAGGTATTAAGCAGGTTCAGGCTGTCAAGGTTAACATGGCCCACGGGGTGCTTATCAATGAATTGTATTGGCGAGGTTTGCATACTCAGACCGTAGGGGCCGATCGGTAAGATTTTCTTTTCTTTTTGCAGCGAGCTGACCGCAGGCAGCTGAGACATCTAACCCTTTGCTATACCTTACTGGTGCCGGATAAGATCGATCTGACAGGTGTTTTTGAAACTGCCGAATCTCGTCAGGTCCTGGCCTTTCAAAGCCGCTACCTGGGTGGTCATTAAAAGGTATTAAATTAACTTTGCAGCGTAGTCCATGAAGGAATTTAACCAGAGCTTTGGCCTGAGTGAGGTTACAATTCTCATTTTTAAGTAACAGGTACTCAATGGTTACTTTACGTCCAGTATTTTTTTGGTAGTTAACTAGCGCTTCTTTGAGCATCGCTAGGGGGTATTTTTTGTTGATGGGCATAAGTTTAGTTCTTAACTCATCCGTTGCTGCGTGGAGTGAAACAGCAAGTGCTGCGCGACTATCTACGGCAAGTCTTTCAATTTTAGGCACTATTCCTGAGGTAGATAAGGTAACGTGACGAGCTGAAAGTCCAAACCCATCCGGATCGATTAGAGTGTTCACTGCACCGATCGCCGCATCGTAATTATCGAAAGGCTCTCCCATCCCCATAAAAACTACGTGGCTAATGCGTCGGTCTTCTTCGCTAAGGAGTTGTTGCGCGGCAAAGTATTGGCTCAAGATTTCTTCGCGACTTAAGTGTCGAAAGAAACCCAATTTTCCAGTTTGGCAGAACGTACAGGCTAACTTACACCCCACCTGGCTCGACACGCACAGGCTGGTGCGGTTCTCATAGCGCATGATAACTGTTTCTATGACTCGGCCGTCCGCGGCTTGTAGTAGAAGTTTTGTGGTTCCATCTTGAGAGTCCAGTTTATCAATGGTTTTAGGAAGCGACCAATCGTAGGTCTCGTCCAGTTTTGCGACCATTGCCTTGGGTAGGTTGCTCATTTTAGTTAGGTCATTTTGTTTATGCAGGTAAATCCAGTCAGTTAGCTGCTTACTACGGAAAGACGGCTGACCAAACGCCTTAATAACGTCATCGCAATTGGTTCGGTTGATATTTAAAAAAGAAGGTTTCATAAAATAGACTATTCGTAGTATTAAAATGAGCTGCATGTATATATTAAAAGCACCCCTGAGTCAAAAGGTGAATCGTTTGGAATCTTGGAGCAAAAATTCTTGGCAAAGCCGTGTTGCCCGGCAACAACCCGAATACTCTGATAGTAGTAAATTCAATGAAGTCGTGGAGTTGCTGCATCAAGCTCCTCCGTTAGTCTTTAGTGGTGAGGTCGAGCGTTTGAAGCAGCGCTTAGCGATGGCTGGAAGAGGCGAGGCTTTTATTTTGCATGGTGGTGACTGTGCGGAACGTTTTGAAGATTGCAACGCCGACGCAATTACTAGCAAGTTGAAAATTCTTTTACAGATGTCGTTGATTTTAACTTACGGAACAAAAAAACCTATTGTGCGTATCGGTCGGATCGCTGGTCAGTATGCAAAGCCCAGGTCGAAAGATACTGAAGTAGTCGATGGAAAAGAAATCCCAAGTTTTCGTGGTGATAATGTCAACTTTTTTCAAGCTGATGCAAATTTGAGAATGCCTGACCCCTATAGGTTATTGCAGGGTTATTATTCTTCAGCTGTGACCTTGAATTTTATTCGGTCTTTGATCAGTGGTGGTTTTGCCGACTTGCATAGTCCTGAGCATTGGAACCTTACGTTGTTTGCCCATAAAGAAGTGGCTGATCGTTACCATGACGTTATTAATCAAATAAAGAGTGCGATGGATTTTGTATCGTCGATTGGAGCGGATAAAGATCACCGGCTACGTACAGTTGATTTTTTCACCTCTCATGAAGGCTTATTATTAGGCTACGAATCTGCATTGACTCGTAAAGTTCCAGTAAGAGACGATTACTATGATCTTAGTGCGCATATGCTTTGGATCGGTGATCGGACGAGGAATATTGACGAGGCTCATGTAGAGTTTTTTAGAGGTGTTGCCAATCCTATTGGTGTCAAAGTTGGCCCAAGCTCTAATGCCGATGAAATTATAGAAGTCGTAAAACGCTTAAACCCAAAGAATGAGTTAGGGAAAATTGTATTAATTAGTCGTTTTGGCAAGGATAAAGTTAGGAAGTTTTTGCCGGATATTATTGCTAAGATTCAAAAGTCGGAGTGCAATGTCGTCTGGGAAGTAGATCCTATGCATGGGAATACGAGTGTCACTTCTACAGGAATTAAAACCAGAAATTTTAGTGATGTCTTGTCCGAGATTAAAGATTCCTTTGAGATTCATAATGAGTCCAACTCGATATTAGCTGGGGTTCATTTTGAAATGACGGGCGATGATGTAACTGAATGTGTTGGGGGGATTAGAGATCTCTCGGAACATGATTTATCGAAAAACTACGAGAGTTATTGTGACCCTAGATTAAATTACGCTCAGAGCCTTGAAATGGCGTTTTTAATTTCCTCTAGTCATAAATGAGACGTGTATGAAATCGATTATTAAATACCTGTCTACCAATATTCTGATAGTTGATTGGTTTTTGATCCCCTTTTTTATAATTTCTATGTTTCTACTCCCTTATGTAGGTGCGGGGTGGGATGAGCAGAACGCGATTTACAATGGATACCGGGCGTTACGGTTTGCATACTTTATTTTCACGGGTCAATTTGAGCAAATTTCTTTGCATGAGGGTTCGGACGAGCACGGAGCGGCTCTTTTATTTATTCCTGTTCTAATCTCGAAAGCCTTAGGGTTTAGATACTCAGCTACTAGTGGCGGTGAGGTGCAGTATATTTTTCATGTGTTTAATTTAACCCTGTTTGTGGCATCGCTTAGATATTTTTTCTTGACCTTGAGATCGTTATCGATCCGGCCTTTCTTGGCGCTGCTTGGTGTTATCGTGGTTGCATTGCATCCGAGGTTGTTCTTTGGAGCTTATAATAGTTTTTACGATGTGAATTTCCTTAGTTTTACCATCATAGTCTCATATTATTGTTTGGAGTTTCTTAGATCCCCTAATCGTAAGTCTATGTTCTGTGCCGCATTTGTAACTGGGATTAATATCGATGTGCGAATTGTTGCAGTGATGTTTTTTGCGATGACATTAATTTACGGATTAGTGAAGTTCCCTAAACCTCAAAAGGTTTGGTTGTTGCCTTATACTTTGATTACAGCGGTTACTGTTTATTTATTTTGGCCAATGCTATGGCTTAACCCCCTTGATAACTGGGCTTGGGCCTGGGGGTTGAATTCTAATATTGGCTGGAATGGTGAGGCGCTTTACTTTGGAGAGTTGATCAAAGCGCGGATTTTACCGTGGCACTATAATTTTGTTTGGATCGGGCTAACAACGCCTCTTTTTGTTTTGGCTCTAGTGCTGATGGGCAGCATCTGGGGTTTTATTAAGATGGTTAGTAGCCCGGTGAAGGTGTGTTTTTACCAGCCTGAAATTGGTTGGTTTATTGCGTGGGCATGGGTGCCGTTGCTGGCCCCTTTGGTTTTGAATACCACTCTGTTTGATGGCTGGCGGCATCATTACTTTGTGTTTCCTCCGCTGGTTGCCTTGGGCTGTATTTTGTTAAATAAGGTGAATCTTTTAGAGGTCAAGCCAGTCTACCGTTTTATGACATTTTGTTTAATTTCTGGCAGTACCTTGATAGCTACTTACTCTACCTTTCCTCATTGTAATATATATTTTAACCCTCTTTACCGGATCACTGATAAATATAAAAATGACTTGGGTATGTCTTTTGAAATGGATTATTGGGGTGTCTCGTATCTACAGGGGTTAGAAGCTATTTTACGTCTCACGGAAAAGCCTATTATTCGGGTGAGGCCTGATCACATGAGACCGGCACTACTTAATTGGAAACTTCTTTCAGAAGCCGATAGGTCCCGAGTTAAATTAATTGAAGATGGAGAAAATTATGATTATTTTGTCAGTAATTTTCGCTTTAGAACCCAAGAATTCTCACCAAGTATTGGCAATGAAGTCTTCAGTAAAAGTTATTTAAAAACAAAATTTCTCACAGTGAGAGAAAAATAATAAACGATCAAACGAGGGTGTTATGATTTTTAAGTCATTAGTATTTATTTCGGTTCTTTTGTTTTCTAGTTTTGGTTTTTCTCAAGAAGAGAAAGATCAAGAACAAGAAAACCAGGGACGAAGCAAAGAAAAGAAGATACACGTGACAGCGAGTGTAACTGGATTGTTTCCTTTTTTTCAGGCTGGTACTTCAGCTGGATATTCGGTTTTACCTGACCTAATTGTCGAAGCTCAGTATTATTATACAGACTATGTTTTTGGAAATACAAAGCATCAATCGACTTTGATGGGGGTTAAAAAGTTCTGGTTTAACTCTAGCTTTCATACTGGTTTTTTGGCAGGGCTGCTTAGATACCAAAGTTCTGTCGGGGTGAATAAGACTGACGAGTCAACACATGCTCTCTACGCAGATAGAAAAATTTATACAGATGTCACTGCTGAGAGTTGGGTAGCAGGTTTCATGATCGGAAATAGGTGGGTGCTGAACAACGGGTTTATTGTGGGCTGTGATTGGCTTACCGTATTGCTGCCATTTGCTGTAGAAGAAAAGAAAAGTCTTCATGCTGCTGATCCCGAAGCTGACCAAGAAGATTACGAGAAGGTTAGAAAAGAACAAGAAGAAGAGAGTACGGTAGGAAGTATCAGGATTGTTAGCCCTTATATCGGCTGGGCTTTCTGATTTCCTCTAAAAATTCCGTATCAAAGTAAAAGAATACTTGAAGGCATTAGACCAATAACCCCTTCCTCACTCTTTTTAATGACCTGAGGGGATCCACTTTGCCCGCCTGAGCTTTAATACGTCTCCTTTAATTCGAACTTTCTCAATATCGAGCCTGTAGCTATAGGTCCTATTACATTGATCATCAGGAACTCTTGCGCCCCTTGGGAGGTCACCAGACTCAGGGGGGTAGATAGATTTTGTAATGGATTTTATTCCTCCATAAGTCATTCTAACAACTATGGGATAAGCGGTTGAGTAGATAATCTTTCCTTTGTCCGGATTGACAGAATAGCTACGTCCAAAAGTCGCATCATTTGCAGATCCACCGGCTATATAACCTCCAAATTCAAGTAACGCAAATCTATCGGTCTTGTTGTAAATACATGCCGTTGTTTTTTTACCATCGTAACGCTCGTCTGATAATCTTGATGAACTATCATTTTTTGAACTGCCGCAAGCGGTAAGCGTCAAGAATACGATGCACATAATTAATTTCATAATTTATTACCTTCTTAAAAGTTGAAATTGATCGTCGCTTCATCAGCCTACTTCTTAGCTAAGAAGTAGCGAGAATATTCTTGAATGTTTTTATCTGGTCGTTGCATGACAGGGATACTAGTCAGGAAGATTCAGGGAAGCAATATCAAGAATAACATATCGTTACTTTTGAGTAACACCTTACCTTCTAAGTAATTATCATAGATTACTATGTTCAATTGGCTAATGGTCCGCTCTTATATCGGCCTAACCACTTTTTCGCATTGGTGCGTGACGCCCAGACTTTACATTTGCATCTGGAAGCTAGAAAACCTCACTTTTGTTTTTTTATTATGTCGCTTGTTAGTATTTTTGCGGATAGCGACTTTATTTATCTACCTTACTTATATAAGAACCCTACAAGGCTACGAAGCCAATCTTTTTCAAATATTCGCTGCTGCGATCGCTCCCGGGGCACAGGTGATGCCTCCTCCTGGGTGGCTGCCACTTCCCGCCATATATAATCCGGCGATTGGTGTCTTATAGTTCGCAGTTTCTGGAGTAGGACGCATTAGCATCTGATCTGTCGCGTGTTCGCCGTGATGAATCTGTCCTCCACTGATGCTGTATTGTGTTTCCAAGTCGACTGGCGAGAGGAGTTCACTGCTGACTATTTGGTTCCGGAGGCCCGGGCTGTAAGGTTCGAGCCTAGAGATAACGGCTTCTGAAAGCTGGGATTTTTGGCTTTCATCCCAGCCTGCTTTTAAATCATAGGCTGCAAAATTAACTAAGATAGATGCGACGTGATGACCAGTTGGCGCGAGGTTCGGGTTATGAATGGTCGGGATCTGGATGTCTAGTGCCGGCTCCACGGAAAAGTCACGGTATTTTACAGCATCAAAGGCTTTCTCGATTGCATCAAGGTTCTCACTAATTCTGACTCGACTTGGGTGAAAGCCTGGACGGCAGGAAAATTCTAAAGGCCCGTTGAGGGCTAGGTGCATTTTTGCAGTCGTGCCTCTTGTGCGATATTGACTGACGCGAGTTTGTAGTTTGAAAGGGACGGAGGCTGGGTCTATCAATTTTTCAAAGGTTGTTTTGGGGTCACAGGTTGCTACCACAATTTTTGATTTAATGACTGTACCGTTTTCAAGCTCAATGCCAGAAATTTGATCGTCATCCACCAGAATAGATTTTACCGGCGCTGAGCATTGGGTTTCGACGCCTAAATCTTTTATCGCGCCATTTAGTGCATCGATCAGTGCTTGTGGGCCACCCAAAACAGAAAGCTGAGAGAGTGCTTCATAGGTTATAAGGTTTGCATTAGTACCGGGGGACCATGGGCCGCACCAAGTGCCGTATACTGCCGGTCCCGCAAGTGATGATTTTAGTAAATCATTTTCAAACCATTCATTTAACCAATCAGCGACGCATAGTGGTCCAATTCTAAGGATCTCCATCATGTCTTTTTGACCGAGCATTCGTAGTGAGACGGCTTTTTTCATGACGTCCCATAAGCCGTGAAAATTTAGGGCGTAAACCGACGGCGGTGATTGGTCGAATACCTGTTTGACGAATGATTGGATTTTTTTCATAAAAGATCGGTACTGGTGGTATGACTCCACGTCACTGGTGCTATAGCGAGATATTTCTTCGGCAGCTTGTTTTGGATCATGGTGGAGTAATAACCCGGTTCCGGAGTGACTGGGTGTAAATACAGATTCGGGGAAATCAGAAGTTTTTAGACCGTACTTTCGTAGTTTTAATTGATCTATTACCCATGGTCTAACATTGTCGGTATCATGTAAAATACCGGTACTAAAATACCCCGGATGAAACTCACTACTACTGGCAAGACCACCTAGGGTGTTTCTTTTTTCAACAACCAAAATTTTTTTCTTTTGTTTAGCTAAGTATGCGGCCACTGTTAGCCCGTTATGTCCACCACCGATTACAATTGCATCATATTGATCTTTTGTTGTCATTAGAGTGCTCCTGTTTCTAGCATTGTATGGGCTGACAAGTGTCCCGGTGCTCCCATGAGCCCGCCACCAGGATGAGTGCCAGAGCCACACATCCAAAGGTCTTTGATAGGTGTTTTATATTGAGACCATCCCGGAGCTGGGCGTTGAAAAAGTAACTGCTCAAGGCTGAGTTCGCCGTGGAAGATATTACCTTCGGTTAACCCAAAGTCTTTCTCTAAATCCCACGGTGTAATGGCTTGTCTATGCTTGATGGCTTTCTTAATGTCGGGACAAAATTCTTCTAAACATGTGATAACACTGTCGGCCCATTCTTCTCTTTTTTCTGGCCAAGCCTCGGGACCTTCTTTGAGGTGATAGGGGGCGTATTGAACAAATATCGACATCACGTGTTTTCCAGGAGGTGCCACACTTGGGTCCGTAAGAGATGGGATTACAATGTTCATATAAGGACGTTTTGAATAGGCACCGTACTTGGCTTCGTCGTATGCTTTCTCTAGATAGTCGGTACTTGGACAGATTGCGATGTCGCCTCTTAAATGTTCTTGGCCGGGTCTTGCGGAGAATTCGGGTAAGAAATCTAATGCGAGATTAATTTTTCCCGATGACCCTCTAAGTTTGTATCGATTGATTTGTTGTTTAAACTCGCTATCTAGATGATCTTCACCAACCATATTCATGAAAGTTCGTTTAGGATCTAGGTTTGAAACCACTACCTTAGCATCATACTCGTCACCATTTTCTAGCACGACTCCTGTGGCTCGGCCCTTTTTAATTTTGACATGAGCTACCGAAGCTTCGGTAAGAATATCAGCTCCGAATTCTCGGGCGGCACCAGCACAAGCGAGGCTAATTTGACCTGTACCACCTTTTGATAATCCCCAAGACCTAAATGCACCGTCAATTTCACCCATATAATGGTGAAGAAGTACGTAGGCACTACCGGGCGATCTAACTCCCAGAAAGGTTCCGATGATTCCACTCACGGACATTGGAGATTTAAGTTCATCTGATTCAAACCACATATCTAAAAAGTCAGCTGCGCTCATAGTCAAAAGCTGAGCGTGAAGGTGCATGAAATCACCGCCGAACTCTTTGAAGTATTTTCCGAGTTTCAATATGTTAAACAGTTCTTTAGGATTAAAAGAAGTGGGGTTAGGGGCCGGGTTATCAATGATCTCTTTAACAAACCGAGACATCTTCGCCATCGACATACCAAATTCCGGATAAATCTCTGCGTCTTTTGCGCTGAACTTCGATATTTCTCTTCGGGTTCTTGTGCCGTCTGCCCACCGCGCGAGAGAGCGCCCGTCTAAATAGGGTGAGAACGATACGTCAAGCGGCATGATTTCCATGCCGTGTTTCGGAAGGTTTAAATCACGAATGATATGCGGGCGAAATAAACTTACTACATATGAACATACTGAGAATTTGAAACCCGGAAACACCTCTTCGGTCACCGCTGCTCCACCCAATACGTGACGTCTTTCAAGCACGAGGACTTTTTTCTTAGCTTTTGCCAGGTATGCGGCGCAAACAAGTCCGTTGTGTCCGCCACCAATGATGATGGCATCATATTTCGAATGCTTCATGGTTTTCTCTTTCTTTCGGGGTTAAAGAACGGAAGCTTCACCACAGTGGCGGTGATTGTGCGGCGTTCATATTCGACCGTTAGTTCTATTTTTAACTTATTCCCTACCTTTGCATAAGCTGGTGGCACCTGTGCTAATGCAAGATTTTTCTTGAGAGCAGGTGACCATGTACCGCTCGTAGCAAAACCGATAAATTCATCCATACTATTGTAAAGGGGTTTACCGTCGCGCCACGCTTGATTGCATACTTCTGGTGGTAAGTCATGTTTTGCAAATTCTTTTTCGAGTTCTACCCAGTCGATATCTAAACCTATTAAGACTTTTCTTGGGTGGTCTTTCAATTTTTTAAGAGCTTTTTGGCCAACGAAAAAAGATCGATCTAAGTCTACACACCAGCCCAAACCAATTTCATAAGGAGTGACTTTTCTGGCGTCGATTAAGCATTGGTTAGCGCTGTAATAATCTACCGCATTCATAATGAATCCAGCCTCGACTCGGGTGACGTCTAAGGCATCTAAGCCACATGCTTTAATACCCCATGGTGCACCGATTTTAAAAAGATCTTCGTAAACTTGGTTGGCATTTTCAGCCAAGCACCATACCTCATAACCTAGGTCACCGGTGTAACCTGTACGAGAGATCCAAACATCAACGGTTGCCAACGTTCCTTTCTCTACTCGAAAGAACCGTAAGTTATCCATATCGATGTCAGTCATTTCTTTTAGAATTGATCGAGAGTTAGGTCCTTGTATTGAGAGTGCGGCATATTTAGTTGAGACATCGCTGACTTCGACTTGTAGATTTCGTTTGAATTTTAAAAACCATGCCAAAAAAGGTTCGGCCGCAGTGACGCGGTAGTAGTCTTCTTCCAGTCTAGATACCGTGCCGTCGTCAAGTACGTAACCATCTTCGTCGCACCAACAACAATAAGTTACCTGTCCGACTTTTAGCTTGTTGATGTCTTTGACCATAATCTGAGATAGGAACTGACCTGCGTCTTTCCCGGTCACGTCATATTTAAAAAGAGGTGATACATCGATCACTCCCGCTGCGTGGCGAAAGGCAAAGTACTCTCTCTCGTGACAGTTGTCGAAAGACTTTACTGCATGATAGCCCGACCATTCTTTCCAAAACATACTGCTACATCGAGTTGATAATGACTCATGAACCGGAGAGCCTATTGGCATAACCATCCCCACTTTTTGATAAGTTACTGAAAAATAGTAGAAAAGTTTTATCATTGCTAAATTGAAATGTAAATCAACACCCGTCCCGGGCAACCTCATTGGTGACGGAGGAGCTGGTGAGGAGCTGGTGGGGTGATAACTTGGAAGGTCTTGACAATACCTGGGGGAGGGTTATGTTACCGGTACTGGCGGCAGTCGTCTAAAATTAACAATTTGATATCATTGGTAAAAATGGATTCTAAAAAGTTATACAGAGTGAGGTTTCAGGATCAAAGTGAGCGGAAAACCGTAGAAGTCGTCGTCGAGTCCGTAGAGGCAAGCGAGTTTATGGGTCTTGTGGTTCTGGAAGAGTTTGTATTTAGTGATCAAAAAAAGTTGATTATCATGCCCGAAGAAGACGAGGCCAGGCAAAGGTTCTGTAAAACAGAGCGCTTTCATGTCCCGTTCCATAGTATTGTCTATATTGAAGAGTTTACCGATCAGCCAGCGGATTTGAAAAGGCTTCCGTTTGTTCGTGAGGTAACTGAACATTCAGATCAAGCGAGAAAACCAAACTTGATTAATCGAGTTGACGAGCCGAATTTGAAGTTGTGATCCGTTTATACTTTTATACCCTGTATTGCGAAGGGGCGGATGGTCTACTAACCGTAAAATTTTAAATTTGTTGGATTCTCTTCTCATTGGGAGTTTGAGGCTCCGCTTGTTTGTCGGTCACGCTACATTGATCCTCTAACCACTGTCCACCTGCATCTCTGCAAGTTAATATCTTTACTCCGGTTGCGTAATTATTTGGTTTTTCCTTCGGTAGCGATTTGTAGGTGATACCTAGAAACGATACTGGTCTTTGAAACGTACCTGCTCCTGCGCCCAAAAATACCACAGCGTCGGCTCCGCAATCACATAAAAGTTTGCGGGTATTTTTAAGGGCGTCAGCACGTGGTGTGGAGGTGGAGTTAAATATGCCAATATTTGATTGCACGGTGCAAATATTCACAAACTTTGTTTTGACATTACTTTGTTCCATGTAAAAGTCGAGTTGGCACGAAGGCCTTTTTGCTTGAAGGTTTTTAGTTAGCTTATTGACACCCACGGTAGTGCAACTAGATAAGGCGATCTGTAGTATGAAAAGTTGTAACTTCAAAAGAAAGCTCCTTTGCTTATTTAGATTGATTGTTAAAATTGCAGCAAAGTAAACTTATTCTTTAATGATCAAATGGTCTTGTAACTCATTTTTATCATCAGCCTGAATCGGCAAATGCGGAGTTAAAAGGTTTCCACAGATTTCTATTGCCTGACAAAGTCCAGTAGCAAGGTCTTTATTACGAAGAGACCCTAAAGTGGTATTAACTAGACCATCCCAAGTCTCGGGAGGGAGCTTCGCCGAAATTGCTTTGTCAGCTAATACCACGACTCGGTGCTCCATCATTGAAATAAATATTAGTATTCCACTAGATCCATCTGTTTCGTTTAGTTTTGCTTGATAAAACTCGACCTGGCTACGTTGATCGACTTGCAATTGCCGGTCTTCTGGGGAGACTAAACTCCTCTGTATGAACGGGACAGCTCCTAGAGCGGTACTGATCAACGCGAAAGGAATCATAAGTGTTAAGTCAAAGTAAGGAGTATAATGCATTCCGAATAGGAGCTCCATTAGGTGGTGACCTTCGAAAAGGAAATAACTTATCCATAAACAGCAGAATAATATGACTGGTACGTGTCCCGTGGTGGAGCTACTTAGCACTACCATAGGAACTATTTCTCCAGACGTTTGAGTCTCTGCTTTGGCAACAGATTGCTTGATCTTGTTTAAACCAGTTTCATCTATGTAGCGTTTTAGCCATTTAGGAATGTTCTTTG
>Ga0222674_1000200_pt1 | contig 27121 bp, 30 predicted proteins | sample AntAcemetagen866_FD_179804 | JGI IMG/M metagenome (GOLD analysis project Ga0222674, IMG submission 179804) | Saline water microbial communities from Ace Lake, Antarctica - #866 | ecosystem: Environmental > Aquatic > Non-marine Saline and Alkaline > Saline | place: Antarctica: Ace Lake...
GAGCTTCTTCTAGACTAGAGACTACATGACTAGCATAAGGACTTTTAGCACTGTCTTTATCGACCACCTGGATACCAACTACTGAGAGGTTTTTAGCGCATTCCATATCTGAGTTTTTATCACCAACAAAATAAGACTTCGTTATATCTATGCTGTATTTTTCAACTGCTTGAAGTGGAAGCTCGGTACCAGGTTTTCGACATTGGCACTCTATTGAAAGCTCTGAAACCGTTCCGTCGACATGGTGTGGGCAGATATAGAAGTCATCAATTCTGACATCATATTTAGATTCGAGTAATTTCTGCAACGCATCATGAAATATATGAACCTCATTAAGCGTGTAGAGACCGCGAGCGACTCCCGACTGATTGGTAATTACTACAAGCTTGTAACCCGCATCTTTAAGCTTTTTGAGAGAATCTCCGACACCGGGGAGGAGTTCTAAATCTTCGATTTTGTAAGTATAACCCTGATCGAAATTCAACACGCCGTCACGATCTAAAAAGACTGCTTTACTCATTACTAGTTGAGTCCTGCTTTCTCTTTTAACCAATGACGCTGGGCTTCTTTGACTGCCCACTTGGATAGAGTCGTTAATAATTCTTTTAGAATAGATTGGAACTCTGCTGATAAACTAGTGTTCGAGGACTGAAGATAGGCAATGTCATCGACCATTTTTTGCAGCTCCCAATACACAGGAACAGGCATTTCGACCTCAATAACCCGACCAATACTGGCATTATGGGCCCGGTCACTAGAATTGACATCAGGAGCATGCCCCGAAAAATAGATCTGCTTTCCATATACGAAAAACTTCTTTATCAGTTTCTCAACCCTTTTTCTTTTTAGCCGGAGTTTTTTTCTTGGTTACGGCTTTTTTCTTTACAGTTTTTTTCACTACCTTTTCAGCAGCTTTCTTTTTAACTTTTTTCTTAGTTTTACTAGGTGTGGTTTTAGCTACCTTGGTAACGGTCTTCTTTTCTTTTTTTGCTACTTTCTTTGCAGCCGATTTCTTAGCTTTCTTTTTAACTGGAACCTTTTCAACCGCTTCAGCTTCAACCTTCACAGTTTCAGACTTAGCTTTTGGTTCTTTCACCACTTTTTTAGCAGGCGTCTCAGCAACAGGCTCATCGATTTCCATATCCTTTTGAATGGTCCGGTATATTCTTTGCCAAAGAGTCTTATCTTTTCTAAGCCAAGCCTCAAACAACTTGCGGGCTGGTCGATTCAATAAAGCATTGGTAAGAAAATAGTTCGTAAACTCTTTTGGATTTTTAGCACTCTTTAGCTCGCCTATATGCTGAGGTAAGATTAGCAACTCTGACCCCCTGGCCCTCAAAACTAAGGTTGATCCATCGACTGGTACAATTTCTACTGGAAGCACAAAATCCCCTTCACAAATTCTTCAAACACTTACAAACCTCGCCAATAGTATACCTTGGCAAACCTGATTTACGAAGCTTATGAAGCCAAAATACAACAACTCGGCTCAAACTTCCGTTATTCCAGACTTGCGGGCAAGCCTAAGGCACTGTAAACGAAGTAAACTATAATAATCTTCAGCTTCTAGCAAGCCTCGGTCACTTCCTAGACTGACAATTTGCCTCATCAGCCGCCAAATGGGCCTCAACAGCCAGTGAGGCAACAGCTTTATGCCGTGACCGGTACACCTTAAATGGGTATACAGCACCGGGGCTTTGTGGGGAATACCCTACAACTGAACGCATAAAAACCCCTCTGAAAAACCTCTCAAAGTGAGCAAAAGCCTCATTTAAAACAGGACTGAACTCTAGTGCTGTGCAATCTATGAGCAGATTCCAGTGTGAGTGCCATTGGTTCAAATTATTCACCATTTTAGAGCGTAAAATCTCTAGCTCGTCTGGTGAGCCCAGTAATACAGGAGCCTTAAAAGAAAGTTCCATAGTTTGTTGTCTAAAGTGGTTCATAAGTTGAATTTGAGACCGAAAATCTCCCGGCTTCGCATCTAAAACCAACTCCCCTAGCCGGAGTTTCTCGTAAGCCTGTTCTCGGCTAAAAAACTCAACCGGCAAACCGGCATGCCCTTGTTCTAAGGATTCGTTGAAACCCACTGATTTAATTAGAAAAAAACCTTTAAAAAACTTGAACATCTTTTCAACCGCAGCTACAATAGCTGGATTATCCTTAGCGACCCAAAGATTTTCACAGTCTATCAACAGCTTATAAGGGCTGTGCCAACTGCTCAGCGCCGACATCCATTGCGAGCGCCAACTCTGCACCACTTCCAAAGAATCAATCACAGTTTTTTCCTCGAAAGACTGGATCATTACTTTCTTCTGGTAGTGTTGATCAAATAAAATCTTCACCTTAAAGCCCCTATTGATTCAATAGATAATCAATCATTCTAGACATCTTCGCAACCGAACGGCTACCTATATACTTTTGCCCGTTCATATAAAGCGTCGGAGTGGAGTCAATTTCATATTGATGCCCTTGATTTATATCATCATGAATTTTAGCGAGAACGTCCTTTGAAATTAAACATTGATCTGCTTCGGCTTTGTTTAAACCACCTACGTCTTTAGCCCAACGTCGAAGGTTAGCTTCATTCATCTCAACTTGGTTAGTAAATACTTGGTCATGGAATTTCCAAAAATTACCTTTTTCCCCTGCACAGCGCGCTAAAAGAGCTGCGGCACAGGCAAACTGATGCACATCACTCTGAACACCAGAATTACACTTCTTACTTAATGGGTAGTTTTTGAATACAATGAGAACCTTGTCACCGTATGCTTGAGCAATTTTTTTGAGCTGCGCCGAAGCCTGAGAGCATGCGGGACACTGAAAGTCTGCAAACTCTGTGATAACTACTTTTGCATCCTCTCCGCCTTTGCGGTAATCAACTCCATAACCAGAATAATTCGTTTTATCGATTTTAATAGAAAAAACATTCGGCAACAAACCTTCAGGATCCGAATTTAGAGACCTGAGTTCATTTTCCTGCACCTCATTAGGCCCCGTAGCCACAAACGATCGGAAAATAAAAATACTCACGATAACTAATAGCCCTGCTACAACGCCACCATTAACAATTTTCTTAATAGACAACGGTTGGGGAATACCCTCACGATCTATATACAAAAGCAATGCGAGAGCAAAGCAACAAAGATAAACCCCGATGCAGCTAATGCAAAAAGCACCCAAGCTAAACACCGAAATCCCACCCAGAACGACTGATAATAGCACCCCTATCGGAACCATAACCGAATAAGCCTGCAAACTTTCACTCATATTTTTAGGTACGAAACGGCCCAATAGCAGTAGCGCCAGCAACGAGAAAAAATATCCAAAGCCCCAAACACCGAGTGGAACTCCAAATAACTCACTATAAGAACTTCTAGCTACCGAATCGCAGCTAAAGGTGTCGTTTATATTACAAGAAAAGTCGGTAGATCCACTAGCGGTAAGCTGCAGATGGTGAGACGTCGAATAAATTGAAATCAACGCACCTAATACCGTGAAAAAAATACTAAAATATAAAAATCGTTTTCTACATACAATGGGAGCAACCAAAAAACACCTCACTCATAAAGTTTTAACGAGCTATCCTACCCCAATCTCGTCAATGCATGCAACCAGCGCTTAGGAATACTGTAAGTTACCCTCTGTTTCCACGTAGCGGCGTATCAACCCTGACAAAGGCCAATCAAAAGTCGACTATAACCGTTTAAGTAGAGTGTGTTTTATACCCAAAAGAACCCCAGAGTTTATCCTGGTGAAAAAAAAGAGCTCTTGGTGCAAATATACCGATCTACCAAGTTATTATTTATTTTTCTAAAAAAACATAAGCCCCTACTTCTCGGCTGCAATCAATTTGCCAGAAATTTGGCGCTTTAACGCCACATTAATGACAGGTAAACACTCTGCCTAGTGGCAATAAATTGGCGCACAGCCCTTAAGCACTCAATATTAAAAACACTTTTGCTTGGCACGCTACTTGCTGAACTAGTACTGGGAAATCAAGAACACACTTCAATATGAGTTTAAAGCAATGTATCGATGTTCGTGGAAAAATAACATTATCTTAGCTGCTGCTTTCGCGGTTCTTATAAGTATTACTACCGGCGCCTCCTCGGGAAGCCGCATGACCAGTATGAGTTTTAACTTTCCAGAAAAAAGAATCTATCAATACAACTACGATGAGGCATCTAACACCGTCGTCATATCGTTTAACAACACCGCCCCAAGTGAGCTTTCTAGTCTTGATCATTACGATGAGAACCTTATTAAAAGAGTCGTTATCAAAGAACACGACCATTCTAAGACAACCATCCGACTCACCTTAAAAGATCGTGGACTACGAGCAAGTATCGCTCATTTTGATGAGCCTTACCGGGTCGTGTTGGATATTTTTGATTACAACTTCCAAGAACAACGAGATCCAATTACTGGACTTCCACTTAGTTCAAACTCGGAAACTATAGCTCAGGACGCTACCGGAGAAAATGGTGGCAAATATCAGCTCGAAAAACCATCTAATATAGACACACAACCAAACGATCATGAAAATTCAAGTGGCAAACTCAGACTTTTACAGCCAACACCAAAATCCATCCACACTTCGACTGAACTGGCTGATACCTTAGAAAATATCCCGCCTGGAATCGGCCCCAATTGGAAATCATTTCCTCCATATATCTATCGACTTCAAACTGCCAGTTATCATAATAATAAATCACAAAAAAATTGGCATAAATCTCAAGCCAACAAGGCCTTGACTTCATCCAAGGCAATGGCGGCTTATGCTAGCAAACTCTATGACTTCGGCCACGAGAGCCGGGCCTTAGTGGCTTTCCAACAAACACTCCATAAAAACTCTCAAATACTAGCAAACAACCCATCCTATCTCTGGAAAATTGCAGAGATTCATATGGGACAAGGAAACTTCACACTAGCTGAGGGATACTTCCAAACGTTAATTGAAAAACACCAAGAACATCCACTCGCAAACTTCGCAAAATTACGACGTCTCGATATTAAAGCCATCGGTTACACAAAGAAGAACCGAAACGAAGGCTTTAAATCACTAGTTAAAAAATTAGACAATCTGTCATTCAGCAAACCAGCTGAACTTGTTGCTCAAAAAATGATACGACACGCCTACTGGGCTCAGCAATCTAATTCAAAAACTACCAACACAAATATTCCGGTCATCAGTAAAAACGACGAAGTCACACTGGCTTCGTTACTAAAAGATGCTGAAGGTCAAAAGACAATCTTTGTTGCCTCTAGCGTTATACTAAACTCAAAACTAGATAACAGCCGTGCTTGGAGAAAAGAAACTGGAATATTCGCTACTAATTATTTAAAAGCATTTTCAGGACCTGTAACAGAACCATACCGCAGTATTCTAATTGAAAAATTAAAGGCAAAACTAAATAAACATTTGCAAGACAATGAACTAGCTGGAAAGTATATCAATGTCATCGATGCTTTCGAAAGCCTCTCGCCCGTACTAAAAACTGTCGCTAAAAATACAAATACTGCCTGGTCATTAGGACAGGCATACCGGAAAATATCTCAGTATGAAAAATCCATTAAATACTACCAACAGACAGCGAAAGATTTTCCTTCGGGAATAAATAAGTTCAAAGCCAACTTCTGGCTGGCATTAACCACAGCTGACGTTAGGTCTCAACTAAAAGCTAACTCTGACAACCCTTCAAGAATTTCATATTTAGGTCGTATCAGTAGATCTGCTGATACAACCATGGAGAACGAATGGGGCCAACTAAAACCAGATGAAAAAACGAAGATTATGATCGCCATGAAGGACGACTTTGAACAAGCCATCAACTCAACATCAATATTAAAAACTCCTGCTGTCATCTTACTTGAAGCTTGGAATAAATCATTGTCATCTGATTATTCATCCAGTTCAAACAAACCTGCTGACGTTATGAACGGATACAGCCCCATAGCAAGTACTGTGGCTATTCTCACAAAACTAGCAAAACGATTTAGTGACCTAGGTCTCAACTCGGAGCGCCGAAAAACAATCCAATTACTTAAATACATAAAACCAGCTGATATCAAAGATGAGAAGCAAACTAAAAAACTCTGGGCTGACCAATTACTTGCCCTCGCTGATGAATACCGCCAAGACAATCAATATCTAGAGGCAGGACGACTATATGCTTTTACTGGAGAACAAACTCCAGATTTTGAGCAAAGAGCAGCAACGCTCTATAAAGGCGGGTTAATGCTATACCGAGCTGGAAGAAGTGAAGAAGCAACCAAAGCCTTCACCCAATGCAGTGAAGATGGTCAAGACCGATACTATGCGAATTTATGTACTGAACGATTAAGTCGAATCAATAATTAACAATAATGGAGGGACTGATGGAACAGCCCAGGTATCAAAGTCAATCAGCAGCAGAGTCACTAGATTCAAACACTCCCAGTTCGAGTGAATATCTAAACTATGTGACAGAGTCTAAGAACAAAAAATCTGAAATCAGTTTTGTTACAGTTGATGACAAAATGTTGAGGATAAAAGAAATCATCGAGCAAATCGCTGATGCCAATGTTCCTGTCTTGATAACAGGAGAGTCTGGTACTGGCAAGGAGGTCATTGCACAGATGATCCACGAAAGATCAAATCGATCGGAATCTCCATTTGTAGCAGTCAACTGCGCAGCTTTACCTCCCTCCCTTCTTGAGAGCGAACTATTTGGTTACGAAAAAGGTGCGTTTACCGGAGCACACCAGCGCCATGCTGGGAAATTTGAGCAAGCGAATAACGGTACGCTACTTTTAGACGAAGTGACTGAAATGGAGTCTACCTTACAGGCGAAACTTCTTAGAGCACTTCAAGAAAAAGAAATCGAACGTATTGGCGGTAGCGGAAGTGTACCAATAAACACTCGCATTATCGCAACTACGAATCGTGACATTAAAGCAATTGTAAATGAAGGTACGTTTCGCCAAGACTTATATTATCGTTTGTATGTGATTCACTTAGAGATACCTTCTCTAAGAGAGCGGCCCGCGGATATCGAAGTTTTAGCAAAACATTATCTGCATAAATTTTCGAAAAGTTTTGGAAAAAACATTTCAGACATCTCTCCAGATGCTATCGACAAACTTTCGAAGTACCCATGGCCAGGTAATGTCAGAGAATTACAAAACATCGTTCAAAGATCGATATTAATGACACAAGGAAATGTGATTACCGCTGAAGACCTTCCCTTATTAGAAGTTCCAAAAACCGTGAACCTAGATTGGATATCAACGCTACCAATCGGTCGACCAATGAGAGATGTAGAAACTCATTTTATCATCGAAACATTGAAAAATCACAACGGTAACAGAACTCATGCAGCGAAAACACTAGGAATCAGTCTTCGAACATTAAGGAATAAAATAAATGAATTTACGACCATGGGATTTGAAGTTCCAGGTCCAACTTCAGGGAAAGCCTTATGAGTAACTTAGTTGGTGGTCTATTTAATTTTTCCGATCGTTTGCAAATGCAAACATTGGGTCAAAGATTAACACGAAACAACGTTATAAGTTCAAACATTGCTAATGCTGAAACCCCAGGATTTAGGGCTATCGGCTATAGTTTTGAGGACCAATTAAAGTCTGTTTCTCAAGTAAGTAAAGACTTGCCAACCCAAGTATCTAGTGATCGGCACCTCAAAAACAGCTTCACTCAAGCTGACGGAACTATTACTCCAGACGTATTTGTCCGACCATCAGAAAGTATCCCAGAAGACGGTAATACCGTTGATATTGACGCTGAAATGGGAAAACTCGCAGAGAACCAGATTCTCTACAGATCAGCCGTAGAACTTCTAAACAGGAAAATTGGCACGATCCGCTATGCCATAACAGCTGGAGGAAGATAATTATGAGTTTCTTTAAAGCAATGAACATAAGCTCAACGGGACTTGCTGCTCAGCGTTTACGTATGAACGTTCTAAGTTCCAACTTAGCAAATGCGCAAACTACCAGAGGCGGACCCAATAACGGTCCGTACCGACGTCAGGATGTAGTCTTTGAAGCAAACCCGGTTTCTAATTCTTTCAATGATTTTTTAGATCCGAATTTTCAAACTCAGCTAACAAATGTCAAAGTTAAAGACATTCATACAGATCCGAAGCCACCACGAAGAGTTTTCGATCCGGGTCATCCAGATGCAAACAAAGACGGATATGTGGAAATGCCTAATATTCAAGTCATGTCAGAAATGGTGAACATGATCACAGCAACCAGGGCATATGAAGCAAATACTACAGCACTAAACAATGCAAAACAAATGGCGCTAAAAGCATTAGAAATTGGGAAATAGGAGCTAAGACATGACTCAAATAGGTAAAAATCCGTTAAGTAGCAACCATATCATGGCACAGCTGCAAGACCTTAAAGCACAGGCCCAGTTTAATAGTTCAAAACCAGAATCGAAATCTGAGAGTGGCACATCATTTTTGGATCACCTCCAAGACTCCGTAAGTGGAGTAAATAAAATGCATAAGGTCGCTGATGATATGGCTGTTAAGCTAGCTACTGGAGAGAGTCAAAATATCCATGAAACTATGCTTGCCGCAACTCAGGCCGAGCTAGGTTTTAACTTAATGGTACAAGTAAGAAATAAGGTTCTAGAAGCCTATCAGGAAGTTATGAGAATGCAGGTATAAACTTAATCAACTGTAGGGAAAGTCATTGGAAACATTAAAAAGCTTTTTTTCAAGTTCATTTAGTCAAATAGGGCCGTTTTGGAACAGTTTGTCGGTTGGCAAAAAGTTCGGTATAGGCGCAACCATCGCAATAGTTCTTGCGACTATAATTGCCCTAAGCCTAAATCACAAAAGCGACCCCTACGAATACCTATTCGTAAACCTATCAGCAGAGGACTCTCAAGCAATAAGTACTTTCCTAAAGAAAAATAGCTTAAATGATTACATAATTGATAGTCATGGCGTGAAGGTTCCTAGCAAAAATGTACTTCCTTACCGCTTAAAACTAACCCAAGAAGGACTACCCACTCACGGTCAAGTAGGGTGGGAAAAGTTCGATAGTTCTGACTTTACCCGTACCGAGTTCGAGAGGAAGATTCATAAAACCCGCGCAATTCAAGGTGAGCTCGCTCGAACCATTACGGCAATTGACGGTATTTCTTCCGCAAGAATACATATTGTCAGCCCCCAACATCGGCTATTTGAAAAAGATCAGCAGCAACCTACAGCGGCTGTATACATTAAGGCAAATAGAGGAGCAAAACTAAGTGGGAAACAAATTCAAGGAATACTTCACTTAGTCTCGAAGTCGGTTGAAGGCTTACCAGAAGAGAATATTTCTATCATTGATTTTGAAGGGACACTACTAACCGAGGATAGAAGCAAAGATCCCACCACCCGTGAGACCAAAGAAATGCTCGAATTCAAAAGAGCAAAAGAGAAGCGCTTAGAACAAAAAATTCGCGCTATTATTGGCAGAATCGTAGGCCAGGACCGGGTTGAAGCAAAAGTCGATGTAAATATGGATTTTACTAAAGAAGAGCAAACTATATCAGACTTAGACCCCGATAAAGTTGTGGTACTTTCTCAAAATACTACGAACCAGAAAACAGCCGGCAGCGGATTAAACCCAACTGGCATTCCCGGAAGTAAATCGAATGTACCGGGAGAACAAGAAGCACTAAACCTATCTACTTCGAATGCTAATAACAGTAGAGATACAGAGTTAGTGAACTACGAAATAGCCAAAACTATCAGCCATAAAATTCTTCCTATCGGCAAAATCCGTAGAATATCAGCTGCTGTGATAGTTGACGGCAAGCAATCGACCCCACTTGACGGGACAGCAGCAGAATTCGAAGAACGGACCAAAGAGGAAATGGCAAAAATCGAAGAACTAGTTCGTTCCGCGATCGGCTATGTCGACGGGAGAGACGAAGTAAAAGTACATAACTTGCTATTCCAACTAGACTACGTTCAAGTAGAAGCATTAAATGCTGAAAAACAAGAGAAACGTGACTATATCTCTACACTTTCAATTTCATCGGTCGTTGCTCTAGCATTAGTTCTATTCTTCTCCTTCGTAGTCCGCCCATATTTCAGGTGGTTAACTTACGATCCACAACGAAAAGAGCGACAATCAATTGTCGAGGAATTTAAACCTGACTTAGAGAAGAGCGGCATCCAAAGTATTCAAATTGCCGAGGATGTACCATTTGAAAAATTATCACCTCAAGAGCAAGTTTTATACGTAGCGAAGAACGACCCCATGAGAACAACAGAGGCACTACGATCATTGCTCAACCCACAAAACGGTTAATTTAAAAGCGGTAAAATTATGGAACGAGAATACAGAAAAAGAAATGGTCTCTTCATTAAAAAAGGTGATGATCTATTAGACTCTGTCTCATTGAAGGAATTCAGTTTTAGGGAAATCTGTGACGTAACCCAGGTCAATCACGACAACCAAAATTCGAACCTAATATATAAAAAATATCATCGAGAAGAAGAAATTAATGCCGGCGTTAAACCTCATGGAAGCTTTCACAAAGACATGAGAGACGGTGATCATATAAAACCGACTTTACAACCATTAAACTTCACCGAAGACTGGGAAAGACAGCTTCAACGCGCTGCGAAGAGAAAAAATAAACCATTAAGCGAGGAAGAAGAAGAGCTAGCCCAGCTTCGTGAATCTCAAAAATTAATGCCAGATCAACTATTATCAGACGAGAAATCTCAAACTGCATCTGAAGATAGTGATGACGACACTGAATCAAGTGACGTGGATTTAGCTGAAAACGAAATTGAAGCTACTAAACCTGAGGCGGATTTACGCACCGAAGAAACCGATAGCCCTCCCACTGAGGAAATAAAATACTTTAACGCACAGAAAGATAATTTGGATACGGTAGGTGCCGCAATCAACACCATAGGTGACGGGACAGTTCCTGAAGAGACCCATGATCCACACTTTAGCCTTAAAAAAGGTGAAGAAGGGGAAACTTCAACCGAAGAACAAAACACTGAAAAACCCGAGAATCAACCCGTAGAGGATTTTATTCCGGTACAAGCGACAGATGATAAATCCGTTCAATCACCAGAAGAAGAAGCTATGAAAAATTACCGTGAAATTACGGATAACCCCAACCTCGCTCCCAGCAACCTTAAAAAGCAGGTAGAAGAGGCGAAGTCTCAGGGCTACGAGGACGGCTATAAGCAAGGAGAGCAAAAAGCTTCCTTACAAGTAAAGAACGATGCCGAATTTATTCTCAACAACGTAGACGAGATTCTATCGGAATTATCACATCTGAAAAAAAACATTCTTAACAGCGCACAGGAAAACTTCTACGAGCTGTCACAGGCTATTGCCGAATCACTCATATCCCGAGAGTTAAAGGTTGATGCAGAGGCGTTCAATAAAATTGTAAGCAAGGCCATTCAAGATTCCATTGAAGACGACCAGTTTACAATTTTCGTTCACCCAGACTTCGTAGAGAAGTTAGAAAAACTAGATCTTTCAACTAAGAATGCTAAAATTCAAAAAGATGAGAATGTAGAACCAGGGAACTTCAGAATAGAATCCAAATCGAATGTAATAGATGGAAACCTTAGACAGATCATTGGGGAGTTGCTAGAAGAGGCAGACATCGATCTATTTGAAACCGACAAAGTGGCGGGATGATATGCAAAAAGAAGCTGAACAAAACCTGCCGATAAGAAAGCTTAGCCGCTCGACGATCAAAAATAAAATCTCCCACATTTCGTGGCCTAGTCACGGTCGGGTCTGCGAAATAGTTGGCACTATAGTCGAAGCAACGTTACCGAATAGTAAACTAGGTCATATTGTCGAAATCGCGGCGCTAAACTCGTCGACAGTGGTCTTGGCTGAAGTCGTAGGCTTCCGTGAGGATCGAGCTCTTTTAATACCATTTTCTAGCTTAAATGGTATCGGGTCCGGGAGCTTAGTCTCTCGCCAACGAGAGGGTGATTTTGTCGATATTGATGATTCTATGTTAGGAAAAATATTTGATCCTTTTCTAAATTGCCTTAGTGACACTTCATTCAAAATAGGTCAAAACCCGACCAGAACTCCCATCGAAAATAACCCTCCAAATCCAATGGAACGCGAGCGGATATCAAAGCCATTGTCACTTGGTGTCCGTGCTATCGATGGACTTTTAACTTTTGGCGATGGCCAGAGACTAGGGATTATGGCTGGATCCGGAGTCGGTAAAAGTGTTCTTTTAGGCATGATGGCCAAAGGAAGTGAAGCAGATATCAATGTTATCGGACTTATCGGAGAGCGCGGACGCGAGGTAAGGGAGTTTCTAGAAAAAGACCTCGGAGAAGAAGGGCTTAAGAAATCTATTGTTATATCCGTAACCTCAGATCAATCACCTCTCATGAAGATTCGAGCAGCCAAAGTAATACATTCTATAGCTGAGTACTTTTCTGCTAAGGGTAATAGAGTACTACTAATGATGGACAGCTTGACACGGGTTGCAATGGCACAAAGAGAAATAGGCCTCGCTATCGGAGAGCCGCCATCTACCAAAGGCTACACGCCATCGGTTTTTTCAATTTTACCTAAAATCCTTGAAAGAAGCGGACCACAGAAAAAAGATCACGGCCCTATCAGCGCACTATATACAGTTTTAGTTGATGGAGATGATTTTAACGACCCCATCGCCGATGCCGCCAGGTCAATATTGGACGGTCAGATAAACTTAACTCGGAGATTGGCATCAAAAGGTCACTTCCCCGCAATCGATATAGGGTCGAGCATCAGCCGGTGCATGCCTGACATCATACCAACAGCACACAGAATGTTAGCCACTAAATTTAAATCCTACATGGGATCTTACGAAGAGAATTTTGACTTAATTCAAATTGGAGCCTACCAACCAGGGGCGAACAGAGTACTAGATAAGGCCTTAAAGATCATGCCTGCAATAGAAAGATATTTAACACAAGATCTAAACGAACAATCAACTTTTACAGAAGCTCAGCAAGGTTTGCAGGGGCTATTATTCGAACCAGAAGAAATGAATGCAAACGGGTAATTGATGTCAGGAGATATGCTTGAAGGAAGTAAAAAACAAAATTAAGCGTATGAAACCGCTTGTCACAACTCGAAAGATTGAGCGAGATATCGAAGCCATGCGACTACAAGAACTTAGAAATGAGAAAACGCAAGCTATGAAGGAACTAAAACGCTATGAAAGCCTATATATCGCTGGAATAGACAAGATAAACACCGAGCGACAGTCTCCAAACCGGACTCAGCTTAAAGCCTTAGAAGATAGTGTCGATCACTGTAAGAGTAAATGGTATGACCAAATCCGGAAACTACGAGAGATAGAAATACAAGAAAAATCACAAATCGCACAGTTAGTCACTGCAGAAACAGGCTTAAAGTCCATGGAAAAACTTCAGGAAAAATACCAAGAAAACCTGGCTACACTGCAGAGAAGTTCAGAGCAAAAAGAAACTGACGAAACCGCAATTAGAATGCACCAAAATAAAAGATTTTAACGAGGAAAGAATGCTTTTCAATTTTAAAAAATTTCTAAAACCATTTCTAATCATTAAGTTTGTCATAATTTCTTTATGTATTGGTTCACTATATAACGTCATTCAATTTGGTGATAAATCGATCCTTGCTAACGACGACAAAGCACAAACTGAAACCGTTACACAACCTGCAGAGTCAGATGGTAACAGCTCTGAGTCCTTACTTGATAAACTTTTCAACTTACCAGAAATAGATACTACCGAATTAAAAAAAGATGAAATTGGTAAATACCTAAGAATGATCGAAAATAAAAAACAAGAAGTCGAAGAACGACTAGTTTACCTCCAAAGCCGGGAAGGGACGTTGATTGACCTTGGGAACTCTATAGATAAAAAGCTGGAACAACTCGACAACGAACGGCGGTTCTTCGTCGAATCAATACAAAAAGAAAAAAAACAGGGTGAAGAAAGAGTCAATCAATTAGTAGAGTTCTACAAAAAGATGGCACCCAAGAAAGCAGCGCCCGTTTTCGAAAAACTCGACAAGGACCTCGTAGTCCAACTCTTCAGTCAGCTTCCACAAAAACAAATTACCAGTATATTATCCGCAATGAATGCTGAAAAATCTGTAGAACTAACCGAGTATTTCGGTCGGGTTCGCTCAGGTAATGAATATGAAATTCTAAAAGAAATGAACTCCGCTATCAGAGAAGAGTTCAAGAAGTGTAAGTAAAAAACCGCTGTACTATAAAACTCTACTCCCCACGCCCGGGACCGCCCATAATATTATAACCACCATCCACATGATGAACTTCGCCCGTCACGCCAGTCGACATATCACTTAGTAAGTAAGCGGTCGCGTTCGCAACCTCCTCCTTGGTGATATTTCTATTTAACGGCGAGTTCTTTCTATACAAAGTTAAAATATCTTGAAAGTCGCCGATTGCCGATGCAGCAAGAGTACGGAGTGGACCAGAACTCAACGCATTGACTCGAATCCCTCTAGGTCCTAAATCAAATGCTAAATACTTACAAATAGAATCAAGTGTTGCCTTGCATACACCCATTAAATTGTAACCCGCTACGACCTTCTCCCCGCCAAAGTAAGTCATAGCCACACAAGAACCACCATCATTCATAATTTTTGAGGCCTCACGCGTCACAGCAAGCATACTATAAGCACTGATATCCATCGCTAGGTGAAAGCCTTCTCTACTCGCATTAATAGTGCCACCTTTAATATCTTCTACTCTTGCAAAAGCAATCGAATGAACCAGAAAATCAATAGTGCCAAACTTTTCTTTGACCGTCGCAAAAAACAACTCGATATCTTCGTCACGCTGCACATCGCAAGGCATCACCAGCGCGGCCCCAAGGGGATCGGTTACTTTACGAACGCGTCTTTCCATTTTGCCACGATCATCGGTATCGGGAAGGTGGTTAAAAGCTAACTCCGCTCCTTCACTACTTAAAACCTTTGCTACCGCTGCAGCAATAGAGTGATCGTTAGCAAGGCCCATGATTACGCCTTTTTTTCCTGAAAATAGTCCCACAACAAGCTCCCATCGAAAAATCCGTGAGGGCAGAGAATATCTAAGCCGAGTCGGGCTGACAACAACTTCCTATAGTCCTTCTGATACAATTGTGGGAGTATTTCTCAATAGGAGTACTTTTATGGCATCTATCTACGCTCTTACCTGCGCCTTCACATGGTCAGTAGCCGTTATTTCATTCAAAAAATCAGCGCAAAACGTCGACTCGATCGCGTTAAACGCCTTTAAAAACACCTTAGCCTGCTCCTTGATGACCGTAACTACTTACTTTTATGAAGGGAGCTTATTTCACGAAGTAACCTGGGATCATATTGGAATCATTATCGTCAGTGGCGTCTTAGGGATTGGAATTGCCGACGCTCTTTTTCTTAGGGGCCTGCAACTCTTAGGGGCCTCTCGGGTGGCAATTATAGACTGCTTGTACTCCCCCTTTATCATTACTTTATCCATTATTTTTCTAGGCGAACATCTACTACCTCCGCAAATTGCCGGGTCTGCCTTGATCATCGGATCGGTATTTATTGCCTCCCTCCCGGCGATATCTCGAAAAATGAAATCGTCAGAAAACATCCCGTTAAACGGGGTTGTTATCTCCATTTTGGCTATCTTAACGCTAGCAATCGGTATCACCATCATCAAGCCGGTTTTAACCGGTAAATCCTTATTTTGGGTCGCAACCGTTCGACTGTTAGCCGGTAGTCTCAGTTCGTTAGTCATTTTAATGGTGTCATCAAAGCCTCTAAAACGCTGGCAGACCTTAGTTCAGTCCGACCAACGCCCGCTACTGATATTCGCTTCGCTTATGGCTACTTACGTATCGACTATCTTTTGGCTGGCCGGGTTTAAGCATGGTCACGCTTCGATAGCTTCCGTTCTAAACCAGACGTCGACTTTATTTACTGTAGTATTAGCGGCCTGGATTCTTAAAGAAAAACTCACCAAGAGAAAAGTCCTCGCATGCCTACTCGCTTTTAGTGGCGCCGCATTAATCCACTTTTAACAAAGTTCGATTTTCTAGAGTTTTATCTAAAATAGATCTTATTAAATCCGGAACAGATACGGCGAGAAGCAAAGCCAGCCAAGTTACCACGACCACATGAGTAGGACCCCTCAGAGATTCAGAAAAATGTGATGCTAAAATATTACCTATCGATGCATTGGGTTCCTGGGTACCAAAACCCAGATAGCTGACCGACACCTCTGCTATTACCGACACCTTAAGATAGAAAATTAACTCATAGACCAATTGCCGAGACCATTGCTGGCATATGCCATACCGCCAAACCCTAGAAATCAAGCTACCGCCTATGGCTTGATGAGCATCCCAATATAGTTGTCTATAATCTCGCTGATAAAGCTGTTGGATATTTATATATGACTTTGCAAAAACGACTACAAAGATTGAATAGATTACTGCCCATAAACCATTTTTTTGAAAGTACACAGAAAAACTAAAAACCGTCACACCAAGTGGGATAAGAGCAAATAAGAAAGCACTTCCGCCCACCATTTTACCAATCCACCGCACCCACCGTTGGCTACTAATAATAGATACAAACGACAAACCAGAACCCACTAAAAACGCAGTGCCAACAAAAAACCACAACGGTAAAATACAGTCCCGGTAGGCACTAGAAAACCTAAGAAGCATATCCCTACCCAACTCATCCGTACCCAGCAGGTGATCATAGCTAGGAGCACTGAGGCCAAGGCTTAGGTTCATACCTTCGACATCAGAAAACTTAGCCCAAGGCATGAAGCAAATTAGAAAGAAGAGGATAACTATAGAAATAGTCCCAAAAAGCTTAAACATAAGACGCCAACTTCTCTCCTAGCCAACGGTTGAAAAATCTAACCATCATAAAACAGACAAAATATAGCAGTACAATACTAATCATCACTTCTGCCAAGCCATAAAAATCTCTAAGCTTAGCTGAATTCCAAGCCTCGTAAGCTAGACCAGGAGCATTAAACACAGCCTCGATCACGATCAATTCACCAAAAAACCATGGTAAACTTCTTAGCCACGATTGAGACAACACACGCAGTAGAACCACCCTTCTCAGGGCTCGGTCAGGGGACATCCCCAGTGAAGTTGAGAAAAGATAAAAAGATTTACTCTTCCAAAACCCAATCTCACTAGACACCGAAGATTTAATCCCTGAATACAAACCACTCGCAAGCAGCAGAACTACCGCCGGTACCCAAGCCGCGTAAAATATGTCATAAAAATCCGCATAAATATGCACAGGATAAATTAGATTCCACCCTAAAAATTTGTACGCCAATGCAATCAAAGGTGGAGCGAGTAATAGACTAGGAATGAGATTAACACTAACAACATCACCGCTGCTTTTTTTAATTTGAAAAAATACTGACCATTCATAAAATCCAAAGGCAAGAATCACTGACAAGAAAAAACTTATCAAACAAATGACTCCAGTAGTGTAAAAATACGTCAACACTATTAGCTGCCTCGTACTAAATATTGATTTGATTACAATATATCAGATTTGACCAGGTTACGTCATATCGAAGACTGCATTGCCGGCACCATTACAATGAAAGGCTAAAACCCAAGTTCTATCTTGAAAATAATTCGACCGCCTGAACAGCCCTTCTCCAGCCCGCTATTGAGGCTTCTCGACTCTGATCAAAAACTTTATTAGGTACGAAAACTTTGTCGGTATCACGCAAATTACTAAGCTCTGATAAATCATTAAATAATCCGGCACCCAAGCCAGCCAACAGGGAGACACCGAATACAGTCGTTTCCAAGTTTTTCGGCCGATCAATTTCAAGGTTGGTGTAATCAGCCTGCAACTGCATCAATAGGCCATTACTACAGGCGCCTCCATCAACCTTTATCGAAGTCATCGGAATTTTAGTATCTGACTGCATAGTTTCAATTAAATCATTTACTTGAAAAGCAATGCCTTCGAGACCAGCTCGTACGAGTTGTTGCTTGCTGGTTCCGCGCGTCAGGCCAAAAAAAGCTCCTTTTGCATGCGGATTCCAATATGGTGCGCCTAATCCAGTTAAAGCGGGAACGAAGTAAACCTCTGGAGAACCTTGACACGACGATGCCATAGCCTCTGACTCCGAACTATCTGACAAAAAGTTCATCTGATCCCTCAGGAACTGAATAGCAGCACCAGCAACAAACGAAGACCCTTCTAGGGCATAGGTTATCTTACCCTTAATTCGCCATGCTACTGTGGACAGCAGACCATTAGCGGACGAAGGACAGGTAGTTCCGGCGTTTAGTAGCAAGAACGCCCCGGTACCATAAGTGCATTTCGCTTGCCCCTTAGAAAAGCAGGCTTGCCCTGCCAAAGCCGCTTGTTGATCGCCTAGTACACCAGTAATAGGAATCCCATCGGGCAAAAACTCGCAACCATTTGTCACACCAAATAACCCGGCACTGTCTTTCACCTCAGGAAGCACGCTCCGATTCGGTACCTCAAACATTTCCAATAGCTCATCACAGTAATCGCCTTTATGGATATCGAACAACATCGTACGAGAAGCATTGCTTGGTTCGGTACAAAAAGAACGGCCTCCCGTTAGTCGATAAATTAAAAAGGAATCAATGGTGCCTACTAATGCTTCACCGCTTTTAATCTTCGCAGCAACTTCAGGACGGTGATTCATCAACCATTTTAACTTTGAACCTGTGAAGTAAGGATCTAGCACTAAACCTGTTTTACTTTTAATCGTTTCTTCAAACCCACGCTTTTTTAAATCTTCACAAATTTCGGCACTGCGCCGGCACTGCCAAACAATGGCGCGCTCAATGGGAAGAGTGCTAAGTTTATCGAACACACAAAGAGTCTCACGTTGATTCGTAATCCCAATAGCAGAAATAAGCTTGGCCGAAAAAGCATTGTCTAGCTCCTTACAACGGCGAAACACAATCGATACCGCCTGGCTCACACTTTCCCATATTTGCCCCAAATCGTGCTCTACCCAGCCAGGCTGAGGAAAATGCTGCTTAAAAGGAACATTTGCCTTTGCGACCACTTCTGCTGACCCCGAGCCCATCTTTATAACTACGGCGGTGCTACCGGTGGTACCCTGATCGATTGATAAAACGAATACTTCAGACATCTTAGCTCCTTCTACTGACTTTCCGGCCCTCCGAGAAGCCAGAATACCGAATATCTTATGGAATCTACGAAAAAAAATTAAATTTTACTATTCAGATATATTGTTGCTGGAATCAAACCATCTGATATGATCTCTAACCAACAGGAACTAGCTAGGTTATTATCAAACTATGATCGTCTCATTTATAATTCCAGTATACAACGAAGGCCCTCATCTTCAAGACTTCTTCAATCTAATTCTAAATATGAAGTTTGGCTTTGAAACTGAATTTATCGTCGTCGACGACCACAGCACCGATGACTCTTGGGCCATCATTCAAAAAGCTGCAGAAAATACCGCAATAAAAACTTTCAGACAAAATCAAAATCAAGGCAAAGGCGCTGCTATCCGACGAGGTATCGAACTAGCAACCGGTGAGATTATTCTAATTCAAGATGCAGACTTTGAATATGACCCTAATGACCTCGATTCTTTGGTTAAACCAATTCTTGAAAACCGAGCTGATGTTGTGTTTGGTAGCAGATTTCGAAAAACCAGCCCTCAAATTCACCGCACCTTTCACTATTTAATAAACCGTTTTTTAACCCTAATATCTAACATGCTAAGCGGCCTCTACTTATCTGACATGGAAACCTGCTATAAAGTATTTAAAGCCGACGTCATTAAACCTTTGATAAAAGGGTTTGAAGCGGACCGTTTTGGATTTGAACCTGAGGTCACGGCAGCTGTAGCTAAGCTAAAACTTAGAGTCCACGAGTACCCGATATCTTACTTTCCGCGAGGCTATCTTGAAGGCAAGAAGATCAATTGGAAAGACGGGGTAGCAGCGCTATGGTTTATCCTAAAGTTCAACTTAAGACCTTTACCCGCTAAGGTCAAAGAAACGATACCACCTAAGTACCAACTTTCAGGTGAAGGTAGGCTACTTTAAGCTTTTTTCAGTTTAGAGATATGATCTAGGATACCGTTTACAAAGTTTCCTGAGTGGCTTGACCCATAAGACTTAGCTAATTCAATAGCTTCATTGATCGCCACCTTGGCGGGTACATCGGTGTATAAAAGCTCATATGAAGCGAGACGAATCACACATCGATCGGTCGAGCTCATACGTGATAAGCTCCAGTTTTTCGAACTTGCAGCAATAATCTCATCAATACTTTTACGATGATCAAATACTCCTTTGATCATCGATGCCATTAAATCAGAAACCTCAGGCTCGACAGAAAAGTTAAGGATGTAATCGGAAAACCCTGTGGGATTAAAATAAAAAATCTTCTCACGCTCACATTGATACAAAAACTTGACCGCGTGCTCTCTAGAGCTGGATCTAAAATCAACGGGTTTCACAGAAGGTTCGGTCGAGGTCATGACAACTCATTCATGATTTTAGACATTTCAATTGCAGTATTAGCAGCATCGCGGCCTTTATTACCATACTTCAAACCCGCCCTATTCAGAGCTTGATCCACGGTATTGGTCGTCAACACTCCAAATACCACTGGAATTTGAGCGTCTATACTAACCCGCATAAGACCTGAGGCACACTCCCCGGCGACATAATCAAAGTGAGGAGTCTCACCGCGGATAACACAGCCAAGACAAATGATTCCCGCAAAGTTGCTTGAGCTTGCAGCTTTAGCTGCGACCACCGGCATTTCATAACAACCAGGAACCCATACAGTCTTTACCTGATCCGGAGATAGCCCTGAGCTACTAAAGACATCAAGAGCGCCTTCTAGTAGGTTTTTCGTCACAATTTCATTAAACTGACCAGCTACGATCAAATACTTTGCCGCCATCTACACACCTTTTATTTCATTAAAATATTGTCAGTAACTTCTAGACCGAAGCCAGAAATGCCTTTATAGGATTTAGCGGAAAATGCATGAACTCTCATTTTCTTAACACCGAGATGACAGAGCATCTGAGAACCGACACCAATTGCACGCGGGTCCATCGTCAAAGCATTCGGTGTTTTCACTCTATCAATCGTTGAATCAGTCATGTTTTCGAAGTCTTCCATTAGTAACCCAGATGAATCTGGATGACACAGATAGACCAGGACCGCACGCTCATTAGAGTTTAAAATATCCAAACCACGCTCGATCCGAGAGTGATCATCAGCGGGAGATTCAGAAAACACATCACTCAACGGTCTCTGCAGATGCACCCTCACATCAACCACATGATTACTAAAATCATCACCCTTAGTAAGAGCTAAATGCCTCGTCCCATCGAGTTTAGACTTAAATAAATGGGCATCAAAAATACCTTTTGAAGTTCTAATTTGAGATTGTCGTTCGAGTTCAACGTGAGTTTCTTGCAGCAAACGATACGAAATAAGATCGGCGATCGAAACAATAGGGATTTCAAATTTTTTCGCAAAAACTTCGAGATCCGGTAACCTAGCCATGGTGCCATCATCTTTCATAATTTCACAAATCACAGCTGAACCACTGCATCCGGCTAATTTAGCTAAATCAACAGAGCCTTCGGTATGACCAGCACGTTCTAACACGCCTCCCGGCCTAGCTTTAAGAGGAAAAATATGCCCCGGCACAGCAAGGTCATCGGGAGATGAGTCCGGTGAAACAGCAACCCTAATAGTCTCAGCACGATCTGCGGCTGATATACCAGTTGTTATTCCATGCCTCGCTTCAATACTTACAGTAAAAGCGGTCTCACGAGCCGAGCCCGACTTACCAGCATCTCGCATCATAGGTAATTGCAATTTTTCAACATAGGATGGTTCAAGAGCAAGGCAAATAAGCCCGCGTGCATAACGAGTCATGAAGTTTACGTGATCAGAAGAAACGTGATCGGCAGCAAAAACAATGTCGCCCTCATTTTCTCGGTCTTCTTCGTCGACCATGATGACCATGCCACGGTTTTCGATCGCTTTAATAGCGTGCAAAACCCGCGATATCGATTTCTCTTGATCTGATATCTCCACCGTACCCTCGTTATCAAAGAACAAGGTAACCTATAACAGATATATATAGGAAACCAAAGAATAAATGACCTAAAAAACCTACATTTAGCACGCTATCGGATCAGTCTCGCCAAGTTTGTAACCTAGCAACAAACTTGGCCATCATATCAACCTCAAGGTTAAACCGCCATCCAGGCTCAACGACCGCTAATGTTGTTTCTGACATTGTCGTCGGAATGATCGTCAAATCAACAATGGATTCTCCCTCAAAGTCTGCTAACTCATTGATCGTTAAGCTGATTCCATCGATACAAAGAGAGCCCTTCTTAATGAGATGCCGCGCCCACTCTTTGGGGCAGGCTATTTGTAGTTTTGAGCCTCCGTCACCAGTCAACGACTTTGACCGTAATTCTGCAAGCCCGTCAACATGCCCTGATACTAGATGACCACCCAAGCGGTCACCCATGCGTAGGGCCCACTCTAAGTTGGCCATTGATCCAACTTTTAAATCAGATAAATTTGTACAACGAAGAGTCTCTTCAGAAACATCAAAACCAAGCATACTTTCAGTCATGGAACTAACCGTTAAACAGCAGCCATTCAAAGCAATACTGTCACCAAGACGAGTATCAGGAAAAGTATCTAATAAAGGATAAAAGAGGGTCATAGCTGAACCACCAAGAGACGATTCTATTTTAGAAATAACGGTTTTAAACTGTACGAGCCCTGTAAACATATCTAATTTCTAAGATCTTCGAGCTCTTGTCTAAACTCTTCGGGGTCTTTAAAGTCCTTGTAAATAGATGCAAAGCGCACATAAGCCACATGATCAATCTTTTTCAAATAATCCATGGTTAGATCACCAATCTCATTACTAGTGACAAGCCGCTCGCCACGCTCAAGAAGCGCGCGTTCGATTTTTGCTACCATCGCGTCAATATCGCCTACTGAAACCGGGCGTTTAATACACGCTGCTTCAATCGCACGAGAAACTTTATTCCTCGAAAAAGGTTCGAAGCTTTCATCTTTTTTTCCGACCTGCATTTGCAAATCTTCTTCTTTTTCATAAGTCGTGTAACGATACTCACAAGCCATACATGAGCGCCGCCGTCTTACACTTCGCCCTTCTTGGCTGACACGACTTTCTATGACTTTAGTATCTTCGTGCAAGCACTTGGGACATTTCACGACCGACTCCACTCGGGATACAAAGGGAATCGCTTCGCTACTGCTAGGACTTGGTCTCGAATACCAGCCAAAGCATCATGGTTAGCAATATTCTCAAACGTTCCGCGGATCAACCCAGCAATCTGAACCATCTCTTTTTCGCGCATCCCCCTAGAGGTCAATGCCGGGGTTCCCAAACGAACACCACTAGTAACAAAGGGACTACGCTGCTCTTTTGGAACCGTATTTTTATTCACAGTGATATCTACCTTACCCAGAGCTTCTTCCAGATCTTTTCCACTCACATCAGTCCCTGAAAGATCCATAAGAACTAAATGATTGTCACTGCCACCGGAGACTAATTTAAAACCATGCCTCACTAACTCGCTCCCTAAAGTCGCTGCATTTGAAACAACCGCTTTCTGGTACTCTGCAAATTCTGGGGTCGCGGCTTCCTTAAAACAAATAGCTTTAGCAGCGATGACATGTTCAAGCGGACCACCTTGGATGCCAGGAAACACTGCTTTATTAATATTAATATCTTTATCGTTCCAAAGGATTAATCCACCCCTAGGACCACGAAGGGTTTTATGGGTCGTGGTAGTTGTCACATGAGCATGAGGAATCGGACTAGGGTGCAGATCGGCAGCAACCAAGCCAGCAATATGAGCCATATCAACCAACAGGTAAGCTCCAACCGAATCGGCAATTTCCCGAAACCGTTTAAAGTCGATTTGTCTAGCATAAGCACTAGCACCCGCAATGATCAGCTTAGGCTTTAATTCCTGAGCTTGCGCTGCAATCGCATCGTAATCAAGTCTCTCGGTATCATCATTAAGTCGGTAAAAATGAGATTGGTACAAAGTACCAGAGAAGTTAACTTTAGCACCGTGGGTAAGGTGACCTCCATGAGAAAGATCCATACCCAAGATGACATCGCCAGGGTTACACAACGCCAAAAAGGCTGCGGCATTAGCCTGCGCACCACTATGAGGCTGGACATTTACATAAGAGGCGCCAAAAAGACCCTTAGCCCGGTCAATAGCAATTTGTTCGAGTTTATCAACTTCTACACAACCACCGTAATAGCGTTTTCCTGGTAAACCTTCCGCGTACTTGTTTGTAAGCGGAGTTCCCATCGCCGCCATCACGGCAGGCGAAGTAAAGTTCTCCGATGCAATCAGCTCTAGTCCTTGCTGTTGGCGAAGAAGTTCTGATTCAACTAAATTAAATATGGCTTCATCTTGTTCTCGCAAGATGTCCCAAGGTCTATGCATTCTCTACCTCTATTAAATACGGGGTTTAAAATTGTTCTTTTCGATTTCGTAGATTTTTTTAAGACGCTCGGCGTGACGCGCACCCTCAAAAGATTCTTGTAACCATATTTTCACATAGTCTACAGCTCTTCGATGATTAATAACACGATCACCAAGGCATAAAAGATTTGCGTCATTATGAATTCGACTCATCCGAGCAGTGTATTCGTCCCAAACCAACGCAGCTCTGACACCGCGAAACTTATTACCGACAATACACATACCGATGCCAGTACCACAAATAGCGATACCAAGATCCAACTTGCCATTGGAAAGATCAGATGCGATCAAACTAGCATAGTCCGGGTAATCAACAGAGCGGTCTGTATCAAAAGACACTCCGTAATCAACAATTTCACATTCAATCAGATGCAGGAAATCATGAACCGAGCGTTTAAGCTCTTTACCACCATGATCAGCCGCAATACCGATTTTCTTTAAAGCCACTTTTCACCACCCAAGTAGGGAAGGTTAGAGATAAGACCTAGTCTTCTGCCTTTTTGATATAAGCTACAGCTTCATCAACAGTACGCAGATTCTCAGCTTCTTCGTCTGGAATATCAATTCCAAAAGCCTCTTCCATCGCCATGACTAGCTCTACAATATCAAGAGAGTCCGCACCTAGATCTTCAATGAACTTCGCCTTCGGCGTTACAGATGCTTCTTCAACACCAAGCTGATTTACTACAATCTGCTTTAGTTTTTCTTCAACAGATTCTGACATGGACGATTCCTCCTCTAGTCCCAACAAGCCGTCTATCATCATAAACAAACAGAATCATCTATCTTTTTCAAGAGTTTTTCAAGGGTTGAGAGCGTTCCAGGCAAAATATTTAATCAGTCGGAAATTATAAATATTCAATTATTTCATATATATAGCACGTTATTGACCTCCAGAGGCTCGAAACCCTTAGTGCTCAAGGGCCACAATAGCTTATGAACTTAAATTAAAATGCTGCTATATTGACACTAAAGCTAACTGGTGAGGACCCGTGAACCCCTTTTCGAACACAGAAATTGTTATTGCCTCAGATCTACACCTAAGAAACCCAAATGATTCTAATTATCAATTGGCAATAAACAGCCTGAACCAAGTCATTGAAGCGAAGCCGAAATACCTAGTTCTTCTGGGCGATGTTTTTGATTTTTACTTAGGATCTAAACCTTACTTTGCTCACAAGCACCAAACATTTATCACCGCTATCGAAGCCGTTAGCTCGGCTGGTATCGAAGTTGTTTTCATCGAGGGTAATCACGAGTTCCACTTATCTGATGTCCAGTGGCAAGGCATCTCCGTTCCCAGCGAAACGAGCTATATTATAACCACGCAAAAAGGACTTCGGATTAAATTCTGCCACGGGGATTTAATCAATGCCCCTAAAAGCTACCTATGGTTTCGCAAGCTGATAAAGTCTTCCGTCATCAAGTTTCTTGTTAAATTTATCCCCTCGAAATTATTAGACTCGTATGCGCTAATGCAGTCGAAGATTTCTCGGGCGAGCGATGTATACCGCACCTTGAATCACGAAGCATTGCTGAAGGATGCAAAATCATGGTTACGAACAAGCCCTGAAGCAACGGCAGGAGTTTTCGGTCACTTCCATCACCCCTATCATGAAGTTCACAGCGACCATACTCTTATGAGTTTAGATAGTTGGTATAAACCAAATTTCTTATTGTATCGGAATGATCAGTTCGAGCGTATTTATCTAAGCTAGCCTCCGGGCATCTAGAACGCATAATGCGTGGCGGCTTAGTGTCGGAAATACCGAAAAGTAGTCAAAAGAAATAAGCTGTATTGGCACTGCCTTGAACTTAGAAGAAACTAAAAGATTTATATTGTTTCGTGAGATTAAGAATTTATGAGCACGAGCTCGCTTAAATTTTAATGCTCAGCAGTTCGAGCTTATGCACATCTTCACATGTAAGAGGTTTCCAGGGGAGCGAGCCCAGCAGACTTTCGGCTTTTTGATTTTCCATTCCTACAGCACGCTTTTCTTCAAAAGAAGGTTTCCCTGAACCATAAGTAGGAAATCCTATGAAACTGCTGTCTTTTAGATACTGAAATTTCGATTCTAATAATAAACCATCTCCGAGTGTGCAGTCTTTTAACTGACCAGCTTTTAGCCTTACGTACATATATTTAGTGTTATCTTGGCTACGCTCTGGGAAGGATAGAAGTTGAAGTCTTTGATTCTTCTCTAGAGTACATGTCTTGGGGTGTGTATCTATAGACGGTATTAAAAAAGTTCTTTCACTGATTTGAATCGATACCTTATTATTCAAGCACACTTCATTGCGATCCAGTTCCTGCTTGTGGCGAATCTCTTGAGTTGCGTCTTGGCAAGTAATAAGCCACCAACTCGAACATCCTTTCATATCGACCGCAGATCTAGCTGATGATACCGATGAGGCAGGGCTGTCTCATCTAAATTCTAGGTTTTTAAAAATGTAGTAACAGATTAAAATCATTAGCAAATCATATTTTTTAGGAGCTATGGATGGCAATTAAATGGGCGAAAGAGG
>Ga0222674_1000201_pt1 | contig 26998 bp, 27 predicted proteins | sample AntAcemetagen866_FD_179804 | JGI IMG/M metagenome (GOLD analysis project Ga0222674, IMG submission 179804) | Saline water microbial communities from Ace Lake, Antarctica - #866 | ecosystem: Environmental > Aquatic > Non-marine Saline and Alkaline > Saline | place: Antarctica: Ace Lake...
CAAAACAATTAACGGACCTGATAACACATTAACAAACATTGCAAATGGTTCATTAGCAAATTCAGCTGTCACTTTAGGTGCAACTTCGGTTTCTTTAGGTGCTACGGCTTCATCAGCTTCAAACTTCAATATTACAGGCACATCAAGTTTATCAGGAACAGGTGCAGTTGATACAACAGGTTCAGGAAACAAATTAAGATTTAACTTTGCTAATGTAGGTTCTTTACCAGCAGCCGCAACTTACGAAGGTATGTTTGCATATGATGTTGGTGGTAATGACCCTTATGTTGCAGACGCAGGTGGTTGGGTAAAATTAATTTCAGAAAATAGTTCAATAGCAGACATATCAAATGTTGGTAGTATTGCTTCTATTACAAACGGACAAGTTTTAGTTTGGAATTCTTCAGGTGGTAGATTTGACCCAGGTAACCAAAGTGCAGGTTTTAGTGCAGGTTCAGATTTAGACCAGGCAGGTGCAGATATTCAAGATATTGGTTACATTGGTCATAGGTCGCCAGATGATTCAGTTGTAAATACTTTAACTGTTACAGTTGCAACAAAAACAACTGAACATTATCATCACGGTACAGGTTCAACAAGTGGTTATGTAATTGATGGTCACGAATCGCCAGCATTAACATTAGCACCAGGAACTCACAAATTTGACCAAGCAGATAGTTCAAACTCAGGACACCCATTACTATTTTATAGTTCATGGGATAAAGCAAGATTAATTTCTACAGGTGTAACAACAAGTGGTACACCAGGTAGTTCAGGTGCATATACACAAATTGAAATTGATGGCGATACACCGACACCATTATACTATCAATGTTCAGCACATGCATATATGGGACATGTTGTAGAGGCAATACAAGGTAAACAAAGACGAATAAATAATACTACCGATAAAACAAATACAGGTGATGGTTCTACTACGACAGTAACTTGTTTAGCTGGTTACACAGTAGATGATGTATTAGTATTTGTAAATGGTATTTGTTTAACACCAACAGACGATTATACAATTTCAGGAACAACATTAACATTTGTAGCGGCTCCGGCTGCTTCAGCAGAAATAGTGATAAGGTATCTAGGATAAAAATATGGCAGAAAGTAACGCAAGTAAATTCGCAGGTAAAATAACTTCAGACGGAAAAATTGGTCAAGGCGGTTTAGCCGCTGGTGTTGGTGGAACAGATTGGCAATCAAGTATTGTTACTGCTTCAACATTAACAGCAGTAGCTGGTGAAGGTTATTTTGTAAATACTACTTCAAGTGCAATTACAGTTACATTGCCAAGTTCAGCAGTTTCTGGAGATACAATTTCAATAGTAGATTACGCAGGAACTTTTGCTAGTAATAATATTACATTAGATGCTAACGGATTAAAAATAGAAGGTTCAACAGATAATAAAATTTTAACAACAAATAAAGAAGGTGTAACCATAACTTATGCAGATGCTACCAAAGGTTGGATTGCTTCTTCTGGAGTAAATTCAGGTAACCAAGCATTAGACCCAGGACCTTATGCAGTAGATTTTTTAGTTGTCGCTGGTGGTGGAGGTGGTGGTTCTACATATCATGGTGCTGGAGGAGGTGCTGGAGGATATAGAACATCAACTCAATCAATTAGTGTAGGTACATCAATTACTATTACAGTTGGAGATGGTGGTGCTGGTGGAGTTGCTTCAAACAATTTAGGAACAACTGGTTCAACTTCTTCAATATCAGGTTCAGGTTTAACAACTATAACTTCTGCTGGAGGAGGTGGAGGAGGTACTGAAACTTTATTTAATGGACTTAATGGTGGTTCTGGTGGTGGTGCTTCTAAAGATGGAAGTATTGGCTCTGGTAATACACCTAGCGTATCTCCATCTCAAGGGAATAATGGTGGAACTGGAAATAATTCTTTACCTAATTATGGCTCAGGTGGTGGAGGAGGTGCTTCTGCTGTTGGTGCAAATTCAACCTCAACAACAGGTGGAAATGGTGGAAATGGTACAGCTTCATCAATCACAGGTTCTTCGGTAACTTATGCTGGTGGTGGAGGTGGTTCAACATATGATGGAGGAACACCTGGAACAGGTGGTTCAGGTGGTGGAGGGAATGGTTCTGGTGGTCAAGGCACTGCTGGTACAGTAAACACAGGAGGTGGTGGAGGTGGTAGTGAAAGGTCGCCAATTTCTAATGGTGGTGCAGGCGGTAAAGGTGTAGTCATTTTAAGCATACCTACAGCAAAATATTCAGGAACTATAACTGGAAGTCCTACGGAAGCAACATCAGGTGCAAATAAAATATTAACATTTACAGGTTCAGGGAGTTATACATCATAATGGCTACTTTTGCAAAAATAGGATTAAACAACAAGGTAATAGAAATATTATCTATTCATAATAATGAACTAAAAGATTCAAACGGAATTGAACAAGAAATTAATGGAATAGATTTCTTAACTAAACTTACTGGTTATCCAGTATGGAAACAAACATCTTACAACACTCATGGAGGAGTTCACTCAACTGGAGGAACACCTTTAAGAAAAAATCATGCAGGAATTGGTTATACTTATGATGAAGATAGAGATGCTTTTATATCACCTAAACCTTTTAATAGTTGGATATTAAACGAAACAACTTGTCTATGGGAAGCACCAGTTGCTTATCCTACAGATGGAGAAACTTATCAATGGAATGAAACAGCTTACCAAGCTGCATTATCCGATAGTTCGGATACTACAGTAGCATGGGAACAGGTTTCCTAATAACGATAATGAAAACTTGTATAAATATAACTAAGGAAGATAATTAAAAGACATGCCAGCAATTATAACAGACAGATTTAGAATTCACAATAGTGAACAGTTTTCAGAAGCCTTTTCTGAGGCGTCAGGTAATACTTTTTACTTAGGTATTGGTAGACCACAAGCATTCGCAACTTCTACAAGAGGTGACGCTAGAACAAATAACGAGGGTACAGATACATCTCCAGTTACTCCAGCAGACAATGTTAATTCACAACACTTTCCTTTTGATGATATGTTGGCGGCTAAGAAAATTACTTCTACAGATGTAACCTTTGCAGTTCCAAGAAGAAACTGGACAACAGGTACAACTTACGATATTTACAGACATGACTATGGAGAGTATTCAACAGGTACTACAACTGTTATTACAGCAAATGGTGGTGCGTCAACTTTACATGACGCAGCTTTCTATGTACTCACAACAGACAGAAATGTTTACAAATGTTTAGATAACGATAGTAACACAGCTTCAACAGTAGAACCAACAGGAACATCAACATCTATTCTATCAACAGCAGACGGATATAAGTGGAAATATATGTACACTCTATCTGCTTCGCAACAATCAAATTTCTTATCAACTGACTTTATGGCAGTTGCAACAAACTCAACAGTATCATCAGCAGCCGTTGATGGTGCAATCAATGTTTGTAAAATTAAAACTGCCGGTTCAGGTGGTACAGACGGTACTCATACAGGTATCGCAATCAGAGGTGACGGTTCTTCAGGAACAGTTTCAGTTACAGTAACTTCAGGTACAGTCACAGCCGTAACAGTTACAAATGCAGGAACAGGTTACACTTTTGGAACAATCAGTAATGCTCAAATCGTAGCCGCTGGTGCAACAAGTTTATCAGGTGCAGAAATAGATGTTATTATAGAATCAAAAGGCGGACACGGATTTAATGCAGTAGAAGAATTAGGTGGATTTTATGTAATGATGAATACATCACTTGAAGGAACAGAAAGTTCAAACACAAGTGACTTCACAGTTACAAATGACTTTAGAAAAATTAGTTTAGTTAGGGATCCAAATTCAGGCGGTTCAGCTGCCACAGCAACAACACTTAGAGGCACAAAAGCAGTTAACCTTTCAGGTGTTACAGGAACATTTACAGCTGATGAAGAAATAAATCAAGCTACTACAGGTGCAGTTGGTAAAGTTGTAGAATGGGATTCAGTAAACAGTATTTTATATTACATTCAAACTAGACATACAGACGAAGGTATTGATAGTAACGGAGACCAAACAGCATTTAGTGGACAAAATGTTATCACAGGACAATCGTCTAGTGCTAATGGTACACCAACAACATCAACAAGCACTATTAACAGTCAAGTATTTACAAGTGGATATTCTGCTTCAGAAATGGATGCTGACTCTGGTGATATTCTTTACATTGAGAACAGAGCGCCGATTACAAGAGCTGCTGACCAAACAGAGAATATTAAACTAGTTATAGAATTTTAGGAGAGTTAAATGCCAAGTCCAACTGACTTTAACCTCTCGCCTTATTATGATGACTTTAGTGAGTCGAAGAAGTTTCATAGAATACTTTTTAGACCGTCATTTGCTGTTCAGGCTAGAGAGTTAACACAATCACAATCAATTCTACAAAATCAAGTAGAAAGAGTATCAGACCATCTTTTTGAAAAAGGTGCAATGGTTATTCCTGGTGAAATTGGATATAACATTAACTACTATGCTGTTAAGTTAACTTCATTTACAGATTCAGCCGCAGTTGGTGTTACACTTACAGACTTTGCTGGACTACAGTTAACAGGACAAACTTCAGGTGTCGTTGCAAAAGTAATTAATCAAGTTGCAGCTGTCGATACTGACCCTAATACATTATATGTTCAATATGAAACTTCAGGAACAAGTAATACAGCAAACTCATTTACAGATGGCGAAACAATTTCGGTATCAACAACTTTACAATCAGTAATCACAACAGTATCAGCAGTAGTTGATACAACAGCTACAGGTGCGGCTGCTTATGTGGCTGAGGGAACATATTACATAAATGGTTTTCATGTAAATGTATCTGAACAAACACTTATTTTAGACAAATATACAAATACACCATCATATAGAGTTGGTCTATTAGTTACAGAATCTTTTGTAACACCAAATGATGACCTAAGTCTAAATGATAATGCACAAGGAACTTCAAATGTTAACGCTCCAGGTGCTCACAGATTTAAAATTGATTTAACACTTACAAAGAAATCTTTAACTGCTACAGATGACGCAAACTTTGTAGAGTTACTAAGATTAAAAGCAGGTATTTTACAAAATCAAGTTAGAACAACAGACTATGCAGTATTAGAAGATACATTAGCAAGAAGAACATTTGATGAATCAGGTGATTATGCTGTAAGAGATTTTGATTTAGATTTAAGAGAACATTTAATTTCAGGTACTAACAGAGGAATCTATTTATCAGGAAATGGTGGATTAGAAACTAAAATTGCAGCCGGCATGGGACCAGGTAAAGCATATGTCAAAGGTTACGAAATTGAAACAATCGGAACATCTTTTGTAGATATAAACAAAGCAAGAGATTTTGATACACAAAATAACTTTACAACAAAATTTGATGTAGGTAACTTTGTTAATGTTTCTAATATTTTCGGTTCACCAGATATCGGTTTTGTATCAGGGGCTACAGAAGCATTTAAAAGAATTAACCTTTACGATACTTTAACAGCAGCAAGAGGTACAGAAAATACAGGTACAGGTGCAAGTATCAACTCTATTGGTCGTGCTAAGTCAAAAGGTTTTCAATATGTAACAGGTGCAGCTTCTAGTTTAACATTTGCAAGTTCATCACTTACAAGTGCAATCTATAGACACTACATGTTTGATATTAACATGTTTACACATTTAAATGTTACATCAAATACAGCATTCACAACTGGAGAAACTATTACAGGTAGTACATCAAATGCTACAGGTACAGTAGAAAGTTTAACTACAGTCACATCAGTTTCTTCAAGTGCAATTACAGTTGCTAGTCCAGGTGTTGTTTCAGCAACCGCTCACAATTTAAAAGAAGGACAACAAATCACATTCTCAGCAGTGAGTTTTGCAAACAACTCAACAGCTGTTACAACTAGTGATATCTTTACTGTTAGAAATCCAGGCACAAACGATTTTGAATTATATGAAAGTGATGGTACAACCGCTACAAATATTACATCATACTCTTCTTCAGGAAATGTATTACATGGAGTTGTAGTTCTTTCAAGTACAAACGGTACTTTTGTCGCAGGTGAAACTATCACAGGTGGCACATCATCTAATACATCAATTATTCAAACAGACGCTGTTGGTTTAAGTGGTGTTACAATATATGATTTTGTACAGACTAAACAAATTGGTATGGCAGGCACACCAGCGTACACAGCTGATGTATCAAGAAGTGCCACATATGGAGAAAGTTTACAAATTACAGGTAACATTTCAGTTGCAAACAGCAGTGCCTCTGTTACAGGTTTTGGTACTTTATTTAATACAGAATTAAAAATTGGAGATGAAATTACAATCTCTACAGACGCAGGTGGAACAGTAACTAAAATTGTAGAAGCTATTGTATCAAATACTTCTTTAACATTAACAGCTGCCGTTGGTGGTTCAGATGTTTCTTCTAAATCAGTTGCAACTAGAAATAGAGGTAAACTACAAGATTCAAATAAAAATATTTCAGTATTTAAATTACCTAATGAAGCAGTAAAAACTTTAAAGACAACTGCAAATAGTGGTATTACAGATACTAACTTCAAAGTTAGAAGACAGTTTGTTCAACAATTATCTTCAGGTTCAGGACAAATTTCAGCAGGTACAAATGAAACCTTTGCAAGTTTAGCTGAAGGAGATTATGTCATCTCTATTAAAGTAATTGGAGCTGCTTCATCTGGTGCTAACGGGGACATACTTAGTTTAACAGGTAATAATGGTAATGGCAATCCTATTTTTACATTATCAGGTTCACCAACAGGTAAAACACTTGACTTAGATTTCGGTACTGCTTACGCTGACGCAGAATTAAAAATTGTTGCAACTGTAAACAGAGCGGTTGCAGGTTCAAAAACAAAAACTTTAAATAGTAATTCTACAGTTGCTATCTCAACTCAATCTACTATTGAGAGTGGTGTAATTGGTTTATCAAAAGCAGATGTTTACCAAATTAATAATATTTACATGGCACCTGATTTTAGTACAGTTGCTACAACAAGTCATACAGATATTACAAGTAGATTTGAATTAGACAATGGTCAGAGAGATAACTTTTATGACATTGGTAGAATAAAATTAAAAACTGGAGAATTAACTCCAACAGGTAGATTACTTGTTGATTTTGACTACTTCTCTCACGGTTCAGGCGATTACTTTGATGTTGACTCTTATTCAGGTGTTGTTGACTATGCAGATATTCCAGAATACAAATCAGATACAACAGGTCAAACTTTTCAATTAAGAGATTGTTTGGACTTTAGACCAAGAGTAGATGACGCAAGTACAATTAACTCAGGTGGTCAAGATAGAAGTTTTGATGGCACCGGTGCTTCAACAGTTGATATTGTTAAATTTGGTGATGATGTAACTACAGACTTTGAATTTTACTTATCAAGAATTGATAAAATCTTTTTAGATAAAGACGGTGCATTTAAAGTTGTTGAAGGTGCTTCTTCATTAAACCCACAATTACCTAAAGCTTTAGACGGTGCAATGCATTTATACACATTGTCACTAGCGCCTTACACTTTATCTACCGAAGAAATAGAAATTGAAACAGTTGATAATCGAAGATATACAATGCGAGATATTGGTAGATTAGAAAAAAGAATTGAGAATGTTGAGTATTACACACAACTTTCATTATTAGAAACACAAACACAACAATTACAGATACAAGACGCAGACGGTTTTGATAGATTTAAAAATGGATTTATCGTAGATAACTTTACAGGTCACGGTGTTGGTGATGTTGGTAATTTAGATTACAAGATTGCAATGGACATGGCTTCAGGTGAGGCTAGACCTATATGTAAAACAGATTCAGTACAATTAATTGAAGCTGATGATGACGGTACAGCAATTTTAACAACAGATAGAACAGACAATAACTATGCAAAAACTGGAGATTTAATTACTCTTCCTTATAGTGAAGAAACTTTAATCGACCAACCTTTTGCAAGTAAATTTTTAAATGTTAATCCTTTCAATGTATTCACATGGGTTGGTACAATAGAATTAGACCCACCAGGAGATGAATGGAAAGAAACAGAAAGAGTACCAGAATTAGTAGTTAACCAAAATGGTATGTTCGATACTATGGCAGCTAACTTAGGTAATCCTAACTTAGCAGAAATAGAAATAGGCACAGTTTGGAATGAATGGCAAGATAATTGGGTTGGTAGACCAGTAGAAGCTGGAACTAGAAATATTGGTGGTACTAGAAGAGAACAAACATTCGCTAGAGGTGTTCCTAGAAGAGTATTACAAACACAAGAAATTACAACTGTTCAGCAAGTTAACCGAACTAGAACAGGTGTTAGAAGTGTATTCGTACCACAGGTTGTAAGACGGTCTTTAGGTGATAGAATTCTTAATGTTGCATTTATACCTTTCATTAGAAGTAGAACAATAAATTTCACAGGTACAAGATTTAAACCTAACACTAGAGTTTATGCATACTTTGATAACATTGATGTATCTGCCTATGTTACACCAACTGGAGGCGCTTTAGGTGGTAATGTCGTGTCAGACGCTAATGGTGCATTGTCTGGAACATTCGCTATTCCTAGCCCAACGGTAGACGCAAATCCAAGATGGAGAACAGGTACAAGAATATTCAGATTGACAAGTTCATCTACAAATGATTTAAACTCAGATGTAGAAACAGCTGGTGAAGGAGATTATTCAGCAAGAGGTTCATTAGAAACAGTTAGAGAAACTATTGTTTCAACAAGAGAGCCTAGAATTGTTAGAGAAAATACAACAGAAACTACAACAATTGCAAGAACATCAACTAGAAGAACAGACAGACAAGTTGGTTGGTGGGATCCACTTGCTCAAACATTCTTAGTAGATGATAAAGGCGGAGTATTTGTTACTTCACTTGATGTTTACTTTCAATCTAAACCAGAAACAGGTGATTCACAAGTTCCCGTAACTTTACAAGTTAGAGAAGTTAAGAATGGTTATCCATCTACAAACATTTTACCATTCTCAGAGGTGTCAATAAATCCTACTGCTGTGACAACTAGTACAGACGCTACAGTTGCAACAACATTTACATTCCCTAGTCCTGTATTCATACAAGAAAATACAGAGTATGCATTTGTATTATTAGCTAACTCACAAGAGTATAATGTTTATGTGTCAAGAGTAGGTCAAACTAATTTAGGTTCTGATAGAACAATATCATCACAACCTTATGCTGGTGTATTATTCAAATCTCAAAACGGTTCAACTTGGACTGCTGAACAGAATGAAGACATTAAGTTTAAAATGAAGAGAGCTGAATTTGAAAATGTAACTGGTAATGTTACTTTCACAAATGATACTTTACCAAGTAGAACATTAAAATCAAATCCAATTAGAACAACAAGTGGCTCAGATGTGATTAGAGTATTCCATCCAAATCACGGTATGCACGGTGTAACAAACAATGTAACACTTTCAGGATTTGAAGCGAGTACAGATTTTAATGGTATTACAGGTTCATCTATTAACGGAACATATACAGCATTAACAAATATCACACTTGATAGTTATGATGTTCAAATTGCAGATAGTTCAACCGCTACATCTTCAGGTGATACAGGTGGTTCAAATGTAGTTGCAACACAAAATAGATTATATGATGTTTCTATGTTGAACATTCAAACTATGACTGTACCAGATACAAATATTGGTTATGCGATTAGACCTACTTCAGGTAAATCGGTTCATGGTTCAGAAACAGAATTTGTTTTAACACCTAGTGCAAGTGCTATTAATGTAATTGCAAATGATAATATTTACTTCGAATCTGCTCAAATGGTTGCAAGTGATATTAACCAAACAAACGAAATGACTGGTAGTAAATCATTATTTGTAACTTGTTCATTAACAACAGCAAACACAAAATTATCTCCTGTAATTGATACACAAAGAATTAGTATGATTACAGTTCAAAACAGATTAAATAGTCCTACTTCTATTAATCATCCTAATTTTAAAGATGATGAACAATCAAGTGGTTCTTCAACAGCAGCTATTTACTGTACAAGACCTGTAGTATTGGACAATCCATCTACAGCAGTTGAAATAAGATTGACTTCAAATGTAAGGTCAGACGCAGAGGTAGAAGTTTATTACAGAGCAACTTCATCCGAAGAAGTTAGAGATGTTAAAGATTTAAATTGGGTGCCATTTAACGGTGACGGTAGTGAAGACACTACAGTTGCACCAGCAGAATCAGATGGTGATTTTAAAGAATACAAATATAGTGCAAGTGGTATTTCAGAGTTTACAGCCTTTCAAATTAAAATTGCAATGAAAGGTACTAACTCAGCACATGCACCTAGAATTAAAGATTTAAGAGGGATAGCTTTAGCTGTATAACATGTCACATAGATTAAAAGTTCAAGGGTTTACAAGTCTAGTTAGAGAAGTCAATTCTAAAGGTATTGTCAATACCAATGTAACTGAATATGAAACTTATATGAGAAGAATTAAATCAAGAGAACAACATGGTGACCAAATTAGAAATGCGGTAAAAGATATAAATAGTTTAAAGAACGAATTAAGAGAAATTAAAGACTTATTAAAAGAGATGATTAAAAACTAATGGCAGTACGAAATATAGCAGTAACGGATACACTCGAAACATTTAGAACCGAATTTAATGATTTGGCACTTAATGATTTTGGTGATATTGCAAACCTAAGTGGCGCTATTAGCTCAACTAATTTAGTTGACGCTATGAATGAAACCATTAGTATTGCTACATCTACTGCCGGTTTTACAATTGAAGATAGTACATCAACACAACAGTTGATTGGTGGTGGCGATACTTTAAGAATTTTTGGTACTTCAAATGAAATTGAAGCTGTTGTAAGTGCAACAGACTTATTAACTATTGGTTTACCAAGTGTAGTTTCTATTACAACCTCAGTTACAGCACCAACTGTATCAACAGGTAATATGTCATTAACAAATGGTTCTATTACAGATTCAAGTGGTGATATTTCTTTTGGTAATGAAAATTTAACTACTACAGGAACAATTAATGGTGGTGCAATTACAGGAACAAGTATTACAGGTTCAGGTGCAACACACACATTAGGTACTGTAGAAATTTCTGGAAATACTTTGAGGTCTACAGATTCTACAAGACTAAACATTAATGATACTTTTAGAGCAAATGTTTTTGAATCAGAAACAGGTTTAATGACCATTGATGAAACATCTGGATTTCCTAGAATAAGCTCGTCAAGAGGTGATAACTTTTTAGCTTTCTCAGTAGTGCCGATTTTACTTGACAGTATGATTTTTGAAGGTTCTACACCAGATAATAATGAAACTACTGTAACAGTTATAGACCCTACGGCAGATAGAACAATTACTATACCAGACGAAACAGGAACAATAATTACAACCGGAACAATAGATGGCATAACAGAATCTATGATGGCAACAGACTCTATTGGTCAAAATGAATTAAAGTCATTAGTCACATTACAAATATTAAACTCATCAGGTACAGTTTTAAAAACAATTTACGGCGCTGGTGCTTAAGAATGGAATTAGATTATGGCAATAAGAAGTCCTTTATACAATAACTCTGGTAATCTCCAAGAGATGACAACGACAATGGTCAATGAAGTAATTGACCAGATTGTTTATCAATACTCACTAAATCCTAGTGTTACGCTTTCAGTTGTTGGTTCAAGTGGAAATTTAGACGCTATTACAGATACACGATTGCAAGCAGGAGCTTCTTCATCAAGTGTAACAGCATTTCCTAATGAAGCAACAACATCTGAACCCTCAGTTGTTACTGTAACTTATGATAAAGTAAGTGTAACAACTGCTTCAATAACACCAACCTCAGACACAGGTAAAACATGGCCTGTTTATTATACTTCAGGTGGAAACATTCAAGCAATGAGTCTGTTAGATGTTAAAGATACATTTTTACATCCAGCAATTGATTTACTACAAACAGGAACAACTACAACTCAACAGGCAGGAACATATCATATTAATACAGCAACAACTGTATCAGGTTCTACTGAGATAAGTGGTTCAAACACTGCCATTTTTGCTAATACAGAGGCAGACACTTCTTTATATACATCTGGTGGTATTGGTGAAACATTAGACCAACCTAAAACAGTCAATTCCTTTTACTTGTATAGAGTGGATGGTTCTGATACATCATATACTTCACCTATGACTATTGACGCTTCAAATAATATTCAAATTTATCCTGAAGCAACTTTTGAATCATTAATGCAAGAGTGGATTAGATATACAGCTGTTTCATCAACAGATGGTTACTCATTATCTTACAGCATAGGAACATCAGGTTCAGGCAATACTAGAGGAACAGGTATGGCAGATACTAGATTAAATGGTTCAGGTAATTACCAAACTCGTTTTGTAAATACGGACGATTACAGAGCACAAGAATTTCCAAATGGAACATCATCAACTATAAACACATATTATTTGAGAATTAATAAATCGTAATGAAAAATGAATATATTATTAACCGGAAGTGATGGATTTATAGGGCAACACCTATACACACACTTAAAAAAACTCAATCATAAAGTATTAAAATTAGACATAAAATCTGGTAATGATTTAATGAATTGTCAATTGAATCATCATGTAGATTTGGTAATTCATTTAGCTGGGTTATCAGGTGTTAGAGATAGTTTAAATAGACCTACTGAATATTGGAAAACCAATGTCATAGGTACACAAAGATTATTTGAAAATTTTAAAGATGTTAGAATATTATATGCTAGTTCATCTACAGCATATGAACCATGGAAAAATCCATATGCAATGAGTAAATATTCTATGGAACAATTAGAACATAACAATTGTTTAGGTATGAGATTTACCACAGTTTATGGTACAGGTGCAAGAAAAGACATGTTGATTCCAAAAATATTAAGAAATGACATACAATATCTTAATGTTAATCATATCAGAGATTTTATTCATGTAGATGATTTAATATCAGCTATAGATGTTATTATGACCAAAAATATAAAAGGTGTAATAGATATTGGTAGTGGTGTGTCTAATAAACTAACAGATATTGCAGATTATTTTAAGATTGATTATAAAAGTGTAATAGGTGACGAAACTGAAAGACTTGATAATACAGCAGATACTTCATTACTAAATAGTCATGGATGGAAAAACAAAACAAACTTATATAAATACATTGAGGAGTGTAAAAATGTTAACTAAAGAATATCTAAAAGACCATTATATTGACGCATATTTTATTGATGAAGAAAGAAAAAATATTGAAATCTTAACTACGAGTGAAGATAGTAAAAAAGTAATTCCTACAATTATACCTTTTGATGAAAACAATGATATGTTTCAATCACTAAAAACTGTGGTGACTGTTGACGATTTGCATGAAAGAACCTATGTAAAGAAAAAAGAAGAGAAAAAACTTTTTGACGAGATGGTTCTTAGAATTGCAAAAAAAGATGGTATGATTTTAGATGAACAAAAGTTAGATACAAAATTTTTTCCAACTCTTGTAAAAGCAATCTTTGAAGAGGTCGAAAATGAAGACCATTTGTTTGCATTAAAATTAGCCTTGTTTGAAGTAGAACAAATTAGAAATTCTGACAATGCTGAATTAAAAGCGGATATTAGAAAAGGTAAAACTAAAGTTGAAGTGTTGTTAAATGCTTTAAAACTTATCTCTGAATAAAATAATCAGAATACCAACCTGACCAACCTTTTTCCATAAGGTGGTGCATTTGACCTAAAGTACAGATACTATAATCTTTTGGGTTCTCATATAGATAATCTTTTATCGAAGGACAAACCGGTTCGTATGTATCATAATAGTCAATTTCTTCAAAATAAAATTCATCACTACCTCTAGTATATTTTTTTAACATCTCATCTTCGTACAACTTAAAAGTATTCCATACATAAGATACATCGCCTGTCCATGAAACAATAGAAGAGTTTAAGGGTGTATGAGCAGGCTCACGCCACCATGTATCATCTAATAATGTAAAATACTTTCTCGTAAGTTTCGGTAGTTTATTGAATATAACAACATCTAAATCAAAGTATAAATTTTCACCATCTCTAAATCTATCATACATTTGTAGTTTATTAAACCAATTGTTATATGGATTATCTTCTATAACTTCAAAACTATCATACTTTAGACCAGAGTAATTGTCTATCATATGTTTTAGATTATCTACATGCCAATCGGTAAACTTATTACCAAATTTACAACAAATTATTCTCATTGAATATTCCAAATTTTATTATTTGTGGCACCATTTAAATGTACAATTTTTATTTTTTCATTTACATTATCTAATATCATATAATCTGTATTAAATAGTTTAGAATACAATTTATTCATTTCTATCATGTCTTTTCTATTGTCTGTATATTTACCTAACCATTCACCAGGCACTTTCGTGATTGTTATATTTTTTTCAAATAACTTCCAGTCAACATAGTTTTGTTCTCCATAATACTTGTAATGAACATCACCATTTTCATAGTAGTGTGTTTGCCAATATTCTGGATTTAATGAAAAATCATTCCATATATAATCAAAATCTCCCGATTTAAATTTGTAAAATCCACCATTCACTTTAATATTTCTAGGCCACCATGTATGGTAACTTATAAACTCATTGTCTTTTACAGGATAGTTAATTAAGTCGTCTATATTGTTTGTAATAACTTGGTCAATATCCATTACAATTATTTCATCACCAGGTTTCTGATATGCAAACTGAGGACTAAAAAACTTTAGTTTGTGCCAATGTAACTTTATATTAGAATGTTTGTTATATGGTAAAACTAAATCTGCCTTAACATCTGTATCACTTAAACAAACAAACTCAAATGGCACAGTAGTATTTCTTTTTAAACTATCATAAAATTTTGAAATATAATCCGGCGAATATTTACCTTCAAAAAATACAGTACATATCTTAATCATAATATCTCCACACTAAATCAAAATCTTTACTTATAGCATGTACAATTTTTGTATTTTCTTGTATAAACATTTGACCATCAAGAATATAATGCCATTTACTATCCAACCATTGTATCTTAACATTGTTTATTTTTCTCTTATATGAAAAAATTGTTTCATTATCATATCTAAACATATCAATTATATTCTGAGGATATAACCCACTTTTATCATTTCTAAGTTTGGTCATTAAATTTATTGTATCTCTAAATTTACCAAAAAAATCTAATTTTATAATATCATCTTTCTTAGCCCCTATAATACCTGTGTTTATAACATCATTCTCTGGACTGTGACCATCATTTAGTAACATTGCATGACAATTAAAATACTTTGCTGTAGGACTTCTAATACTTTGACTTATATTGAAATCTTTTTTTATGTGCCAGTTTTGATTTAAAACACACATACCCTTTGATAAGTCCCAACTTTCGAAGAATGATTCGTTAGTTAAAGGTATGGCATCAAAATCTAAATATAATATTTCGTCATATTCTTTAGCTAGTTCATTCAACAAATGTATTTTGTAAAAGTTAATTACTTCATAACCAGTAAATTCTGGAAAGTTTTTTAAAAAGTTTTTTGCAAATGTTTTGTATTTGATGTCATATTCATACATTATAAAAGTTGCACCAATAGCGTTTGCATAATGTCGCTTTACATCTATTAGTTTTTTATAGTGTTTTTTAAATGCGTTTACAGTTCTGGACGCCTTATCTACGGTGTCATATTTTATTTTAGATTTGCCATAATGTTCTTCAGCAGGCACATCAACATATAGACTGTATATTACCCTTTTCATATCTTACCTATTAATGTAAATCTAGTGCCTCTTTCATCTGGTATTTCATCTTCTATTAATACCTCTGCTCTATCAGGTAATTGTTTTTTAAATTCTTCTATATTATTAACGCAATTTATATGTGTTGGTATATCAAACATTGCATTAGATTGAAACGCAAAGTAAGCTGGTGATACTCTATCCCACCAAGGATTTTTATATTCAGGCGCTGGTCCCCATTCTCTCATAGGTTTCATATGTTCACAAGATGTATTGATAAACAAGTCTGTTGTTTTATATTGATTTCTAAATTCAAATACATCTCCTGTAATAAAATCTATATCAAAATCTTTAAACAATTCATACTTAGCTCTCGATATAACATCTTTATCCATGTCAATACAAGTAATCTTTTTTACTTCATTGTAAAATGCAGGTATCAATATACTACCATACCAACTACCAAATATAACAATTTCCGAATCTTTGTTTAAAAAATCTAAACTTTTAATGTGATTAATTAAGTTCATTTTAGATAAGAATTGATTATCACTAAATGAATCTAATATATCTTTTTGTCTTAACTGTCTTAATCTATTTTTATTTAAATCTGGAATATTAATAAAATCTTTCATCTCTTTAGATACTAGATTTTCTATTATTGTTTGTAATTGTTTTATATCAATCATTTTCTTATAATCCAATCATTAATGACAAGTAAGTCTAATTGTGTTTTCTTAAATGTTCTAATAGCATGTTCGGGGGTTTCTACAATAGGTTCTTGACAATTAAAACTTGTATTTAATAACATAGGTACACCTGTAATTTTATAAAACTCATTAATTAAATTATAAAATTTACCATTAAATTTCTGATTGACAGTTTGTATTCTTGCTGTGTTATCAATATGTGTGATACCAGGAACCTTATTTGATTTTACTTTACATATTCTCGACATAAAAGGACTAGGACTATTTGTATCAAAGTATTCTTTGTAATGTTCTTCTAATACAGCAGGTGCGAATGGTCTAAAGTCTTCTCTCATTTTAATTGTTCCATTAATGATATCTTTGATATCAGGATTACGAGGGTCTGCTAATATACTTCTATTACCTAATGCTCGATTACCACTTTCTGATTTACCTTGAAACCAACCCACTATCTTACCATCGGCGATTGCTCGAGCCACTTCTTTGTAATTAACTCTTTCTTCCCCAACATAATCATACTCTTTACCAGCAAATGTTTCTGCTATATGTATATTCTTATTCAAAGTATAATCAGCATGCTGATAAACTCCTATTGCTTGACCCTCATCACCCACAGCAGGTGGTACATGAACATTATTATAGTGTTTTGTAAATTCTTCATTCATATAACCGTTATAAGCAACGCCACCAGCAATACATAAGTTATCACAAGACTTTAAAGGATAAACAAATTGTTTTATCTTGTCTATTGTAAATTTTTGTAGAGTAAATGCCAAGTCTTCTACACTATCTATTTTAATATGTTTAAAATGTTTTTGTTTTTTTTCAGTAATAGGTCCATCTAATATTGTTTCAAATACATCATAGTAGTATTGACTGTATGTACCGTAACCTACTTTACCCATAAGTTTACTTGCGCCTAATGTACCAAAACCTGTTAGATTAGACATGTGATTCCATAACCAACCAATTGGCAATTTATCTGACAAGTCAATTAAGTTCTCATCTTTATCAAAAAATACACATCTATACTTTGAACCAATACCGTCAATAGCTAATATATCCGACTTATCAAAACCTGAATTTAAAAAGGCATATGTAGCATGTGATTGGTGATGGTCTATGTAATAGATATTATCTTTTAAATAATAATCTCGTAGTTTTTTTGGTTCATAATCAAATACATCTTTTGGTAATAAATCTCTACACATTCTAACACCACCGTAAGTATAAGTAAATGCCAGAATATTGTCCGTCTTCTTAAAATACTCTTTCACAAATTCTTCATTTAAACGATAGTCAGCTGAGTTTAATATGTCTGATTGGTGAGCATATGCCTCAGTATGATATGGTATATTATGTTTAAATCTAGTAAATCGTTCTCTTTGATTGTGCCAAATGCCATCATATGTGTTGTGGTCATGTAGATTTAAAGCAACAGCGAATATCTTACTCATTTAATAACTCCGCATACTTGCTCATTGGAAAATGACCCTTAGGTTGCACCCATTCAGTACAGGTTTTGCAATAGTTCTCATACTTGAACAATCTAAAGTTCATCATCTTGTCTATGTTCTCCTGCGTTAGGTCGAAGGTTTTAGATAATTCTTTATTATTAGCAAACTTCTTACTACAATGTACAATATGTCGTTTTTCAAAGTCAATAACTGGCACCATAGGAAAAGACGCACACATTTTTCTATCTATTTCAGCTGCTTGAATAGAGTCTGTAAACTCTGGTGACCTACCATTGAATGCTTTCCACATTGTATTCTTATGGTCTAGTTTTTTGATAACCTCTGAATATTTGTCTTTGTATTTAAAATAGTTAGGTGTTCTAACTACCACATTATAGTTGTTAAAGTCATTCTCAGGTACATAGTCAAAGTTACCTAATTTTTCAACTCCGTTTTCATACCAATCTAGTATGTTATGTTCGACATATAAGATATCTCTATCTTCTAATATCTCTGGATATCTTTTACGAACAAATGAATTAGATAAAACCGAGCAGACATGATTCGGATTTTTTTTAATCTCCAATATAACTTCTCTAAGATTTTTTATTAGACCTGGCTCACCACCTAAAAGATTAACTCTAATCTTGTATTCTTTTAAATACCCTAGAGTTTGTTTTAGGAAATCCATATCAACTGTTAAGTTACGCATTTCTAAAGTGTAACTTGTACAGTAATGGCAATTCTTATTACACGACATAGATAAAAAGAAATCTATGGCTAAGTAATTTTGTTGTATTTCATCTAGCGTTTTCATAATATAACCTTATTATAAAATTTATTAAAGGCAATCTTTAGTTTATGTTTGTTTTTAAAAGAAACCTCTTCAATGTAGTTTGGTGTTTGATATGATTTTTCAATTATATAATCATATATATCCTCTGTCGTTTCATTGACAATACTTTTGTCATACATATCATCACCTAACACTTTTTTCATATCTTTCAAAAACTTATTATTTTCATGTTCAAGTGTTATTAATATAACATCTACTACCTTATTTATTTCTTCTTTTTTCATGTAAGGATGTATTGGCAATGTTAGTATAGTGTCACATGCTGTTTTTGTAGAAAACAGATTATCTTTTCTATGTACAATGTTATTATACATTTTATTTTCTGGTATAGGTTTAGGATAATGTACACTCGCTCCTAATTTTTCTTTTAATTCATCTCTCACTCTTTTGTTATGCAATCTAATAACATACTTGTGATAATTATGATTTACATTATTACTTGGTTCTTGTATTACTACATAATTCTTCAATTGTTTATCATATTGCTTGGCAACTTCTTGTCTACCTTTGATATAGTCATCAAGTTTTTTTAATCTATGATTAATGACCTCAGCATTGAACAATAGCATTTTTGAGTTGTAACCTAACATTTCATGGTCACCATGCTTTCTTAATTTTTTAAATATTTCTGTATCACCATCTGTTACAATTGCACCACCACCTGATATGCCTGATATTACTTTGTTAGCATTAAAACTTAATGTACTAATATCACCTATTGTTCCGGCTACAGCGCCATTATAACAGGAACCGATTGATTGGCAAGCGTCCTCTATAAAATGCATATTCTTTTCTTTACAGAATTCTTTTATCTGTGAAATGTCAGACATGTTACCAAATAGATGAGGATATATTATTGCTTTTACTTTGTCTGAGTACATTCTTTTAATACTTTCAAAAGACATGTGATAAGATGATATGTTGATATCACAAAATACAGGTGTGGCGCCTGTCATAGATATAACACTTGCAGTAGATATCCAAGAAAATGCTGTTGTTAAAACTTCATCTCCTTTACCAATGCCTAAACTTAATAGTGAAAAATGTAAAGCGTCTGTACCACTAGCACACGCTACAACTTTTCTACCAAGTTTTTTAGATAAACTTTTTTCAAGAAATTCTATATTGGTTTCTTGTTCTTTCTTCATTACATTATCGAAAAGCTCTAAGTATTCGTGTTTATGTAATTCGTATTCCTTAATCCAACCTGTCATATATAAACTCCATTATTTTTTCATGTCCTAATGCTGTAGGATGACTGTCTAAATCTGAAATCTTAGTTTTTGTTTCTAAACTAACCAATTCTTTTTGTAAACTAAAACCACCTAATTGCCTTGATAATGGCCATCCTATAAATTTTTTAGTATTAATTATATTTTCATAATCATTAATAATCTTTGTAACTTTTTTAGTATCTTTTTGTTTATCTCCTGGATATACATATGAAATATCATTTTCATCTAATAGTTTATGCATATAATTTTTTACATTGGACCTTGTTCTTGGTTTTAACCCATTCAACCAGTCTTGATATAGGTCTAACATCTGTACTTGTAAATATGATAGATTGTATCTTTCACACATTACTTGAAAACTCAAATAGTATGTTAAACTTTTTGTCACCCAACTAAAAACATCTCCGTGAGGGTCAATTCTTTCGTTTGTCCATCGTCCATTATTGCCTTGTTGAAAATCTTTTCTTTGGCATTGTGACCAGGCAGGTATAACAAGACCTATATTAGAGGTGTCATTTCTTGCAATGTAATTTAAAAGTGAGGTATAGATATATTCATTGCCAGCTCCTGATTTACCAAGATTGACACAATCCATATCTAGTTTTTTTGCTAGTAATTCTGGCCATTTTGGCCAAGATGTGTCTAAGTCTGGATGAATTTCACTATAAAAATTTTCATCTGTGTTGCTACATCCACTTACTAATAATATTTTAGACTTTTTTGACATGGTTAGTTTTACTATCATCTGGTGTAATATAAGTTTCTTTTCTCACTATATCTTCTTCATCTGGTCTTACTTGACATGTGTTTATACATGCCCAAGGTCCTTTATCATTTCTTAAATTTTCTTCAAAATCCATCCACTCTTTAGAGTAAATAATTTCTTCAATATCATTAACCTCACTAACTTTACTTACAGCTAATAGTTTTTTAAATTCAGGATCCGCCATAGTTTTTTGAGTGTCGCAATAACAACAAGGTATTAAATGACCTCTATTTGTATAGGCTAACTGCATTTCACCTGTTAAACACTTTGGTTTTAGTTTTATCTTTTCAAGTTTTATTTCTTGGCTCATTATTTTTTACTCATTTTATATTTTTTATTCTTTGGCATTAATTCATCATCATCTGAATCCCATCTTGATGATTGCAAATACATAAAAACAACACCGTCTTTTTTAGCTTTCTCCATAGCTTTATCTAAATTGTGTTCATTGTAACTAAAAATTATATATTGCCATACTGGAGTTCTATTCAAATGTTTTTTAGCTTCTAACATAATGTCATATAATTTTTGGCCTTTTTGATTTATTCTGTATATGTGACTTTCTTCAGGCATACCATCTATACCAAATATCCACCGTGCATTAGGATTTGCTTTGAATGCTTTTATATACCATTCTTTAGACTTAGCAGATGAGGCATTATGTACACTCGTTTCAATATTTCTTTCATAATTAACTTTTAAGAAATCTATTAATAATGGGTGATGAATTGGGTCTGAATATTGACCACTAAAATTAATGTGTTTATAACACCAGTCTACAACTTTCAAATATTCTTTCATGGTGATATCATAACCAGGCACTTTGTTACCGTATTTTCTATAGTGTCGCCATCTGGCACACCTAGGACATTCTAAGGCACATCTAAAACCGATATCAATGTTCATACCTCTTCGTTTAAAAAAATCAAGACTTCTCATTTATATCTCCAATTAACTTCACAAGTATATTTAGGTTGTTTTTATATATCTGGTCCGTAGGTGTTGGTCGGTTCCAATACACAGGTCCACCATCTTGCATGTTCTTATCTCTTAAATACTCTACATTTTTACCTAGCCATTTAAACTCTACAAATAATCTAGGCGCTGGGTCAAAATTAGGTTTTGTATATACATAAGTTTCAAACTTACCTAATATATTTTCAATAGGTGCAAATAGATTGTTTAGTTTAGGATTAATCCATTTTGCATTATAAGTTACAATACCGTGGTCTGGATATTTGTCAATATGTTTTTCAATCTCTTTGTAATATATTTCATTTGTACCTAAGAATAAATGCTTATGTCGTATCTCATCTTTGATATGTTTATATGCTCCAAAGTTAATTATCTTTTCGTACTGTATGCCGACACCATTTGGATAAACATCATGGTCACATAAGTCATAAACCTTTTTAGGTTTAAAATACTCTAATGCTAACGGGTAATCTTTAGGATGGTTTTCTGAATAAACTGCTACTATATTATTTTTGAATAATAGGTGTAGAGTTAAAAGTTGGTTTTTTGTATATTTGTGTCTATCTAGGTATGGTAAAGTAATCATACTTCTACCTAGAACAAATGTTATTTCACTAGAGGTTGGCGTATAATCGTCAAACACCACATTTTCATAAGTCTTATATTGGTCTTTAAGAGATTTTGTATAATCTTCTTTTGTAAAATCAGGATGAGGTACAATGATAACACGACATTTTATACCTATGTTATTTAAGTAACAACAATGTTCATAACTATATCTTAATAATCCATCACCAGGTTTACCTGTACATACTATATTCATTTTATATCCAGTTAATTACATCACTCTTTTTGGGTTTATGTTCGTCTATTGGTTTTTTGTATCTATTGTTTAACTTATGTCCTATTTGCATACTAAACAACAAAGGGTCTTTTAAAAAGTTTATCTTTTGCCAACCTTCTTTTTCTGGTCTAAATGTTGGAAAACATAAAAGGTAAGAAACATGCAGTTCTTTTTCTAAACATAGAGCAGTAAGAATTTTTGAAAACATACCTATTTCTATACCGACTTGACTTTTTTGACCTTTATATTTTTCAATATCACAACTTGGATATTTGTCACCTCTAGCTATTTTTTTAACAACAGATGGACTTGGATTAGTAATATGTCTAAAGGTAAATAATAAAACATATGGTGCCAAAATATTGAAATTTTGTTTACCCCCTCCAAGACCAGATGATAGTTCATATAGTTTCTTTTTGTAATAAGTTTGTTCAGGTCCTAATATATGTATTTTATAAGGAACCAGACTTTGCTTTGAAGCTACCACATCAAAAGTATCATTGATTAATTCTTCGATTAATTTTTTATCTGGTATTTTATCGGGGTCATATTTTCTGACCTGATATCGTTTTTTAAATAGGTCTTTTATACTCATATAGGTATTTATATAAATAAGGACAGAGGTGATTTTATGAATATAACTAGAAAAAAAGTTTTTACTGATTTAATATGTATAGAAAAATTAGGCCAAATATCTCCAGAAAAAGAAATACAGTTAGCAGAATCTTTAGGAGAAGTAAAGAAACCTGTTACTGAACGAGAACACAAACAACAATCCGCATTTAAAGGTCCTTTAGACGGAATATCCAATGTTACACACGGTGCATTATTTGGAACAAAAGAGACCTTGGACTGGCATGCTAACAAACCTAGTAATGCTAATAGAGCAAGTATTGTTTGGATTTATGCTGTAGAAGGTAGTAAAGGTTCTGTTACATCTTGGATTGATAATAGAGCTGCTTACAATGATTTAGACGAAGGTACAAAATCCAGATGTAGGGAAGTAAAGTTTACATGTGGTTTTAAATCTGGCAATTATACAATAGATGAATTTTTTAAAGACCATCATAATACAGAATTAGAATGGGATTTAGTTCAAACTAATGAAGCGGGTCAAACAGGATTATATTTTCCCTTTAATCAAATTTTAGGTGGGTTTCCAGACGACCTTTTTGAACATCTAAAAAATCATATCTTACAAGATAAGTACAGATATGACCACCATTGGGAAGATGGCGATTTAGTTGTGAGTGAACAATGGTTAACAATTCACAAAAGACATGAATTTGAACATATGGACAAAAGACTTATGCATAGAATAGTCATAGTATGATTGTTCTAAATAAAGTAAAAAGTTATTTTGAGGGTTATGATGACATACAACAAGACTTTGGATGGACTGAATTTACACTAGAAGAATTAGGTCTACCAACAGCTGAAGAAATATTAAATGGTGTTAATCAAATAACAAATGAAATAGACTTACAAGGTTGGCGAACAAAACACGGCACTAACGAAACATATAAAGGATTTGGTTTAACACACAATCCTACATTTGTTGATAAGACTGAAAATATACATCATCAAGTTTTTGGGTCAAAAATGTTAAGTCAAGTTTATAGTCAACAAAAGGGTATTGGTGACCACACACAAATTAAAGACACTTATTATGATACATTTGGATTTAGAAAAAGAGATAAACTTATTGATAAACACTTAGGATTCTTTTTAGATAGATTTAATTTTCATGTTTGTAGAAGTCGAGTAGGTTTTATATTTGGATATGATGAAGAACCAAATGACGATAGAGGTTGGCATGTAGATGAACCAACAAGTCAATTATTAAGGATAAACATACCATTACAAACAAGTGATGAATATGTTATGCAATATAATAATAAAACATATACACTAGAAACAGGTAATGCGTATCTTTGGAATACTAAAATACGACACCGACCTACAATAGTCAGAAAGGTCACAACAAAAGAACCTCGTATAAATGTAATCGTAGGCGTAACACCTTGGTTAAAATATGATAAACATAGTGACACATATAACAAAAACGAGTATTTTGGCAAACCTATAAAGGAGATTGTTGATGAAAAACTATTTGTTAAAGGAGTATAAATAGACATATGAGTATAGAAACAAAAGTAAAACAAACGAGACCTGATTCTGATGTTGATTTTTTCACACCAGGAGATGATATTGTTACTCGATTGGATGAGTTAAAAACTTCAGGTAACATTGAGAGTTACAATCTAAATGAATTGTCTGAAAATGGTTTAGAGAAAACTATGACATTTGTATTTAAAGACCAAGCCACACTTAGTGGGTTTTTAGATGAAGATGTATCATTCACTAGTAGAGAATTGAGAAAATCGTATTGTGAAACTAATAATATAGTAATAGAAACCCAAGAGGGTTAAATGTCAACTTTTATTATGCTGATACTAGGTTTTTTATGGTATCAATTGATTGCTATATTTGGGCTGTCTATTGGTCTACATAGATACTTTGCACACAGACAATTTAAAACAACAAAAGTATTTGAAACTGTTTCATTGTTTTTGTCAATGTTAGCGTTCTCTAGGTCACCATTAGGTTGGATTGGCGCTCATAGAATTCATCATAGATATTCAGATACGAATAATGACCCACACTCACCAGCACACAAAGGTTTTTGGAATGTTCTTTTAAATAATTGGCAAGTTAAAAAAATAGATAGGCCTTATGTGAGAGATTTATATAAAAATCCTAGAATAATGTTCTTTCATAATCATTGGTTAAAATTACATATTGCCACGGCAGTAGTTACATTACTAATTAGTTTTCAAATATTTTTTATATTTGTATTATCACCTTTAGTATTAGGTTTTATTAGTTATGGGTTATTCAATGCGTTAGGACATAAGAATAAAAAACCGGTAACAAATTATTTTATTAACTTATTGTCTGCTGGTGAAGGTCACCATAATATTCATCATAAAAATCCTAATAAAATAAAATTAAGTGAGTATGATATTTCAGGATGGATAATTGAAAGATGTTTAAAATAATTGAAGGCAAACCACCCGAATGGTTAATAGATGATATTGCTAAAGGTAATGATAAATTAAAAGTTAACTACACCTTGAAACAATTAAAGTTAAATCAGATGATTTGTTTTTGTTTATTATATGATGACGGTCAGTTAGTAGGGTTTAGTGGATTACAAAAGTGGAAAGATGACACTGCTAGAGTAAATAGTAGATGTTATATTACACCAGAATATAGACAATATAAAGTAAGAAGTGAAAGAGTGAGATATCCTTGGAAGTATCTGGCGCCTTATCAAATAAAAATTGCAGATAAACTAGGATATACTAAACTATTTTGGTCTACAGAATTGTATAAACGACCAGGTAAAACAATGGCATTAACAATAGAATATGCAAAACAATATTTACCAGAAGGTTGGTCTTATAATCAACTTGAAGGTAAACATGATGTTAACGGAGTTCAACAAGAAATATGCGAGATATTGAAATCATAGATAACATAAAAAGTTTAGATATTGCTAAACAATATATGCAAAAGTATGGTACGGTCAAAGATATGATTGATTTGCCGGAAATAACTTCTAAAGAAACTAACGACATACCAAATCAGTTATGGCACCAAGATGGTCTACAAACTAAAAATCAACCAAACTATCAAGCATTATGGTGTAAGATAGCTTCTGATAAATGTCCGACTACTCAATATATTTCATCTAGGATTTCAGATGAATTGGGTAAAAAATATGAGGGTCTTAAATGTACTTTCAATTTTAAAAAACCTATTAATGAAGGTAGATTTTATAAGTTCGACACTAAACTAGACCAAAGACTATATTTAAGAAGAATATATAAAGGTGAAAAAGAAATTATAGGTAAAGACAAACAAGGATACTTTACTCGTTGGAATGAAATGGCCAATCTTGATGATGATATATATAGAGAATTAGAAAATGCAGTCCTGTCAAATGAGATACAGGAAGTAAAATGGAAAACAAACAGATTAGTTATTGCAAATAACTTTACACTATTGCATAGAAGGACACCATTTAAATACGAATCAGGCGAAAGAGTTATTTTTAGAGCCTATGTTCAATAACGCTTTATAAATAGTATAAATAGTATAATAGGAGATAATTATGAATACAGTAATGATTGATGGCAAAGAGTTTGATGTCGCAAAATTGAGTCCTGAATTGCAGAATTACTTAACGGTAAGACAAGAAATTCAGTTATCAAAGATTAGACA
>Ga0222674_1000202_pt1 | contig 26976 bp, 28 predicted proteins | sample AntAcemetagen866_FD_179804 | JGI IMG/M metagenome (GOLD analysis project Ga0222674, IMG submission 179804) | Saline water microbial communities from Ace Lake, Antarctica - #866 | ecosystem: Environmental > Aquatic > Non-marine Saline and Alkaline > Saline | place: Antarctica: Ace Lake...
ATTAATTCGTTCCATGTAATAAGTTTATGTCATGAAAAATCAAATGTCAACTTTGGTATTTCATGGTATTCCCGGTCCCAATTCTCTCTTTCCATTTCCCGAGTCGAATCGATGATTTCCTGTAAGATTGGGTCGTCCTGGGCTTCAAGGAGCCCACATGAGTCACGATAGGTGGACTTTTGTACGATATTCTTGCGTTTAACCTAATCCGAACTATGCCTAGTAATAAAGTTCAAAACCTAATTACCCCCACCATCACAGAATGATGTTGTATCGATTTAGTGGATATCTGAGTTTGTAGCTAATTGCTTGGCCTCTTTTAGCTTCGCAAACCCAAAACCCAGCATAAGGGTCAAACAATAACGAACCTCGTTGTCTTGGATGGCATTTTGAGTGAGTATCGCGAGTCCAAATATAGCAATCGACAAGGTAATAGATACGGCCCAGGGTTGGGGCCAATGTTTTTTAAAGACCACTAACAGGCCGAAAAACCAACTGAGAAAAAGAACTAAGCCGACGACACCACCGTCTACTGTTGTTTGAAGGTACATGTTGTGCGCAGAGTACTTCTTAGAAAAATTTTCTAAGCCGATATCTTGATAGGCTTGTTCAATCACAGAATTTGGAAGGTGGACCCCATGGCCCAGTAAAGGCCTCTTTTTAATCAAGGTCTGATGTGCATCCCAGAAAGCTAGTCGATCATCTGGATAGTCCAGAGCGTGCCGATCTGCCTTACCTTGCAAGGTTTGAATGAAATTATCAGATACGCTATTTTTCGTGAAAGAAATAGTTAGAAGAGATATGACTGCAAAACCGATAAGAAGCCCACGTTTGATACCCCGACTATAATACAAGATGTAAAACCCTATGGCTGCCAGTGAAGCCATCTGTATGACGCGCGATCTGGTCGTCCATACGATAAGAATAGTGGAAATGAGTAGTAACCATGAACAAAGACGCTTGGGTTGTTCTTTTATCTGCTGCAAGGCAAAGGGCAAAATTAATATAATAACGTATGCAAGTGAGAGAGGGTGTGTGTACAAGCCCCGTGCTCTTTTCTCTGTGATCACTAGGTCAAAACCTGATCTTTTCCAACCTATGATCGATTGACTTACACAAATAATTGCGACTATCACGACAACCCAGACGAATAGTGCGTAGATTTTTTCTTTCTGCTGATTAGTTAGGTTACTGAAGCTGCTTGCTATAAGAGGCGGTAGAAAAACCATCGGTAAATACCCAGCCAAATATTCGACTAAGCGACTCGCGGGATTTTCGGGGTTCAGGACCGAAGCCACACTTGTCCATATGAGTAGTAATAGGAACGAAACAGATGGAAACCAAAGTGCGCTTTTTCGGAACTGTTTGTAGCTGTCTAGCAAAGTCGATTGCTGAAACTCACTAGACAATAAGCTGACGATAGCTATTGCTAGGGCAATATTCTGTCCGGCAGCACCCATAGGAGCGCACAGCAATAACATCGGGGGAATCCATTTTAGTGTTTTCGTCATCATGACAATATAGCAACGATGATAGAAATAGTAAATTAATTCAGATAGATGTGTGTGGCACGGAGCAGAGGGTTAAGTAGTAAATAGCTACAACCATAAAAATATATGGTATATTCAGCCCGAGGCATGTATCTTCCTAGCTAGGAAAATATTTTTGTTTCAAGTAATCATGAGAGTGTAAATTTTAAAGGGTTGGATACAGATTGGCTTCATTATGGTCTCCCATTACAGAAACAACCAGAGGGCTTAAAGGCTACGCACGAGGAATCGGTTGGTTGAAGTCTCACCCGGGTTATCTGGTGGTGCTTTTTATACCAATGGTTTTAGCCTTGCTTATGGTTGCCTTGGGCTGGAGTGCTTTCCTGGAATACCAAGATGTCTTTTTTGGATGGATTCTTTTTGAACGTCCTGAGGCTTGGTGGTTGTTAGCGGTATATTTTGTTTGTAAGGCATTGCTTTATATAGGGCTGATTGCCATAGGGTTTATCAGTATTATTTTATGCGCAAATATATTGGCTTGCCCGGTTTATGAATGGGTCTCAGTAGCGATCGAGAGAGATCTTTCCGGTGGCCATGTTGAAGAAGTAAGCCTTTGGGAAAGTTTGAAGCTAATGGGCGAAGAGCTGAAGAAAGTTAGTTTCATCTTATCGGTGTCTCTTTTCTTATTAATCATCCCAGGTGTGAACTTAATCGCGACTTTTATAACCGCTTTTTTGGTTGGTTGGGATTTTTACGATTATCCCATGGCTAGACGTGGCTGGTCGTTTCGTCAAAGGTTAAGTTTTGTTACGAAGGATTTTTGGGCAGTTATGGGACTAGGTTTGTGGCTGATGATTCCTATTGTTCAAATTGTTTTAGTTCCGATGGCGGTAGCAGGGGGAACTATTTTAAATTTAGAGTCGTTAGCAAAGCGAAAAGAAGTAATCGAAGGGTAGCTAAAATATTTTTTACAAGGAGTTATGATTATGAAGAATGGAGCAGGTGGAATGGACAAGTCAAAAGCAGTAGAAACAGCAGTAGGTGCGATTGAAAAACAATTTGGTAAGGGTGCTATTATGCGCCTTGGTAAAAACTCACCAGAAATACAACCCAGGGAGGTTGTTTCTACGGGGTCTTTTACTCTAGATACAGCGTTGGGTATAGGCGGTCTTCCTAAGGGTAGGGTCTGTGAAATTTATGGACCGGAGTCTAGTGGTAAAACCACTGTTGCACTCCACGCCGTAGCAGAAGCTCAAAAAGCTGGTGGTGTTGCCGCATTTGTTGATGCGGAGCATGCCCTAGATACGTCTTATGCGAGGCGACTTGGAGTTAACTTAGACGAGCTCTTAGTGTCACAACCCGATACTGGTGAGCAAGCTTTGGAAATTGTCGACATGCTTGTTCGTAGCAATGCGGTTGATATTATTGTGGTCGATTCAGTGGCTGCATTAACTCCACGTGCCGAAATTGAAGGCGATATGGGGGATCATCATGTTGGTTTGCAAGCTCGTTTAATGTCTCAAGCATTACGTAAGTTAACAGGACATATATCAAGGTCAAATTGTGTGGTGTTCTTTATCAACCAAATTCGAATGAAGATTGGTGTGATGTTCGGAAGTCCAGAGACTACCACTGGTGGTAATGCGCTTAAGTTTTATTCTAGTATTCGGTTAGACATTCGACGTATTGCTTCGCTTAAGCAAGCCGATGAGGTCATCGGAAACCGAGCGAGGGTAAAAGTTGTAAAAAATAAGATGGCGGCTCCGTTTCGTGAAGCTGAGTTTGATATCATGTTTGGTAAAGGTATATCTAAGGCTGGGGAAATTATCGACCTTGGTGTGACGAAGAATGTTATCCAAAAAAGTGGCTCATGGTTTTCTTACGGAGATCAGCGCTTAGGTCAAGGCAGGGAAAGTGTGAAAGAATTCATTAATAATGACCCTGCTCTTATGGAGAAGATTGAACTGGACCTTAAGAAAGCCTGTGCTGTTCCTAAAGATGAGGAAAAAAAGTCTGCTGCTGATGAGCGATCAGGAGCTAGTTCGCAACAGGCAACCTCTACTAAAAAGGCTTCAAGCCCAGCTAAGTCATCTAGCACAAAAGGAGCTGCTGCAACTAAGTAGTTTCGGTACTGTTATTTATTAAAAGGCTCTCTCGGGAGCCTTTTTTTATGCTTAGCTTATGTAACAATCTGTATTTATTTGGCTATAATTTAAGCTGAGTGGGGATTTTCTACTGGAAAAAACTCAGGTATAATTGAGCTATAACCTTTTTTCGAGGCACTTATGAATACTTTTTTTTCTATATTTAAAGTCATTGCTCCTATGCTTCTGGTTTGCTCTAGCGGAGTCCAGGCCCGAAGTAATGATTTTGATATAAATAGCTTACCCAAAGGTAAAAGCGTCACCCTCCCTCATACTACTGTTACTTATGTGCCGGTTACTGACAGCGTCAAATTAGCTTCTACTGATATGCCACAGATGGTGAAGATTTCTGCTGTTGGTAGGAAGAGGGGTTCGAAGCAAGATATTAAGGTAGCCATATTTGATAGTCATTCTGATAAGGTTAAGTATATCTCGTTGAAGCCGGGAGCGTCTTATCTTTATAACTTCAAAGACCTGGGAAGTATTTCTGTTGTTCCTAAGTTGAGTTCGACTCTTTCGAAGTCCGCTCATTATAAGCTCAAAGTTGAGAGCAATAAACCGCTTGAAGTGAGTCGTTAGGCTCGGCAAACAGTTTATCGGTAAAGAGCGTCACTACGGTTGACGCCCGTACCTACCATTGAAACCTTAGCCCCGACGAGTTCTTCGATATTTGCAATGTAAGTAAGAGCCTGTTTAGGAAGCTCCGACATGCTTCCTGATATGGGAATATCTTCAGGCCAGCCCTCGAAGCTTTGATAAATAGGTTTACAAGAATTAAGGGTATCGATATCCCATGGGAAGTTTTCGATTCGTCCTAATGTGGGGTGCTCGTAAGCAACTGCGAGCTTAACTTCTTTGAAGCCGCCAAGAATATCAAACTTATTCAGAATAAGATGGTCGAGGCCGTTGACCTGCACAGCATAGCGCAGCGCTACAATATCAAGCCAGCCACATCGTCGTGGTCTACCGGTGGTAGCGCCGAATTCATGCCCCTTTGAAGCTAAGAGTTTGCCGTCCTCATCGTCGAGTTCCGTCGGAAACGGTCCCTCGCCAACACGAGTTAGATAAGCTTTAGCAACTCCATAGATGTTTCCGATTTTTTTAGGCGAAAAACCTAGGCTAGAGAGAGCCCCTCCTGCCGCTGTGGAGCTTGAAGTAACAAAAGGGTAAGTACCATGGTCGATGTCTAGTAACGCGCCTTGAGCGCCCTCTAACAGGAGCCTCTTTTCACTTTGAATTGCTTCTCGTAGTTTAGCATCTGCATCTAGTACGTAAGGTGCTACTTTCTCGGCAGCGGCTTCAAATTGGGTCCACAAATCTTGGTGACTATTATAAAATGATTTAAATTCTTCTGACTCCGCTATTTGGCGTTTGATCCACTGCTTTCGTGATGCGGTATCAATATAGTTACCCATCCTAAGTCCGGATCTTTGAGCCTTCAGGGAGTAAGTAGGACCGATACCGCGTTTGGTCGTGCCGATTGGCGTGGTGGTGTTTTTCTCATTAGTTTGATCGAGCTGAATAGACCAAGGAGTTATGACGTGGGCTCTGGCCGATAACCAAAGGTTCTTCGGGGTCACTTCGCAAAACTGAGTGACTTCTTTTATCTCTGAAACCATTTGTTCGGGGTTGATCACGACACCAGCCGTCAATGCGCAGATTTGGCCTTCGTGAAAGATTCCACTGGGAATTTGGTGGAGTACTATTTTCTTGCCATCAATGTAAAGAGTATGGCCGGCGTTGTTACCACCCTGAAAACGGGCGACATATTCTGCGTCTTTAGCAAGGATGTCGATCCATTTACCCTTACCTTCGTCTCCCCATTGCGCGCCGATAACGATTGAAACGTGGCTCATAGTAGGCCCCTGTAGTCTAAGGTAGAAATTCCCAGTAAACGACTGATATACGAGATAGTTCTAGCTGATTGAGGCTCACCTGTCCACTGGAACTAACCGATCCGCCGTGATATAACCTCGTTGATTACCAGTGGATTGGAGACGGTTTTTGGAACGAAAAAATTCTAATTTATCTAATATTTCCCCTTTGGATGGGCGTTATGCCGGCAAACTGGGTAATTTTAACGACTTTGTAAGTGAAGCAGCCCTGATTTGTTACCGAACACGGGTCGAAGCGGCTTGGTTACTGCACCTTGCTAGGGATAAAGATGTTGGGGCCGATATTGAGCTAAGTCGAGCCTGCCAGGCTTTGCTCGAAGAAATACTTTCCGGTACGAAGGAACTCTCTCCGGAGGTGGTTAAGGAGTTCGAGCAGACAACTAACCACGATGTCAAAGCGGTCGAGTATTATTTGCGAGACCTTCTGAAAGAAGCCGGTGCATCCGATAAGGAGTTAGCTTTCCTGCACTTTGCTTGCACCTCGGAGGATATAAATAACTTATCTTACGGAATGATGCTCAATGAAGTGCGGTGTAGTCATGTTCTGCCGGCCATGCGGTCTTTGATAGATGCGATAAATTCATTAGCGACTAAATACTCAGACTTACCAATGCTTTCTAGAACCCACGGTCAAAGCGCCAGCCCCACGACTTTAGGTAAAGAGATGGCGGTGTTTTCTTGGCGGCTACATCGCCAGCGCACATTTTTATCGTCTGTTCAGCTAGAAGCAAAGATGAGTGGTGCGGTGGGTCATTATAATGCTCATGCAGTGGCTTATCCCGAAGTGGACTGGGTAGAAGTCAGTCGTTTGTTTATTGAAGACCGGATAGGGTTAAAGCAAAATCAAATTACGACTCAGATAGAAAGTCATGACTCGACCATCGAGTACTTAGATTCAATTAGAAGGTTCAATAGCATTCTTCTTGGCTTTAGCAGGGATGTTTGGAGCTATATATCGATAGGGTATTTCTCTCAAAAAACTAAAGCAGGGGAAGTCGGATCAAGTACGATGCCTCATAAAGTAAATCCCATTGATTTTGAAAATGCTGAAGGTCAACTCGGAATAGCCAGTGGTTTACTAAATCATTTTGCAGATAAGTTGTTAATCTCTAGATGGCAGCGAGACTTAAGTGATTCGACTGTGCTTAGAAATATCGGGGTTGCGCTTGGTCATAGTATGTTGGCATACCAAAGTGTCATGAAGGGCTTGGATAAATTAGTGGTGAATAAAGGCCGCTTGTCTTCTGACTTGGAACAATCCTGGGAAGTGCTGACTGAGCCGGTACAAACAGTTATGAGGCGCCGAGGTGTGGTGGATGCTTATGAGAGACTCAAGAATTTTAGTCGTGGACAAGCTATTACCAAAGAGATGTTAGAGAAGTTGATTGATTCTACTAGCGAGCTTTCTGCGCAAGATAAGAAGCTTTTGAAAATGTTAACCCCAGAAAACTACACCGGCCTAGCTTCGCAGATGGCTACAAGTACGGTTGAAAGAATTACTGAAGAACAACCGAAGAAGTAAGGAAGGGTCTGTAATGAGGCTAAGTGAGTTAGCAGAGATTATTGGTGCGAAAGTTGTGTATCCTGAAGGGGGATCTTCGGAAGTGGATACCGCTATTACAGCGGTTGCACCTATAGAAGTAGCTAAAGAAGGAGAGGTTACTTTTGTATCTAACCCTGAATATGCAAAGTACGTAGCTCAGACCCACGCATCAGCTGTTATTGTTAAGGAGCTACACGAGAGTTGTAAAATCCCTATGCTTCTTCATGATAATCCTTATTTTGCCTTCGCTAAGACGGCTCATCTTTTTTATCGACCACACCGTGGTCCTCATGGAGTTTCCGAACATGCATTTATTGCATCCGATGCGACTTTGGGTGATGACGTAACTATCTATCCGCATGCTTTTATTGGTAGTCGGGCGAAGCTTGGCAATCAAGTAGTGGTCATGCCGGGAGTTAGTATTGGTGATGATGTTGAAATTGGTGACAATACGATCTTATATTCTAACGTCGTGATCTATCATGATTGTAAAATTGGTGATCACTGTATCATTCATTCGGGAACTGTAATTGGAGCCGACGGGTTTGGTTATGCAGTGGGCGAGGGTGAAATCGTTAAGATCCCTCAGGTCGGTAATGTCGTGATTGGTGATCACGTAGAAATGGGTGCAATGTGTAGTATTGATCGCGCTGCAATGGGAAGCACTGTTATTAAAAGTGGAACGAAGTTAGATAATAAAGTGCAGGTGGGTCATAACGTCGAAGTGGGTGAGAACTGTATGCTCTCTGCATTTAGCGGCTTAGCTGGGTCTTGCAAACTTGGCGATTGGGTTATCATGGGAGGACACTCCGGGGTAAATGGTCACACTGAGGTTTGTAGTGGTGCTCGCATTGGAGCTATGACGGGAGTTGTGAAGAGCATTGAAGAGCCTGGAGAATATATAGGTTTCCCTGCGATCAAAGCTAGAGATTGGCGTCGTAAGCAAGTGTACTTGAAGAAAATCACTCAGCACGAAGAGCGGCTTAAGGCTCTGGAAGATAAGTTGTAAAAGTCGGGATTTTATAGCTGGCGATATAGTGTGTGAGGGTTAGCATAAATATCGAGAACCTTACGCCAGAAGACGCGTTATGAAGAACGTGCGTATGTCGCTTAATTTCGTGTCCACTAAATCGGGTTAACTCCAACTAAGATTTGTCCTGATAATATAGCTTCAATAGTACTTCCAGCTTGCTCCCCTCGCGGAGTACTAGCATCTACCGAATCAATTTCAATGCGGTCGATGGCTTTATCTTCTTCTTTTGCATCACCAAAAGCGAATGGAAATGATATACGCTATCAAAATTAAAGATGTACTACGAAATACTACAACAACAATTTTAAGTAGCTATCGTAGACATATTTTTTATTTCTTTGCTTTCCAGTAACTTCCTTAACGATGTTCAGTTCTTCTAGATGATTTAATGACCTCTGGATTTTTGGTTTAGTTGATGTTGATAAGCTTTTTAAAAGATAGCTAGAAGTTTGGATCGGATTTTTACAAAATTCGTTAAATACTTCTACGGTAAAGTTTGTTGGCTTATTTGAAAAAACTTTTTCCTTATCAATTTGGTGAAGTTTAAAAATTGATAGGGCTGTTGAATTTGAAATATCAGCAGATTCTTTGACAGCTCTTAAGAAAAATTTGATCCATGACTCCCAATCACCTTTTATTCTTGTATCCATTAATTTCGCATAGTATTCAGACTTATGCCTTTTGAAATAATAGCTTAGATATAGCAGTGGTTGGTCTAGAATATTCCAGTAACACAGTAAAAATGTGATTAAAAGTCTCCCCAATCTACCATTGCCGTCTAAAAAAGGGTGTATGGTTTCAAACTGTGCATGAACGAAAGCAGCTTTTATCAATGGAGGAGTAAGGTCTTCTTCATGTATGTAGTTTTCGAGCTTTCCAATACACTCCTCGACAAGATGTGGCGGGGGAGGAACGAATGTCGAATTTGTTAAAGTACAGCCTGGCGGTCCAATCCAATTTTGAGATTTTCTGAATTCACCAGGAGTTTTGTTTTGACCACGTACCCCTTCCATTAAAACACTATGAATTTGTTTTATAAGTCTTGTGCAAACTGGAAGTTCCTTTAATCCTGCTAATCCTTTATTCATCGCTAGAACATAATTTGTTACTTCTTCAATATCGTCTTTTCTTTCCGGCGAATCCAGTTTAGGGGACAAGACGTCTTCTAATGAACATTGCGTCCCCTCAATTTGTGAACTCAAAAGCGCCTCTTTTCTGACAAATATATAAATGAAGAGGTTGGGTTCGCTTACTATAGAGGTGAGTCCAGTTAATTTACCCAGTGATAAACTTGCTTCGGACAAAAGCAGATTTATTTCTTCATCGAGTTTTAGCGGAGGGTCTGGTGGAAGGGGCTTTGGAATAAATGCATCATAATTTTCCGGCTGCCTAACTAATGATCCAGCTCTATTCATTTTATACCCCATTTTCGTTACCAAAAAAGACTATAAGTAACATTATTTATTAAAAATGTTACTAAATCAATATTTAAGTAACGAAAATATTAAAAAACGTTACTAATATAAGGTTTTAGTAACGCCGTAGGGACTAATGAGTAAAAAAATCAATAAAAACAATAGAGTATAAAAATAGACTCGGTTTGGCTGGTGGAGATGGCGGGAATCGAATTTTAATCCCGTACCGTCCATAAAGTCATACTACCCAATTTTATTAGATTAAATGTTAGGTCGCCAGTCTAGCTATTTTTTCAGTTCTTGTAAAATTCCGACCCATGAAGGAGAATTTTATACTTATTTTGACTATGTTTTGGACAATGTTCCTGAGGTGGGTTCTCAAAAACAGACGCGACCAAGAAATTTTGATGCTGCGTAAAGAGCTGCAAATTTTAAAAAGACAATTGAGGAAGCCTAAGTTTTCAAATTTTGATCGGATATTTTTCGTTTCCTTATTCAAAGCAAATCCCAAGACGATCGCCAATTTGATTACTCTACAACCAAGTTCGGTGATTGCTTGGCATCGCCGATTCGTTAAGAAAAAGTGGGATTATTCAAAGAGAAAACAAGGACGACCAGAAATAAACAATCAGATTATGCAGCTTATTCTACAAATGAAATTGGCAAATAAACGTTGGGGATGGCGTAAAATTAACGGGAACTTCGGAAACTCGGTATTGCAGTTAGTAAATCAGCAATTGCAAGAGTTGTTAAAGATGCAGGCTATTCACCGGACGATCGAAAATTTGAGAGAACATGGCTGAATTTTTTATCAAACCATGCAAAAAGATATTTTACTTGTGATTTTATGGTTGTCGACACACTCTTTCTAAAAAGGCTCTATCTTTTTTTCGTTATCGATGTGAGTAACAGGCAAATAGTTTTGTTTAATATAACTGCGAATCCTACCGCCATTTGGTTGGAGATCGTGGTTAGGTGCGGGCTTAGCTCACTAGAAAACATCCCGAAAATATTGGTTTCAGATCGGAACGGAATCTATGGTGAATGGTTTGGCGATTTTTTAGATAGCTTTGAAGTGTGGCTCATCCGCACTCCGCCGAGAACCCCCAATTGCTATGCTTTTATTGAAAGATGGCATCGAAGTCTTAGAGAAGAAGCGCTCGACCATTGCTTAGTTTTTGGAAAAAAGGATTTGTGCAAGGTTGTCGGCAAATATGTACGATGTTTTATACTTGTACTCACACAACTTACCGGAGCGCACATGAGCACAACTGTATTTATCCTAGTTTTTTTGGCTACTTTGTCGATCATGAGTTGCAAGTCTACGGGGCAAAATGCAAATGAGCTTGGTAGCCTAGGTTTTACGTTAGCAACTTCTTACCACGACAGCATCGGATTTATCTCGTCTGAAGAGGATGGATCAAATCATGGAACAGGCTTCGTTGTGGCACTTGATAATGAGTATGTGTATATCTTGACCAACGCCCACGTTCATGGTGCCTGTGTGGCATCCGATACTGGTTGTAGTGCTTTTTTTACTGCATCAAATAACTCCTCGGTAGAAACATTTAAAATCGCTCCTGTGAAATATGAAGGCATGGACGTCGTTCTTAACTCAGGTTCCAGCGGTGTCGCCGGCGGTCAATACGACTTCGCCCTCTTTAGATTTGAGAAATCACGGAAGCGCAAATTCACCGCTCTTACTCTTTTTCGGGGTGCTTTGACGTCCGCGACTCCATACCAAAGCAAGGTCGTCGGATTTCCAGGCAGCGTTACTCAACCTGACGCGATAACTGTTGAACGCATCTTATCTGAGTCGGTCGGTGTTACTTGGCCTTTCGGTGATTCCATTCAAATCAAGGAAAGTAGCAACCCAAGAGAAATTATTCAGTTTATCGACCCCCAATTACTAAAAACGACAGCTCACATACGGAGTGGAAGTAGCGGTAGCCCAGTTTTTGCTTCGCTTCCCAATGGTCAAGAGGTTGTTATAGGTATTGTTTTTAGCGGAAACTATGAGGATCAAACTGCTATAGTTCAGGTTGGTAGTCACAAGTCTGCAGCGAGGGATGCAAACAATTTCGTTTCAAACGCATGGCCTCTTAAACCTTTTCTGGAGCATTTTTCAAAACTTACGATTTGGAAAAATGCAAAATTTGTCGACTCGTTGCCACTGGAAAGTATGTTCAGCCAAATCCCGATGACTTCAAAGTTAGTCAGACTAGATGAGGAGATTGTAGAAACGATCTCTCTCGATTTCACCGGTCAAAATACTGAGTCTGCCAATTTGTTCGTGAATGGTATTTCTGTTCCACTGCTTGAAGGATACAAGTACTCAGACAAAATTATCACTTTCCTAAATCCAGTTAGGCAATACAACCCTGACAGGCCGCACTTTATAATCGAACGACGCGACGGTAAAAAAATTTCAACAGCGTTTTGTTATCGACTCCAGAAACTTTCATGGCCCAGCAAATCTGAGTCTAGAATAGATTGTTTTTCAAAGTTCGAAGGAAAACGGTTGTTTCAGTAGATGAGCAGCTTAATCGAGCCTCAAAAAGTCACCAAAAACAGAGGTGAAGAACCAATACCTGAGGCTAATGAGGGTGGTTTGCGTACCGTTGACTCGTACCTTCCATAAACTCATGCAGCTAGCTCAAAATTCGTAATTATCCCGTCAACCATCTTTTTCCGAACAAATTTCGACACTGAAAAGCTAAGTTTTTAGGCTCATGATTTTTCAATGATGAGTTTTGAGAAATTCCCTGGTGTGGTCGATGGTGATTATAGTAGTGTCCATCTTTCCACCAGCAGCCATCGATTTAATGTGGATGCTTTGGTGGCGGCACATAAAAGTTGTAAGCCTTCATTCGCAATTTAAGCAGCTCTTGAACCGCTTGGAATACAGGAACTATCTGCCATACTTCACCGGATTCACTCGTCACTTTTGATCACCTTAAATCTCCCACTAATCTGTTAGGCCCCAAGACCTATAACTTCATAACAAAAACCCCCTAGCAATCTTCATTACTAGGGGGTCTTGTTAGTTAATAGTTATTAACTAGGGCATTGGTAATCCACCACCGCCTTGACACCAAGGCATTTCTGGTTGGAACAAGCACATCATCAAGCACATCATAGGGTCTCCTAATGGACATTCTTGAGCAGGAGCTTGTGCTTCTGCGACATGAATTTTGAGAGACTGTGCATTTCGGTTATTTGAATCAGTAATGCTAATAACTGCTTCGCCGAGTTTCTTAGCAGCTACTTTTCCTTCGGAAACGGTAACTACGTCAGGATTTGATGACGTGTATTTGAAAGGTGCGGTACCGTTCCAAACAGTGAAGTTTGCTGACTCATCAACTGCAAGAGTCATTGCAGCAGGAACCATGGTCATTTTCTTTTCGACGATGTGATTTAATGCTTTAGAAGCATCGATACGGCAATCACATGCTGTTTCGATTTCGACTTTTACTCCTGTGCTTTGAAGTACTGCTCTCATCTGAGGGCCGGTAATTTTTTCTGCTTGTGCAGACTGAAGTAGTGCAGCAAGGCCAGCTACCATAGGAGTCGCCATGGAAGTTCCTGAAAGATCGCCGTACTTGTTTCCAGGAAGAGTACTTAAGATCTTATGTCCAGGAGATGCTACGTGGACCTTTGCTTTACCAAAGTTTGACCATGAAGGCTTAGTATCATCGCTTTGAGAAGCGGCGACTACGATCATGTTGTCAGTGTCAGTGTTTGCTGGAAAAACGGGAGTAACGTCATTGTTTTTTCCGTCGTTTGCAGCTGCGGCGATGAAGACTACGCCTTTAGCTTGAGCGCGTTGTATTGCTTCGATGATTGGCTTAGCTCCTGATTCAGCAACAGCAGCACCCCAGCTTGCGCTGATGATGTGTGCGTTGTTGTTAGCTGCATAATCAATTGCTTTAGCACCAGCGTAGAGATCTCCAGAGCCATCAGCTCCTAAGAATCTTACTGGCATAATTGAGACTGATTGAGACATACCGACAACACCAGTCGCGTTATTTCCAACAGCACCAACGATACCTGCGCAGTGAGTTCCGTGTCCTGGGTTCTTGTCACTGGTTTCGTCATGAGGGTCAGCGTCGTTAGCTTTGAAGTCCCATCCGTGAACATCATCAACAAATCCGTTACCATCATCATCGATACCGTTACCAGCTATTTCATTTGGGTTAGTCCAAATGTTTTCTCGAAGATCTTCATGCTTTGCATCAACACCAGTATCGATGACAGCGACTACGACATCTTTTGATCCCGTATGAGTATCCCAAGCTAACTCGGAATTAACTACTTTATGAGACCATTGTTTAGAGTAGCTAGGGTCGTTAGGCTGACCTACCATGTGAAACTTAGTGTTTGCTACTACGTATTCGACATTAGGATCATTCATGATTTCTAGTAACTGCCGAGCCGAGCCTTCTAGGTTCTTGGACTGCGCGAGATCGATCTTAACAAGACGCCCTTGCTCGTGAGTATCTAGAATCGATATGCCTTGGGTTGTTTTTAGTTGTAAAGCACTAAGGCTAAATTGCTTTGCATCTTGCTTGAGCTTTACGACATACTCTGTCGCATAACTGGCAGCACTTGATAAAGACATAACTGCTGTGATGGCGGCTGCTCGCAGAAATACGATGCCGTTCTTTTTTAGAACCATTCCCTGTCCCTCCGAAAGTTAACTGGTGTTCGTCCTTGAACATAAATATTTAGCTATTTTGATAAACTTCCATAATTTTATCTAAGGTTTTCGAAAAGGTAAAGTTTTTGAGAAGAATATCTAGCGCGCTATGCCCGCTTTCAGAGTGCCGCGGTAGTGAACGCAGGGCAGCACAGCGGTTCTAGGCATTAGTATCGTTCCAGGCGATAAAACTGAATTACAGCCGGTTTGCGCGTCATCTCCAATAAGAGCACCAAATTTCCGTAGGCCGCTACCGATTTTTTCTCCGGAACTCGGGCTTTGGTAGACGACTTCATCATTAGTTAGTTTGAGATTGGCGAGTTTGGTCCCGGCGCCTAGATTTACATTTTTTCCTAAAATCGAATCTCCGACATACGCAAAATGTCCAGCTTTCGCGCCGTCCAAAAATACTGAGCCTTTTACTTCGGTTGCATGCCCAACGACGCAGTTGCTACCGACATAGACTTGCCCTCGTATATAAGCACCATGTCTTATCTCCGACCCCGGACCGATATAAGCTGGTCCGGTGATCATGGCAGTTGGTTCGACTTTGACTCCCTTGGCGATATAGACTGCGCCTGAGATATAAGCCGATTCAGGAACCTCACTGAGGATCAATGGAGAGTTTTCTACCTTGTGTGCGGCTAGGATTTGACGAAGCCATTCTACTAAATCAGAGCCTAAATAAGAAAAAGGAGAGGGGTTATTGAATTGGTTATTTTGCAATAATGACTTTGTATCAAAAAGATTTTCCATAGTTACCATGATATTACGTGTCCTTATGAGAATTTAAATAGGTCATTTTTGCCTAAAGCTATCAGCAATTATTACCGAGCTACTAACTAACAGCAATATTATTACAGAATCAAGTACGATCTTAGAAAGAGGCTTCGACTATGTTTGATGCAAATAAGTTTAAGAAGCAGGTAAAGGAATGGATTCGAATGAATCCAGATGGAAGTCTAAGTGATATGTTGGACTTTTGTGAAGATCAAATTCCGCCAACGCAATACTCATCTTATCAATGGCTGATTGATCAGACGAGTGATTGGTACAAGCATATCTTAGCTCAAAGAGAGATAAGCACCAGCTACGACCATGAGAAGGAAGACGATCAGCTTATTGCTTAGATTGAAGGGTTTTTACTTCTGAGAACTCTTCAAGCGTCACTTCATCTAGCATCTCAAAATCTTCAAAGCCAAGGTCTTTGTACCAATGGACTTTTTTCATTTCTGGTAATGGTGATACGACCACTTCGCCGTCATCTTGTTCGTAAACTTCAAAAGCTTCTTTAATAACCCCAGATTTAGTCAATAAATAATAATGATAGCCGTCGCCGTCTTCAAGCCGACCATCTCGCGAGTCCCCGGTCCAGTATTCTTTTGCATAAAAAACTTCTGTATCTTCAGTCAAAGAAATATCCTTTGTTAACGCAATACGTGACCGAACCTGTACCAACGGACGGTAGGCCAACTTTCGCCGGTAGGTGTGTACATCGACCATATGACAAAGAGGGCTTTTCCTCTAATATAGCTTAGCGGAACCTCATTCCAGGCTCTGGAATCGGTGGAGTTGTCTCGATTGTCTCCCATCACAAATACCGAGTTATCTGGCACGATGTAGGGTTCACCATTCAAAGGCCAGTTAATACTGGTAAACTGCCGGTGGGATGGCCGGTTTTGCATAACCCAGTGATCGACAGAATTGAGTGTTTCACGGTAAAGGTGTTTAATTTCTTTAGGGTCTTTGATGTCTTCAAGAACGGACCTATCATGGTCGTGGTTTTCTCTGAATTGAGTTTCACCGTTGATGTGAACCACGTCGTCTCTGATCTGAATTTTGTCCCCAGCAACACCTATCACTCTTTTTACGTAATCAATATCTGGGTCTCTTGGATAACGAAAAACGATGATATCACCACGCTGCGGGGTTCCCCATTCAGCAACGACTGTATCAGTGAAAGGAATTTTAAAGTTGTAGGCCAATTTGAAAGCTAGGAGGCGGTCGCCTACCTTAATTGTCGGTTCCATAGATGCCGTTGGTACATGGTAAGGAGATACCACAGACCAGCGGAAGGCAAATATAATTAATATGAGTAGTCCAAGTGACCGTAGATTCTCAAACCCGAAAAAGGCTTGGATTGCACTTCCTTTGACTTCCTCCTCTGAGGGCTTAGTCTTAGATCCCGGGTCGTTTTTTTTATTCACTAGTTCTATCCTATCGAAAGGGTTATTTTTGTAACTAATTAATATTTAAGATAAATAAAGCTTAATTTTAACACTATAAGCTAAGAAAGCTACACTAATCCAGCTGCATTGTCACATAAATACCAGAATTTATTTAATAATTTACCTAGCTATCAAGCTTCGTGCCGAAGGGGCCGATACCTATTAGGTATGAGGTATTTACTTAGAAATATTAAGATCTTAATGGCCACGTTGGCTTTATCAGGCGTGCTGTGCTGCCTTGGTGTGCCTAGGGCGTTGAGCTACTCTGCTAATAAGGTCTGGATGGAGTTCCGAGATAATGGTCGGTATAGGGTGTATGTAAATTATACTGTCCCAGAAATGCGAGAGTTTCGTGAAGTTTGGGTCGAGTTTGCAAAGAAGAAAGAAGCGGAGAGATATTACTTCGACTTGGCAAGGGGGGCTGATTTTTTCATGCCGGAAGCTAAGCTTCGGAGCTTTCAAAAAAAACCGGGGGAGCCTACTCCTTGGTGAGAGTCTTTTATTTAGGGTGCTGCTTTAATATCGATTCGAGCTCTAAACCGGTTAGAAGCTTTATTTTCTTTAACATATCCCACAAGGCATAAATCATAATACTACTACTGCATACCATAATGATCGGAAAGCTTAATGCGGTCATGCGGCCAAGTTCTTCGTTAAATTCCGGGGTTCCCGAGGGGCTTTTGAGCATGTAGTAAGCGAGAACAAAGTTCAGAATCGCACTTACTAGAAAAGATAAAAATAATAAATAAGTAGATCTCAGTAGCACCGCATCAAACTGTTCCTGGCAGCCGTGCTCCTCTAGAGCGTTCTGTATTTTAGGAACATCAACGATGCTTTCATTCAACAGGAACATTTTAACTAAAGGTTTTTTCTTATAAGCAGAAATCAACATTGCCAAACCGAAAATTCCTGGCAAGGCGGCTTCGTTGACGGCAAACCAAAATCCATCCAATTTTAGTAGGCCTAAACTTCCTTTGACCAGAACGCTGACAAAGCCGAGGCCAGAGATGAAATTAAACTTCCGCCGTGAATAAAAATCCCACAAACCATATGTTAAGGGGAAGGACAGTGCTGCAATAAATGCAAGCTCGGGTCCTAGTCGATCCAAGCTACTTAACTTCATTAGAATAAAGGTAGGTAACGCGACGTTAAAAAGCAGACTTATCCATACGTTTTCCTGCTTTTGCTTTTTATTTACCACTAAAGTTTACTCGCTTTTTCGATGACGTCATCCGATAATCGGGCGCCAATTCGGCTGATTACATCAGATGCCAACAATGCGGCTAGTTGACCACATTCATTTAGAGGTTTTCCTCGGGTATAACCGTATAAAAATCCACCGGCAAACATATCGCCAGCCGCTGTGGTGTCAATTACTTTTGTAGCTACAGGATCAATGTTAAAGCTTTTGTTGCTTTTTGGGTCAATGATAAGGCCGCCTTTAGCTCCGAGTTTGATGACAGCAATTGCACCCGTTTTTGCGATCGCTTGCCCTGCTTGTTCAGGATCTGTTTCGTAGAGTTCGGAAGCTTCTTCTCGGTTAGCAAATACGATGTCGGCATGATCGTTAATGACTTCAATGAATTCTTTTCGACAGTTTCTGACCATAAATGGGTCGGCGACATCAAATGAAACAATGGTGTTGTTTTCCTTTGCGGTTTTTATAGCCGCTAACACGGCCTTTTTTTGATGCTCGGTACTCCATTGGTACCCAGTAAAGTGAAGTACCTTGCTGTTGGTTATGGCGTCATGGGGGATAACACCTTCGTGATAATGAGAGCTAGCTCCGAGACAGGTGTTCATAGTTCTTTCACCGTCAGGTGTTATGAGTATAGCGCAGCTTCCGGTCGCATCATCGGATGTTTTAGCCACTTGAGAGTTGATGCCAAGTAGGTTCATGCGATCGGTTATCATGCTGCCGTATTCGTCGTTTCCTACCATTCCAAAGAAGGTCGTTTTTGCACCCAGCGCGGCTAAGGCCCTTGTAGTATTCATTGCCGAACCACCGAGCTCGAAGCTCCATTGATGGTCGTCAAATTGGTGCATGAGTTCATGTTGGCGTTTTGAGTCGACTAGGTGCATGATGCCCTTTTCTATTCCTAGGCTTTTAAATTCCGAGTCAGTGACTTCTACTAATACGTCTACTAATGCGTTACATATACTGAGTACGTCAGATTTATACATCTTTGTTACCTTTTTGAAAAATTCCCGTTCAGTAAACTATGGTCGATAGTTTTAGCTTGCTTTGGGCCATTTGTCATTAGGAACCTTAGATAAAACCCTTAATTGCTCGTTGTGAGATTGTGCATTTAGGCTTGATAATTTTGATTTGACTGCGTTTAGGTCAGTAATCGTTTGCTGGTGCCGATCAATGGATACTTTTATCCATTGACTTAGTGTAACTATGATCCATATAGAATGAATCATAGTTGGCTGCAAGAACAAGTCTAGCAGAACCAGGTTGCTGCCTAAGCACGCTGGAATTAGTAGTAGGTGTTTTTTTAGGCGTCCTCTACCGGATTTTTTCTTCTTTGTATTTTTTAACGAAAAAACAACAAACACCGATGCGCTGCACCAAGTCAGTAGAATAGCCGTACTGGTCGCAACGAGTGGATTTAAAATACCTATCAAAACCATAAAAACAGACGTAAACGTAATTAAATTATCTTTATTGCCAGTTATGTGTAATTTGATTTTTGTCTTGCTAAACCTTGGCCGATTCATAACAAATACAGCCATACAAGCTAGTAGTATGGTGAAGTAGTCGGTAGGTTGAAAGCTTGAAAGCACGTTTTATCCTGTTTTCTTTGCTTTAAGGTTTACTTCATAAATTAAGCGTTCTTTAGCAAATTCAAAGGAAGCCCCTGAGTACTTCTTTTTTAAGTTTGTATGTAAGATGTCTAAGTCGATGTCATTTCTACTGGGGTCGTGGTGGGTTAGTAAACCTTGCACTCCATTTGCTAGAGAGATATTTTTGATAGCTGCATCCATTGATGAGTGACCCCAGCCTTTTTTCTCTTGATACTCTTCGTGAGTATATTGTGCGTCATGAACTATAAGGTCACTATCTAAGATGAAATCTAAAACTTTCTTATTCGCTTGATTGTCGGATGCTTCATGATCAGTGATGATAGAGACCGATTTGGAGCTTGTCGGCTCAGTAAATCTATATCCATAGCACGGGTTACAATCTTCTGATGAAAGACTGTGTTGTAGTTCTACATAAGATATCTCAACTCCGCCGATTTGATCACCGTGATTAATTTTATGAAACGATATATTGGCTGGCATATTTTCTATCCCGTTAAACGGTGAATAGCTTTCGTTGAATAAAATATTTAGTTCTTGTTTTAAAATGTTCTTCGGTAAAGGTGAGTGAAGGTAAAGGTTAGTCTGTGGGAAGTAGACGGGGTTAAAGAATGGCAACCCTTGAATATGATCCCAATGCAAATGAGTGAAAATGATGTGGATATCTACTGGCTGAGCTTCGGGAAATGTTTCTCCAAAGTGGCTTATGCCGAAACCAGCGTCCACTGCTATATGCGCGTTGTTGCTGATGATTTCAATGCAAGAAGTATTGCCACCATGTACAACGGTTTCCTTACGCGGAGAAGGAATTATCCCGCGGGTGCCCCAGAATTTTACTGCTAACCGTGAACCCATTCTTTACCCTCTGTTGCTGCTTCTACCTCAACTCCTAGTTTTTGAGCGCGGTCTTTGATGCTGTCTACTTTTGCTTGCACATCATTGTCATCATCTTCAGGTGCATGATGAAATAGTAGTAGGCGCTTGACTCCAGCTTTGTGACATATATCAAGCGCGATCTCGGGGGTTGAATGACCCCAGTCTGCTTTTAAAGTGTCATTTGTGAAATGAGTATCGTAGACGACTGTATCAGCTTTTGATAGGAAATTTATCAAACCTTGTGTGAAGTCTTTCTCAAATGATGGGTTGTTTTTTGCTGCGGTCTTCATTCCTTCGCCCATATAGTTGCCATTATCAATGGGAGCATTGTCGGTTATAACACATGCCGAATGGTTATTGTGATTTACGCGGTATCCTAATGTGATGTCTTGATGGTTGAGCTGATAGGTATCGACAGAAACGCTATTGCCAATATTAAAACTGCTTCCGGGTTCTACCGTCTTGAAATTAATATTTGCTTTGATGACACTGGCTGGTATAGGAAGGTTTTTTTCTTTAAGTAGACGATGAAATAACTCTTCGAACTTAGCTTTTGTTGGTTTTGATGAATAAAAGGTTACCGTGTTGTTGGGGTCTTGAAGCGGTTTAAAATATGGTAGTGCTAAAATATGATCCCAATGGGTATGTGTGATGATGAAGTTAAAGTTGCTATGCTTTTGATTTTCAGATATAGACTTGCCGCGTGGGATCAACCCTGTTCCGCCATCTAAGATTAGATAGAAATCCTCATCGGTTTTGAACTCGATATTGGTGGAGTTACAACCAAAGGTCATTTGGTCAGGCCTGTCGGTCGGTCGCGATCCACGGACTCCATTTAAACATAACTTAAGAGGCATTATCCACCCCCTTAATATCATCGACGGTTATGAAAACAGGGCTGTAGAAGAATAATGAAATCGGTCCCGAACCTTTAATGTATTTCGCTTTGCCTTCAACTGAGTAGATTAGAACAAGATTTGAGATTTCTCCATTGTTTTGATCAACGCCTACAACGCAATCGTCGGCAAGCGATACCATATTTAACACCGTATCTGCTTTTTGAGGTATGTCAAATTTAATGTTGTGCTGACAGGTAAAACCGTCCGTTTTAATTGAGTGGCTAAATTTTTCGTTTATAACGCATTCACTAAAAATTTCGTTAAGATGGTGAAATGCCTTTTGAGGAAAGGTTTTTTCATTTTTTAATTTTAAGAGAAAGTTTGTATGTTCGCTGTTTGAAGTAATGTGGATATTTTGAGTTGATAGCGGAGCCCATTTTGTAAAGTTTAGCTGGTCGATATGTCGTTCATTGTTGCTTAGACCACGTAGTAGGGTCGATAATATAAGTTTATTTAAGGTGTTTAACTGAAGTATTTGAATACCGGTGTCGCCGAGATTATTAGTGTTTGCTCGATTTTGCTGGTCGCAAATGTTTAGGCGTTTTCCGTTGCTTGGTAAGTTTTGGTGTGGTGTTGTGTGGTTTATATCAACGATCGAAACCACATTATCAGGCTGTTCTCGGACGATAGCCGACGTATCACTGCAGACAATGTTCAGCTTGTTACCGATCATTGCCTCAGCACTATTGCGGTGCCGCCCTAGATGCTTCTCTAGGGTGCTAGCATTTTTTAATGTGCGCGCTCCACGCCAATTAGCCATCGCTACTTGGTTCCTATAACAATAATTATACATAATCTCTTCTCGTAGTTATCGGAAGATTAGTAGGTATATTGAGAACTTATAGGTTTTATATTGGCTTTTTTATCAGGAAAAAAGTTACGACTTTCCGGGGTAGGTATTTGTAATTATTGATCAATTAGGCCGCTCTTAGCTTATCCCAAAATTCCTTTGAATATTGATACCCTGAATATAGGGAAAGAAATAATGTAACCCAAACGGAAAGCATTCCAATTGTGCGGTAAGGGAAATCTAAGCCGGTATTGTACATAAGTAAGCAAAAAATAGTTAAAACCTGACTGGTGGTCTTAGCTTTACCTAAAAAGTTTACTTCAATATGTATGTTCTTTTCTAACGCTAATAACCGAATACCCGAGACGGCTATTTCTCGGCAGATAAGCAGTATTGCAACCCAAGCATAAAGTTGGTTTGCTGCAACTAGTAAGACTAATCCTGCAACGATAAGCATTTTATCTGCAATAGGGTCTAGTAAAGCTCCTTCGATAGAGTCTTGTCCAGACCGTCTTGCAAGGTAGCCATCAAAAAAGTCAGTTAGTGCTGCTCCTAGAAATATTAGTGCGTTAAGGATTCGCACGAAGCTGAAATCTAAGGGGAAAAGTAAAATTAGAAGAGGAATAGATAGTATGCGAATAAATGTGAGCTTATTCGGCCATCCTTTAAGCCATCGACTTAGCTCTTTTGGTGGGCTTAGTTGCATGATACTCCTAGTCTAATATTGAGGGTCTTACTACTCTCTTCTTAGTATCGGGGGTAACGCAGGAGGTTGTCAATGAAAAGTGAAGAAAAGGCATCGGATCTGCCCCAGATTATTCGCACAGATCATTTAGTTATCGGTTCAGGGATTGCCGGATTGATGCTCGCATTACGTCTGGCTCGCAGAGACCGGGTAACAGTTATTGCTAAAGACAAACTAGAGGAAAACGCTACGAGTTATGCGCAGGGCGGAATCGCATCGGTTGTCGGGAGAAACGACTCATTCGACAGACATTTTGATGACACCGTTAGCGCTGGTGCTGGTTTATGCCACGACGATGTTGTGAATGAGGTTATACGTGAAGGACCGAAGGCTATTGATGAGTTGGTTGGTCTAGGAGTGGGTTTTACTAAAGATAAAGACAAAACAATTGAAGATAATGATATGGGTTATCACTTAACCCGCGAAGGTGGGCATACAGCTAGAAGGGTGCTTCATACCAACGACGTAACAGGTAAGGAGTTGATGCGAGCTCTTACCAAGAAAGTAGCAGAGAATAGCAACATCGATGTTATTGAGCATCAACTCGCTATTGATTTACTAACCACTGATAGATGCGCCCCAGACTTTTCAGGTAATAGGTGTTTGGGCGCTTATGTTATGGATAAAAATACCGCGTATATTTATCAAATCAGAAGCAAGAATACTTATCTTTGTACCGGAGGTCATGGGCGAGTTTACCTATACACTTCTAACCCTCAATCATCTACCGGAGACGGACTTGCAATGGGATGGAGAGCTGGTTGTAAAGTGGCAAATTTAGAGTTTATGCAGTTTCACCCGACATGCTTGTTTTTTGCTGGAGATAAAAGCTTTTTGATTTCGGAAGCACTGCGAGGTGAAGGCGGTGTCATCAAAAATAGCAAAGGAGAAGATTTTACTAAAAAATATGACGAGCGTGGTTCGGTTGCTCCACGAGATATTGTTGCGCGTGCTATCGACTCGGAGCTTAAGCGTAGTGGTGAATCTCATGTCTATTTAGATGTTCGACACTTGGGAGAAGAGAACATCCTTCGTTTGTTTCCTAATATTTACGAGAGATGTCTGAAGTGTGGAATTGATATTGTAAATCAAATGATACCGGTTGTACCTGCAGCGCATTATAGTTGTGGTGGGGTAGTGGTTGATGAAAATGGTGGCACCGGTGTTCGGAATTTATATGCGCTCGGCGAAGTAAGTTGTACGGGGCTGCACGGAGCTAACCGATTAGCCTCTAATAGCCTGCTTGAAGCGACTGTTTATGCAATTAAAGTCTCGAACCACGTGCTAAGTTCTCCGCTATCGTCTGACGATGACGGGATTGAGGTTTTTTCTTGGCAATCTGGTAAGGCACCACACCCAGAAGAGCTGGTATTTTTATCTCACTCTTGGGATGAGATTCGCCGGCTGATGTGGAATTATGTGGGCATTGTCCGTAGTGATCGTAGGTTACGAAGAGCCTACAATATGATATCTGCTCTTTGTCATAATATAGATGATTTCTATTGGGATTATCAGCTTACTCCTGAGCTTATTGAGGTTAGGAATATTTCTCAAGTTGCGTTGTTAACTATTCGATGTGCGATGGCTAGAAAAGAGTCTCGTGGTATCCATTTTAATTTTGATTACCCACTTAGGGACGACCGTCGCTATCAAAAGGATACCGTTGTTTGGTAGTGTCTTTAGTGTGAGTTAGACAACCACTCTTTAGCGAGGCCAAGGCACTCATCTTCTTGTAAATCATCGAGATAACTAAAATCGCAGGGTGATAAATTCGCACTGATTGTTTCTGATGGCATAGTTGTATCTATTTTTGAAAACTGTTTGGTTACTTCTAAGATAACCTCTTTGATGTCTGGGGTTGTTGCGGATTTAAGGAATGAATTTAAATGATTTATGATCTGAGAACGTTGAAACCAGAAGTTGTTGTGGAAAGTTTTACACAGAGGGAATAGCAGCTCCTCAGGTATTAATTGGTGCTGAATGAAGATAAATGCTGCTTGTAGATAGTTATCAAAATGTCTGATCCCGTCCGTAAGTCGAGGGTAGCTAGTAGATTCATAGTTTGGTGCACATCGAATTAGAATAGCTTCAACGGAAGCCTTAGGTAAGTCGAGAAAAGTTTCACTTATTTCTGAAGCTACCGCTGAGCTAACCCCAGCAACTTCTAAATATTTTTGAAAACTTTTGACAGTAAGTTTATTTCTGAGTCTTAATGCTATCCCTAAGTAAATATATGCGTCTGACTCTGAATTATCGCCTATTAAATAAAACTTTGACCCACTTTGAGATTTCTTGATCAAGCTAAGAATCGCTGCGGTCTTGTATCCAATGTGATGCTTAAGCATATTAAAACGTCGTTGTTTAACGTTATACGCTTGGTTTTTAAAGGTTTCACTGTTCCAGTCTAGTCCGTCCATAGTTAATTTGCGCTCTAAGACAGATCTAAGTTGAGGGGGGGACGAAGAAACAAAGTGTAAGTTTCGAGGGTATACTCTACTTTCTTCACCGTTGTTTTCCCCCCATCGAGCTGCTAAGAGGAATTCGGAAGCGCCGCTTACGGTGATTTTATCGTTAGCCGATTCGAATGCGACTCTTGCCATATGGAAAATAGAATCCAACTCCGTTTCGAGGTAGGTTTTATCTATGTCGCAGATAATGTGGACGTTACTATTTTGTGGATACGATTTTTCTCGGAGTTGGTAATCTATTAACTTTTTAAAGTCATATTCACTGTTTGTTTTGAAATTGAGTAAGTTCCAGATTTTTGACAAGATTTAGCTCCGTAATATCGGCTTCACTGTACTCTTTAGCTATTATCGAGTCAATGAACTCAGGAGGTTTAGTGTGATACTGGCATCGAAAGAACTTTGAGCCATAAGTCCGGAAGTTGCTTGCATTAATATATTGGCTTCGGTCAGTTTGACAACTTCTCGGGCATAGTCAGTGTCTGTGATTTTTGATTTAGCTGCTGCAATGTTTTCTTGATAGACGTCCATAAAGTTCATGCTACGTTGGAGACGGGATTGCATTGCTCCAAATACTGCTCTTTGGGTAGAGAGGCGGGTTAGGGCTTCATCATATATTGTTGCGAAGCCGTCTTCTATTGGTTCCATGAGTTCTTCGACATCTTCGAGGCTTATTCCCTCGAATTCGGATGAATCGGAAAGTAGGTCGCGAGCGCTTCCCAGTCCCAAACCTTCTGGAGTGGAAACGACTGACTTCAGTCCCTCAAATTTAATCGTGTTGATATCTTCGGAGTCAAAAAAATCATCCGTTACATGTGGACTGTCAATTCGGAATATGAGTTCTTCGGGCGATGCGTCGCTTTCCCCATTGAGTAATGGAATTCCGTTGTATTCTGTAGTTAAAGCGATACGTTCAAGTTCGTCATGCAGTGCTTCATATTCGATAAATAGGTAACGTCGTTCTTGAGGTGAAAATGTGGTGGTAGCACCCGCGACATTTAGTTCTTTCATTCTTACTATAATATTATTTATTTCGGATAGACTCGACTCCGCAGTCTGAAGGAGAGAGACGGCATCGTTTATATTTCGTTTCGAAGCAGCTAATCCTCGGAGCCTAAACTCCATTTGATCAGATACAGCACGTTCGGCGGGCCTGGGTTCTCTGGCTGTGAATATTTTACCAGTAGAAAGCCTCTCCAAAGAATCGGCTCGCTTCTGTCCAGCGTCCTCGAGGTTTCGAGCTAGTTTGGCGTTTATGGCTTTGTTGTTTAGACCAATTGTCATAAGAATCCTAAACTTATTTCCTTTTTCTATCGGTAAATCTCGTCACATATTGAGGGTTTAGCTATAATGAATTAAACTTCTCTTATGGAGGAATGTATGAAGTTGGTTTGGCTGGGTTTTTTTGTTTTCGTAACTGCTGGAAGTTGTACGAAAACATCCCTAAATTCAGGGATTACTAAAGGTGAGATATCCGCCGCTCAAACTGTAGCTGGCCGGTTGTTTATTCGAGAGGCTTGCTCAGAGGCTTGCTCAGAGGCTTGCTCGGAGCAAGAGTCTTCTAGGTACTGTATTGAGAGTGTAGAGTTTATTGACACTAGGAAAGTGAATGTTGCCTCGAAAGATTTGATCTTTTCAGGGCGTTACCGGTTCATAGGTAACGATATTAAGATTGTATCGGATCAAGTTACGGAGCGAGAAGGAGACGTCGTCTTGGATGATGAGGAAAAGCTTAATTTTAAATTCACGGTGTCAAAAGATGCATCTAAGATCAAAGATGAAAAAAATCAGATATATATTCAATCACAGGAAAGTCCGGAAAGGTAGAAAAGGTAGCACGGAAAAGGTAGCACGGAGCAATTCTTTTCGCACTGTCTCCGCGCGACAGTTTCGCTCACCATCTAGTATTTCCACAGATAATGCCTTAGAGTCGCCTCATGTATCCG
>Ga0222674_1000203_pt1 | contig 26905 bp, 24 predicted proteins | sample AntAcemetagen866_FD_179804 | JGI IMG/M metagenome (GOLD analysis project Ga0222674, IMG submission 179804) | Saline water microbial communities from Ace Lake, Antarctica - #866 | ecosystem: Environmental > Aquatic > Non-marine Saline and Alkaline > Saline | place: Antarctica: Ace Lake...
ATTCAGCGCGTAGTGCTAATCTTTGAGCGTTTTTAAGAAAATTCTCCATGCAGAAATTGTGCAATAATTTTATGCCGTTGCAAAGAACTTTCTTTCAGGTCGAAAATCCAAACCGGATCGGTATAAACCGCATAAACAGCGGTACTTCCAATATCTAAAGCGATTCTTGGTGAGCCTGTCACTGTAACAGCGCTATCTGTCGTAACGACGAAGTCTAGATTATCTCCAGATACATAAGTATTATTTGAAGGACCAGAAACAGAAGAGATAGTTGGTACTACGGAATCAATCAAGATACCGGAGGTATCAACCGCAGTGAAAGTTAAAGTAGCATCATTAGCAGCACCATCTTTAATGGTCCCGCTATTTAAATCAATTGTCGCTGTTACATCAATTCCGTCGGCATCTGTTTGCCCGGCAGCTACGGTGTAGGTAAAAACCAAAGTACTGCTATTACTTCCTGATGCATAATCTGCATAAACTGTAGAACCGTTAATATCCATGGCGATTCTCGGGGTTCCTGTAACTACCGCTATTTCAGACATGGTCGCAGTGAAACTCAAAGCTTGCCCTGCAACATAAGCCCCCGCGCTAGGGGCAGCTATCGATGAAATAGTCGGGATAGTAGTATCTGCTTCTGCAGTCTCAATTGAATTTAAATCTGCCTCAGAACTGCTATAGGAGATAACCTTATTGCTAGCTGTGTTAACTGCAAATACATTGAAGTAATATGTTTTGTCAGAATCTAGGTTTGTAACAAAAATACTTGTTTCAGTATTGGCAACCTTGCCCGCTTCTAAACCATTTGCTATAGCATCCGCATAAGTATCAATATTTTTTTCTGTAGAATAGTAGACCACATATTCTATATTCGCTAGGTCATCGGCTGAGCTAGTAGGTGCATCCCAGTCGACTTTAACAGAAGTCGGTGAGGTCTTTGTAACTGTAATTAAGGCTGTTGCATCCTCTGCCTTTTCTTCGACCAAAGGCTCCTCGGAGCTTTCTGAGGCAATTCGTGAAGTCGTTGATGTCTCAACAGCAGATTGTTCACAGGATGAAAATAATATCATCATAGTGAAAACAGATAGTGTTAGTGTCAGATTACGTACCATATCAACCTCTGATTAATTAGATGAACTTTTTGTCCTAGTCTTTATCGTCGGCATAAGGATTAACTTAATAATTGATTATAAGTATCTATATTAACAATTAGTTACCTTGTAATTTAGCGGGTTACATCAGCGAAGGGGTTACAGAAAACTCAACCTAGAGCGCTTTAAAGAACTAAATATGGGCATAATAGAGTGAAGAAACTCACTTGCAATATGTGTGAGTATATGTGTAAAATATCATTATAAATGTGTAGGAGGTCACACATGGCGACAAACTTAGCAATTGATGATGATCTGTTGGTTGAAGCGCAGAGAATTGGAAATCAATCTACCAAGAAGTCCACGGTGACCGAAGCGCTTAAGGAGTATATTGCTCGTCGTAAACGTCTCAAGGCACTTGAAGCCTTTGGAAAACTAGATATTGATCCAAACTTTGACTATAAAGAAGATAGGAAAAGATTTTGATACTGGTGGATACCTGCGTCTTATCGGAAGCGTTTCGTAAAATGGATAAGACAAGTAGATATTCGAAACAAATTGATTCTTTTAAGCAAATGATTATGGACGATTGGCCTATCGGTTTACCTGGTATCGTTTTACAGGAATTTTTAACAGGGTTTAAAACAGAGAAAAAATTTGAAAAAGCGCGGAATGTATTATCCGGTTTTCCTGTGGTTTTAGCAGAAAGTGAGGACCATGTGCTAGCCTCTAGAATTCGATCTATGTGTTTATCGAAAGGCATATCAGTACATGGTATCGATTGTTTGATAGCTTCAACTTCAATAAATAGAAACTATCGGTTATTAACTTTTGATCAAGACTTTCAATCGATAGCAAGAGTCTGTCATTTAAAGTTATTTCAACTTGATAGTTAGTTGGGTCGAACTCTCCATTATTAATCAACTAGCATCAGGTCGTTTTTAGATACTTCAATTTGAGGGTATCAAGAGTTCAAACTACTATATTGCTTTGTATTATTGTAGCTACCTCACACCTAAACTCGAACCCCTATTTTACATAACTCAATAAATCAGGCATGATAGGACCAAGTAGCTGGTTGCTTTACAAGCATCGGCATAACTGAGATTTCAAACCCGTTGAGGGGAGGCTTTATGGAACGTTTAACTTCTGCCCAAGAGAAAGCCTTAGGATTTATAAAAGACCATATGGAACGCATAGGATCTGCTCCGACTCTGCGCGAGTTATGTTCTTATATGGGTTACAAAGCTATTGGTTCTGCGCAGGATGTGATTTCTGCTTTGAGAAAAAAAGATTTTTTAGAGAAGCCTAACCGACAAGCTGCACGATCTTTTGTGTTTACCGATAAAGCAAAAGAGTTTTTTAACTTCCAACCTTTTGGTGATGATTCCGATCAAGTTTTTAGGGTTCCGTGTTTAGGCGCGGTGCCAGCGGGAAACCCCCTGGAAGCGATTGAAGAGGAATCTGATACTTTAAGAATCTCGACCTCTATGCTCCCTCATCCACTGCCAAAACCTGATGAGCTTTTTGCGGTTCGTACTTTTGGTAACAGTATGATCGAAGCGGGAATTCTTGATGGCGACTGGCTGGTTGTGAAGGTCCAGAAAGAGGCTGAGCCGGGAAGTGTCGTGGTTGCTAGGGTTGACGGGGACGTGACCTGTAAGAGATTAATGAATGATTTAAAGAAGGGATGGTTTCTTAAACCAGAAAACCCTGAATTCTCGCCTATATACGCAAAAGATGAGTCATTTGAGATAGTTGGAAGAGTTATTGCTCTGCAGCGGACTATTTCCTAGAGACTATTGACAGTCTTCCTCTGGTCAAATACCATAATTATGTATGGTAAAGATTAAGGGGAAGCACCTTGCCACAAAATAAAGCAACACAAACAATCTTATCACAAACTTCTGATATTTGGCTCGCTGATGGTAGTGAGGTCAGGAAAAAAACATACCTGGCCTCCTCCATTGGTGAACTCGATCACTTCTTAGAAGGTGGTCTGAGAGTGGGCGAAATTACGGAATGGGGTATGCCGCTAGGGCAGGGTGGGCGAGAGGTTTTGTTGTCTTACCTAGCACCCCAAACGAATCATCGATGCTCTGGCCAATGGAGTTTATGGGTGTGTGGTTATCCAGAGTTAAAGGTCTACCCACCAGCTTGGCAGGCAAGAGGGGTATCTTTAGAGAAGGTCTGTTTTAATTACTCAATCAATCCTGTGAAAGAATTGAAACCAGTTTTATGGAGTCGGTTCTTTAGACTCTTAATTTTAGACACTTCTTATTCATTAACCAAAGAAGAGTATGCCTTCTTAGCTCAGCGTGCTCGAGAAAACCAACAGGTGGTGGTTTTGATCAAGCCGTACTTTCTTAGTACTAATTACGGAAATGTTTGGGCGAAAACTAGGATTAATTGCCGCCGCAGTGTAGGTCAAAACAAAACCTACGATTTAGAAATGATAAAAGGAGCGTCTCCTAGACGCCTTAAGCTTCAACATTAAGGAGTGAAAACATGTTTCTTGCCTTAGAGCTAGAATTGCATAGTGATGATTTTCCCAAGGCTTTATTGCTTTCACCTAAGGTGATGCGGTGGGCGGATGATCTTTGGTTGATTGATTTAACTGCAAGTCAATCTTACTGGAAGAAGTGTGCTCTACACCAAGAAAAACAAGTGGAAGATATTTATAAGGTGATTTTAGAAAATTCTTTTGGTGATGAATACCGGGCTGCTTTAGCTGAAAATCCATGGCAAGCGCTGATAATGGTGGATTTCATGAAGGAACGAAGTTTGTCAGGGCTAGTCGCTAAATACCGTGAATGGGGTCAGAAGTTTTATCATAATATCTCTTGGGCTAGTTTTTTTAGTACAGCTCTTAGTGGTATTAAGCATTTTGAAGAGCTTAAGTTTAAAGGTTTTAAAGCTAAATCATTTGAAAAACATTTAGCGCAGATGAAAAGAGCTGTGAATCAACTGGGGATAAAAAATCCTTGGGAGTTTCAGGGAGTGGGATCTTATGCAATAAGAAGGCGTTACGGTAGTACGGTGAAACAAATTTGGGAACAAATATACCCAAGTCCGAAAGCTCCGATCATTTTCTGCCCTTGGAAATCTTTTGATATTATTCCTGAAGTTATGGTGACGCGTGCATTAGATTATGCGATGAATGACTGGAAGCACCTAGAAGAGCTTCTGAAAGAAGATTTTGATAAACTTTGCCAGCTAGATGCTTATCTAGCTGAACATAGGATAGTTAGCCTGGAGTGGTGTCTGACCCTCCATGACGCCTCACACCTTCGGGTACCCGTCCATTTTCGCCAGCCCCACTCCCTCCAAAGTGAAACTCACTCACATGAGACGGCGCTGCTCCAGGCCTACTATAACTTCAGTCGCATTATGAGTGAGCAATCAAAGTATTTTTTAGAACAAACAGGAAACGGTAATCTGTCGATTGTGGCTTGGAGTTTATCTGTTAAAGAGTGGTTATTCACTCCACCGCAAACTGTGGAGCTATTTGATGATCATATTTATGAAGAAAATGAGTTATATGGATTAAAGAATCGTTTATCATCTGATTTACACCGCTACCGGGTAGGTGATGATTGGTCAGCTGAGTATTCATTTTTAGATTATGAAACTAATCCAAAAGAAAAAATAGAACACGACAAATCTCTCACCGCTTTAGCTCTTGATCGGCCTCTTTTTTTATATCGTGACCTCAAGCCGATATCTATTCAAAGAAGAGACTATAAACCACTAAAGTTTAGTGAAAGAACTATGACTCATTGGTGGCAGGATCAAGGTCGATCAGCTGATGATGAGTTAAGTTTTAATATGGATTATTACCAATACTTAGACGAGAAAAAAAGACTGTTATGGGTTTGCAGGGAAAGCACGGAACGTTGGCGTATTCATGGCATCTTTGCTTGATAAATACGGGTGGCACGAATGGTTGTGTCACACTAACTTTAGTTTTTTAACAGGAGCCTCTCATCCTCATGAGCTTGTTAATGGTGCTGCAAATCTTGGGTATTCTGGTCTTGCTATTACCGATTATGATGGGGTTTATGGAATAGCTAGAGCTTATCGATCTTTGAAGTTATTGAAAGATCGGGGTGCGTCCCAGCAGATGAAGTTAAACTACGGTGCTGAGATTCACTTGAGGCAAGATCACAAAATGCCTTTGGTGTTGCAAGATACGGTTACGCTAATCGCCCAGAGTCTTAAGGGGTATTACCATTTATGCAAATTATTAACTTTAAGCCATAAACTAGGAGGAAAAAACGATGCTTATGTTTCTATTGGTGATATTTTGTCTACAGATGTCGATGATCTTGTGGTTATTTTTCCAATGCGTGGTCTTATCCGAGGACCAAACCCAGAGAACCTTTCGAGTCGCATCGAAAAGCTAATTCAGCACTTTAATGGGCGCTGTTATTTTGCGGTTAGTCGATTTTTGAACCAAGCAGAAGACTGCTTTATCAAGCCGACAGTGGACTTAGTGCAGAAGTTTGATGTTCCGATTATCTTAAGTCAGGATTTGTATTTTCATCATAGAAAAAGAAAGGGTTTATGTGATATTTTACAAGCAATCCGTCTTAATAAAACGTTAGATGAGTCCGTAAATCATATGTTTGTTAATGGAGAACGGAGTTTACATGACCTTCGAGAGCTTGACCTCCTTTATAGGGAGTTTCCTTTTTACGAGCAGGCTCTCCTTTCGTCAAGAAACCTCGCAGAATCGTGTCAATTTGATCTAAACGAACTTAAATATAAATACCCTAAGGAGATGATCCCAGAATCTTACGATGCTCAGTCTTATCTAGAGTTTTTGTGTAATAAAACATTAAAAGAAATGTACCAGGGTGATGCCCGAGATAAGGTTCGGTTGTTACTAGATAAGGAACTCAGATTAGTTGATCAGCTACAGTTTGCCGATTACTTTCTAACGATTTGGGACATTGTGCGTTGGGCGCGTTCTCAGGGAATCTTATGCCAGGGTAGGGGCTCGGCTGCTAATTCGGTGATATGTTTCTTGTTAGGGGTGACCTCTGTTAGTCCTGAGATGATAGACCTTTTATTTGAAAGGTTTTTGAGTGTTGAGCGTGGTGACCCACCGGATATTGATGTTGATTTTGAGCATGAACGTAGAGAAGAGGTGATTCAATACATTTATAGCCGCTATGGCCGAGAGCGAGCAGCGATGGTGGCAAATGTAATCACTTACCGCAGCAAGGGTGCGATGAGAGCTGTTGGGAAAGCCCTCGGTATTACTAATGAGGTGATTTCTTTGACGTCAAAAGCACTTTCCGAAAGAAGCTTTAGGCGTTTAGACCTGTCGGATCTCATCAAGAATAAGAACAAATCTAAGGCTGTTACAAACCAGAATCAAATAAGGCTATGGGGAAATTTTTCTCAGATGCTTAAGTCATTTCCAAGGCACCTGGGGATTCATAGTGGTGGCTTTATTATTTCTGATAAACCGATTCATTGGTTAGTTCCTCAGGAACCCGCGACGATGGATGGTCGTAGTGTAGTGCAGTGGTGTAAGGAAGACATAGAGGCTTTAGGGTTTTTTAAGTTCGATATTTTAGCTTTAGGTATGTTGACTGCTATTAGAAAATGCTTGGATTTGCTTCGGCAGCATCAGGGTGTCTCGATGACTTTGCAGAATATACCTAAGGAAGATGCAAAAACTTACGAAATGATTCAAAAAGCAGATACGGTGGGTGTCTTCCAGATTGAATCCCGTGCTCAGATGTCGATGCTACCAAGACTGAGACCCAAATGCTTTTATGATCTAGTTATTGAAATAGCCATTATTAGGCCTGGACCTATTCAGGGTGGGTTGATCCATCCTTTCTTGAACCGTCGTTTTAATCGTGAACCCATTACCTATGCGCACCCAAAATTACAGAAGGTTTTAGAGAGGACTTTAGGGGTTCCGATATTTCAAGAGCAAGTGATGCGTATTGCGGTCGAGGTAGGAGATTTCACCACAGGTGAAGCCGATGAACTCCGTCGTTATATGGGGAGCTGGCAGATTAAGGGGGATTTGGGACCTTGGATCAAGAAGTTAACTTCAGGAATGAGGCGGAGGAATATCTCTGAAGATCTCATTAGTCAGTTGGTAGGACAGATGAAGGGTTTTTCTGAATATGGATTTCCAGAATCTCACTCGGCATCGTTTGCGTTGTTGGCTTATGCTTCTTCCTATCTAAAATGCCACTACCCGGCTGCTTTCACTGCCTCGCTGCTTAACTCTCAGCCTATGGGTTTTTATTCGGTAAACTCTTTGCTGCAAGACGCGATTCGTCACGGGGTCGAAGTGCTTCCCGTGTGCATCAATAAATCTCAGTGGCAAGCTGCTTTGGAAGATAGTGGTGATCAGGCTAATCCAGCCATCAGACTGGGCTTTGATAGAGTGACCTCTTTCGGAGAAGATGCGGCTAATAAGTTGATTCATTTTAGAGAGCGCAGTGGAGGTAGTTGGGATGATCTTGAGTCATTTTTAAAAGTCTCTCCTCTCTACCGTGGTGAGTTAACGGCGCTGGCCGCAGCAGACGCCTTTCACACTTTAGGAGTGGGTAGAAGGGCATCCTTTTGGTTGGCTGAGGCAGCACCTTTTCTTGCGACGATTGAAGACTGTGATTTAGTTAGAGAGTTTTCTCCCGAATCACCGATCGAAAAAGTACGGCAAGACTTCAGGTCTACTTCGACGAGTTTAGGGGAGCATCCAGCTAGTATTATGAAGCGAGAGTTTTGGTGCTTTGACGTAACCAAAGACCACTTAGTTTCATCAGAAATGCTGTCTCAGGTCGAGACTAATCAAGCCGTACATGTCTTTGGGATGGTGGTCGTGAGGCAGGCTCCTCCTACGGCGAAAGGTATGGTATTTTTAAGCTTGGAAGACGAGAAGGGGTTTTTAAATTTAGTTTTTACCCCGTCACAGTATCAACGCTACCGATCGCTAATAAACGGTATGGGTTTTTTGTGTGTAAAAGGCCAGCTTCAAGGCTTTCAGGAAGGTCATTCGATTTTGGTAAGTCGGGTCTACGCTCCTCTGATTAAACGTGCCGAGGTGCTTCCTATAGATTCTAATCTCCTAGAGAGTGACTCATCGCTTAATTCGTGGCAAGATGTACGTAATTATATGTGAATGATGAGTTTAGGAGTAGGTGATGCGAAAGTGGGCATTAAATTTATTGGTACTAATGACTTTTATAGGTTTTCGTGCAGCTTATGCCGAAGGGCTGCAGTGTGATCAGGATCAGGATTTTTGTGTTTCTGAAAACAAACGTCTTACCATCGGAGATGAAGTCGCAGTCGTAGATGAAGATGGCGACGTGGTGGCAGTCGGTATTGTTACTGGTATGAATGATAGGAAAAGACGGATTAACTTACTGCAAAAATATGGAACGATCCTGCAGGGACACAAAGTCGTATTTATGAGCGAGGGTCGTGAAGAGTTTATGAGTACCCACCGTATATATACTGAGCGTAAGAGAATGAAGGTAGGAGCTAGTCTAGGCCTTATGCCGATGAACATCGCTTCGGAAGCGGTCGCTTATACCGGAGATGCTTTTGCTCAACTCCTCTGGCGTGATGGGATGTTATTGGTAGGTCGAGGACAGTTCTTAACTGCAAGCGGTATCACTTCAAGTAATACCAATGAATTTATCGACGAAGAATACTCAGTATTTTCCTTAAACTTTATTGGTGGCATCGCTTATGAATTTCTACGTAAAGGTCCTGTGATGTTTCGCCCAGAAGCGGGGTTAGGTCTCGCATATGTAGATGCTAGTTCTACCGGTAGTGGTGATGCGTATCCCGACGCGCTTAGAAAAATTGGTAACGGCGTAAACTTAGTTTTTAAAGTGAGTATCGACGCAGTGTATGTTCCGATGAAAGTATGGCAGCCTTTTGCTACGGTGAGTTTTACTCAAATTAACGAAGCAAGAGGAACGTTGCTAGCAGTAGGAGTCATGACCGCGAGTTCTACCCTGGGGTTCTAGTGATTTGTGGGTCGGTGTAGCTTGTTCAATACCGCAGTTAAGGTTTGTTTCTATAGTAGGTATGTAATTTTGATTCGTCTTCTATTAGCTATTCTATTTATTGCTCCCATAAAATTAAATGCTGCGAACCTTTTTCTGAGCTCTTGTGATTTATTAGGCACTACAGTTAGTTGGCCAGGGTCTCAAGGTGAGGTAGGTCTTCCTAAGGCATTTTTAGCTCGTTACTCTAAGGATGAAGGTGTTCTAAAGTGGTCTAAGGTTCTTCTGGAGGCTACTAATAAAGCGAGCACGAATGCTGAGTACAAAGGATTGGTGTGGTCCCGGTCTCAAGCTATTAGCATGTCTTCTGGAGCATTGGCACCTTTAGCAGTCTTTGGGTCAATCTATTTAAATTACGAAAATATAAATAACCTCGTTAATCCAATCAGCGTGGAACTAATGATCGAAAATATTTATGTCAGAGATGCTAACAGTTTGCACCCTAAGTATAATACGAGTGGACCTAATGCCGCATCTTTGTTTATGAGGTTTTTAGTCGGTAATCAATTAGCGATGGAGAAGGTTGTTGATATGTCTCCCTCCATCAAGAAGGTTAGAATCAGTGCGAAAAAAATAGTTAATTCATCTCTTGTAAAAATGCTTAGTAGGCTAGGGTTTAAAGATGAACAAACCGGGCTATCTGTAACCGAAGAAAAAATCAATCAGGTGATGTTACCTCCTGGAGAGGTGTATAATCCAGATATACATGACTTTAACAAGATCACGGTAAGTCTTTATTTGGATCACCTGGTTAATCGATGAAGCCGCTCGGTAACGAACCTATTCCTTGAAAAAACTTTTCAAAAAAAATCAGATGCTAACCTTGTAGATCAGCATCTGTGCAGCATATTCAGCGGCGAGCTGTCCTAGCAGGGATATACGAAGGACTTAAATGCCTCGGTAGTGGGTCGAGATGGATTAAGCCGCGACTTTTTAATTCATGGTAGAACTTTTAAAGCCCTTTTTGTCTTGGGTTGCGATTGTCTATGTGAAAACCGCTTGTACAGTTATAAATCATAACCAATTGCATACCTAAGATGTTAAACCCACTGTCATCTCTGGGGTCTAAATGAACGCCAATCTTCAAGAGGTGGTCTAGTGTTTTGACGATGTCTTCGTAGCGGCTAGGATCAGCGTCCACCAATGAAACTACAATATGACTATTGTGTTGACCGACTCGGGTATCGAGGCTTGCGCCTTTCTCAACTAGGTAGGATAGATGTCTGTCCAGGGCGACTTTGGGCGACAGTGAGAACCTTTTTTTTGAGGGAGATTTCCTTATTATGCTGCAACCTATTGAGTGTATTGAAAAAAACATAATAGTATTGCTTTCCATAAGAAGGCGGGTAAAAGAACTTTTGTGGTTGTGTAGCACTCCGTAAACGTTAGTGATTCTCATTCAAAAAAACTAATTTAAGTAACAAACTCAACGTATAGGCTAAATATGAAATCTTCCCATTATATTCTACTTATGGTGTTCTTTATTTTAGAGCTCCCAACAAAAGCATTTTCAGTGGACGACTTATATAGCTCTGATTCTAAAGTTAGAATTACTACGCTAAAAGATTTGGCCAAAGCAAACTCAGCCAAACAAGCCCTTAACAATATGGAAAGCATTGAGGCGAGATACAGTTTCGGCGGTTCTGATAAAATTGATAAAATGTTTCCTGATCCTGAAGTGCCTACTGAGCAAACCGAAAAAATCACAAGTGAATATTATTCCCAGGTAAAAAAACGTGAGAAGCAACTAGAGCTTCATAAACCTACTGAGGCTGAAATCGCTCAAGTAACACAGACCATAGTTTTATTAGGGAAGAAATTTGATCAAATCTATGATCATTTGTTTTCGTTGGAAGTTGATGTTGATAACGAAAGAATTGTCTTTCTTCCGGAAGGGTTTCATCAAGCATTTATGACTCTGTCAAAACAATACCAGAGTAAGAACCTAGAGCTTCTAAATAGTCCATCTCCGGTCGTTAGGGGAATTGCAGTGTATGTATTGTTGTATAACGATCAAGAAAGTTACCGGGAGAAGGTTGTCATAGCGATTATGTCACTTTTAGTAGGCATTGATGACTCATTTCCGGCTAACACACTTAACCGAGTTACCAATCCTGGTGGTTTTGATTACCTCCTAAATGGAGGGGTCGATTTGACTAGTGTTTTGGTGACTCACTATATCTTTCCAAACGCCTGGGTTTTTTTGGAAGCAAGCGAGATCGCTATAAATGGCCTCTTCGAAGATGTTGTTGAAGAGCTAAATCAGTCTGAAACGTTTGAGTATTTCTCCGTAAATTCTCCTGAAAATTTAGCTATGGTATTTAAGTTTATGGCTAGAATTATTAGCCTCATTAAGAATCACCCCGATTTAGACTATGATGATACGGTTTTTATTAATGACAATATCAAATTTCTTAACGAAAAATACGCAGCAATTCACTCTCTTTTAAGTCAAAAGTTTCCTAGTGATGTTGAAGGGCAACAGTTTGATACTCAATTGTTATCATCGCTTCAGTTAGCAAGGCACGGGAAACGACCTAAGTTTGACTACTTACAAGCTGCTGAATCTCGCTCCGAAAGACTTATACTGTTCAACAAAATGCATGCGCCAATGGTTATTCAGGCGAATGAAGTCAGAAGAATACTTGAGTTTTTGAGTGATTTCGATAGCAAAGAAAAAGAAGATTTTATTAAAAATCTAAGTAGACAGCTTGAACCCAGGGCATTGGTGGAAATCAGAAACTACCTAAGAGAATCGGAAGAAGACCATGAAGGTCTTTTTAGAAATCTGGGTGGTTGTTCTAAGTTCTTTGAGGGCAAGTGATACTCGGTATCGGCTTGTATTTTATTCTGTGAAATATGGTTTAGGTGTCATTTGACGGAATCCCCCTACATGACATCTAATAGTGCAGGTAGCTGCACTCCATATATATATATTTAATTATATGTATAAAAATACCTTATTTAAAAAATAATATGTATATTTATAGATATTTATAGATATTTATAGATATTTATAGATATTTATAGATATTTATAGATATTTATAGATATAATAGTGCATAAATATTCACTTTTAAATCATTTTGAGTTATGTTTATAAGTGAATATTTATGCATGTGAGGCTTATGGGATTACAGTTACAAAGCGTTGAGGCTATATACCGTAGTATTGTTGATTCTTGTCGGAGTAAACGTAAGCACCTTGGTTTTACTCAACAGAAATTAGCTGAACGAACCGGGCTTTCGCAGCGTACAATTATAAAATTTGAGTCATATGAAACAGCAAACTTACAGTCTTTGATGAAAATATTTTTGGCTTTGGGAGAGCTAGGTCGATGGAATGATCTCGTCATACCGATTCTAAATTCGCCGAAGGAGCAGTTCTTAAAGGATCAACGTGGCAAGAACTAAATCATTAGAAGTTCGTTTATGGGGAGAAGTAGTTGGCTACCTCGCCGAAGATCCTCCTGGAGTAATTCGTTTTGAATATGATGAATCATTTCGACAAAAAAAGCTGGAAATTGCACCGATAGAAATGCCGCTGGCGACAACCAATATATACGAGCCTCGAAACATCAGTTCTACTTTTCGAGGCCTTCCTGGAATTATTGCCGATTGCCTTCCTGATCGCTTTGGAATGCGAGCTATCGAAACCTTTTTTACTAAGCATTATCAGCGTAAAAGAGATGATATTGGAGTGCTAGATAAATTATTATATGTGGGTGATCGCGCTATCGGTGCTTTAGAGTTTGCTCCGGCCATTGAAACTAATCTAAATTCAGATGATTATCTTAATTTACAGGATTTGGTAACAGCAGCTAAGCAGTTGGTGGAAGGTAAAGCAGAAAAAGTTCCCCTAGAAATTCTTCGAATGAGCGCCTCACCTGGGGGCAGGGTTGCAAAAGCGTTGGTTGATTACAGTCCTTCTAATAACCAGTTAAGGTCTGGTTTTGCAGAGCCTAAAGCTGGTTTTATCCCTTGTCTATTGAAGTTTGATGGAGTATCCGACGGAGACCCGGCAAACGAATATGGCCGTCTTGAGTACGTTTACTCAAAGCTTGCAAGTCTGTGTAATATCGACATGCCCAATACCTACCTAATAGAGGGAGAAACTCCTCAAGGACCTGGAGCTCACTTCTTAGTCGAACGTTTTGATCGTAATGAACGAAAAGAAAAATTGTATCATTACGCTAGCCTTTGCGGCCTATATGTAAGGGACTTTATCGAGAAGCATTCTTGTACTTACGAGGAATATTTGAGGCTTGTCCAAAGCCTTTGTAAGAACCAACAAGAAGTCGAGGAAGCTTTTCGACGTATGTTATTTAATCTCATGTTTCGCAATCAAGATGATCATACAAAAAACCTTGGTTTTTGTATGGACGAGTCGGGAACTTGGCGATTAGCACCCGCCTTCGACTTAAATTATGTAAACAGTTTAAGTGGAGTTGCAGCAACCCATCAGATGACTCTAAACGGCAAGGATTGTGATTTTGAATTTACCGATTTGTTGCAAGCGGGAAAGTATGTAGGCATTCCTCGAAGTAAAGTTAAGCGATTCATCGAGCAGTTCTCAAACGCAGCCAACCAGTTTATGAGGCTGGCTGAAGAATCCGGCCTAAAGGAATCTCATGCAAAAGGGATTAGGTCGAGGTTTCTAGAGTTTAATTTGTAGTGTGAGTTGTAAGAATTGAGATCTGGGAATGGGCATACATGCGATCACTAGGAGCGAAGCAACGTTGGTGATCTTTCGTGTAAAAATCAGGTGTAAATAATGTCCAGACTCTAACAAAAATATTTTCTTTGATTCTTGGCTTAAAGCGTAGTTAGTTATCTGATGGCATCAGACTCACATAGTGCATAAGCAAGTTGGTCCCGAGAAGCATCAAAAATTATATTTGCAGGGTTTTCTGAAAGTATCGCTCTTTTTAGGCATTCTTCAGGATTCTTGGGGTTGACCAGCAAACACCTACTATCGAGATACCAAATTGAAAAGTTTTTAGAAAAAAGTTCCTTCAAGTGTATTGGGGCAGATTTCCATGTGTTTTTTGGCTTTCGTAAAGTATTCCATTTAATCTCGTAGTCTTTTATGTGACTCCAACCAGACTCCTCTTCTTCGCACAAGACTTCGGCACTTAGTTTATCAACCTCAACTTCAGATAACATGAAATAGTCTTTCTCTTTTTTCCATGGGAAGAGCCTTTCTCCACAATCGTCGTCGCAATCAAAGTTAGAGTCGGATTGTGTAGAAAACCCTCTTTTCCTCGCCTCAGTAAAAAAGTTTTTCGCCCAAAACGCACTGATCAAACCAAAGTAAGATGTCTTTATACCGCCGACTAACGACCCGGCACTTGTTACTCCGAGAATCTTTCCGCGTTTCAGCAAAGGGCCTCCGGAGTCTCCTGATAGAGTATGTGCTCGATTTTTATCAGAAATTCCAGTTACCCTTTCTCTGAGGGCAAGAACGCCCACGCCGTAATAGCGAAGGGCTAAAAAATAATCAATCATTTCTGATTTACCTACCACTTCACCTTTTTCATTATGAAAAACCGTCTCGTCTTTCTCGTCAATACTTACTGAGGGTGGCAGCTTTGTCTTTCCCGAAAACTGAAGTTGCTCATCATTACTACCAGAAGAAACTTTTCCAAAGCCAACGATTGAAAGCTCGTCAGCGGATTCAAGTTCTTCCATTGCGAAATTTTTAGGTTGCACTCCAAGACTTCTATCAGTTTTTAGCAGGGCAAAATCATAAATAACTACTGATTTCAATTGAATTTTTGACGCTTCTCGGTCCCTGAAGTGCGTCAATCCCATTTTGTATGTTCTGTACTTGGGGTGAATAAATTTTTTGGCTATATCAAATCTTCGCTCTACCGAATTTCCATTCTCATCGAATGAAACTACTACTTTTAAAGATGACAACGATTGACTCTCGACACAATGAGCAGCAGTCAGGATGGTCATCTCGCCAACCACAGTTCCAGAACATATAAAATCTTGACCTAGCACCTTAACTACAGCTGGATCGTTGCTAGGACTTCCACCCCCAACTTTAATATCACTTGCACTCTGGAGGGTCTTACACCCGTTCACGGTCAGAAAGACAGATATGATACAAAGTGATCTGATCAAAATTAAGATATCTTCCTTGTTCGCTTGAAAATGTTTAGGCGAATTAATGTTATCACAAATGGCACCGTTTTATATTGATTCAGTGCCATTCAGCCTAAGCTCGTGTCACACAACGTCTGTTAAAATTCATGAAAGATCGCCGACGAGCAGTTCCCTGGCAATGGCGTGTGGGATGTATCATCTTCAACAAATCCGACCGGTTGTCTGACCACCTTTAATCCCTCACTAATCTGTCGAACCTAATTTAGATTTGCTTTATCACTATTTTGTTGGGTGACCGCCGCTGCTAGGTTTACTTATCACAGGTTTTTGATTAAATTACCAGAAATAACCATTTGATAATACTTATATAATTATTGAATTCTATATTTACTAGCTTGACCTATTAAATTTACTAGGTCAAGCTAGTAATATGATAGAGATAAAACTACCATTTGTTCATAGTTTAGCTTTGAGCTTAAAAGACAAGGACCCTTTGATTCAGGTTGTCTTGGGGCCGAGGCAGGTTGGTAAGACTACTGGAGTGAAGCAAATCCTTGCTGATTTGGATGAGGATGCGTTTTTCTATATTTCAGCGGATGGTTATATCAGTAAGCCTGCTTCGTGGATTCATGAGCAGTGGGTCATTGCCAAAACTAAAAATAAAAATTGTTTGCTAGTGATTGATGAGATTCAAAAGGTAGAAAATTGGTCGGAAATTATAAAGAAACTTTGGGATGAACAATCCTCACAAGATTCGAAAATTAAACTCATCTTACTTGGGTCAAGTTCTCTATCTATTCAAAAAGGATTAAGTGAAAGCTTAGCGGGTAGGTACCAGGTAAACAAAGTTTACCATTGGAACTACGAAGAAAGTTATAAAGCTTATGGATTAACTTTTGATGAGTTTTTGATCCATGGAGGCTACCCTGGAAGTTACCGTTTTATTAGTGATGAAGTTCAGTGGTTAAAATATATAAAAGAATCAATTATAGAAGCGGTTATAGGTAAGGATATTCTTACAACAATTCACGTGAAATCCCCGGCTTTATTTAAGCAGCTATTTGATATTGCTTGTTCTTATTCAGCTCAAGAGGTTAGCTACACAAAGCTTTTAGGGCAGCTTCAGGATAAAGGTAATACAGATCTCATTAAATATTATTTGGAGCATTTAGAAGGTGCTTTTCTTATAAAGCAAATATTTAAATACTCAACTAAACCCTTAAAGGTTAGAAGCTCTTCTCCGAAGATACTACCTCTGTGCCCGTCATTGTTTTCTTGCCAGTTAGATGCAGATTTAAACACTGAAGAGAGAGGTAGGTGTTTTGAGTTAATTGTTGGTGCTGCTTTGACTAGACTTCCCGGTTCTCTCTATTATTGGAGGGTGAAAGATAGCGAAGTAGATTACATATATAAATTTAAAAAAAAGCTTTTTGCAATAGAGGTAAAGTCAGGGCGTAAGAAGTCTGCTAAAGGTCTAAATGAATTTATGAAGAGCTACCCGAGCGCAGAGGGGTTGATAGTTACTCCTGACTCATTGAGTGAAGTGTTAGAACTTTGCTCTGTTTAGTTATTTATGTTTAGCACCCGACCATCATTTAAAAAACCTTGTTTATCTTTACTCTTTTCACCAAACCCTCCCCAAACAATTAAATGCTTACCTACTCGTACCAAAGAGTGATTCATTCTAGCAGAGGGTTGATTGTCAGACGGTAGGGCAAGCCAATGTTTGGTGTCAATATTGTAGTAAGCTCCGAAATTTGAGGGGCCGTTATCGGATTTACCGCCCCAGATAATAAAGCCATGATCGAGTGTAGCTATAGCCTGACCTGAGCGTGCGGTGGATAATGGTATAATGGTTTCCCATTTATCCCTATCCGGATGATAGACTTTAGCCGTTTTTAAAAGACCATGATTACCCATCCCTCCTAAGATAAACATTTTTTTATCAACCCAAGCAGTAGCATGGTTGGCTCTACTCGCAGGCCCGTTAGAGTCTAAAACTTTCCATGTATTTGTATTTAAGCTTAATGCCCATCCTATGTTTGATTTCTTAGAGTTGGTATGACCACCCCAAATGATAACTTCTGATCCGGTCCATATCATTGAGTGAGAGGTGAGACCTTCAATAGAGTTCTTAACCGGAAGTTTTTCCCAGGAATTTGTTTGAGGGTTATAGATTCCACCGTCGTTTAGGTTCTTTCGTTTATTGGTTCCGCCCCAGATGATCATCTTCTTACCTGTCCAAACAGCCTTATGAAACATTCTACTACTAAGGTGATTAGGTGTTTTTATAGGACGCCATTTATCAGTGGTGGGGTTATATATGGCACCGTCTTTGAGTTCTTTGGAAGTTCCTTTTCCACCCCAGATAATCATCTCGTTACCAGTCCAAATCGTACTGTGTCCATAACGAGCCTTGGGTTCATTTTTAGTGGAAATAATAAACCATGATTGAGTGCTTGGGGTATAGCTTGCTCCATTTGAAATAACGGGAGGGTAGGTGTCACTTTGACCTGATAGGCCGCCCCAAATAATCATCTTATTAGGTGTGGCGACTGTACTATGAAATGTACGTCCATACACATCAGGGCTTACAGTCATTGACTGCCAAGATGGAGGTAGCGACGTAGGGAAAAAGGACGTACAGCCCGTACTAATAACGAATATTAGGCACAGTGTTTTTAATAAGTAAGGACGGAAGTCTATTTTGATAACCCCATGCATTTATCATGTACCATCTTTAACGTCTCTTTGAGTTCACTTTGATCGATACACATTGTTATAGTGGAGTCGCTAGTCGCTAGATGTTTTAGGTGCTTGACTAGTGGTCCTGATATTTTTTGTACGAGTTCTGGATTTTGGAAAAAACCGTGACCGACGACTGAAATGCTAGCTATGTTATCGTGAGTTACTTTAAATTCAGCACCTAGGCTTTGAGCGAAGCTCAGATATTTTTCGACTAAACTTTTAGGAACCATTTGCCTGACACGAAATGTTTTCTGAGAGGTTTGTTCCTCTTGGTTGATAAGAGGGGTTTCACCTTCTTTCCATAGCCATTCTAAGCAACGAGAGAGGGTAGGCTGTGGTGAGGTGATTTCAGTGATGCACTGGTCTTCTTTGTGGCTGATAGCTTGAATGGTTGCTTGTTCCATGGTGTTGGGTCCTTGTATAAGTGTGCCTTCGCATGCCAAGTCAAAGCTTGATCTAATGTATAACGGTATTTTGTATTTATGAGCTAAATGTGCGGCTCTAGGGTGAAGTACTGAAGCCCCGTGCCAGCTAAGATTACACATTACGTCCCAGCTAATCTGTGAAACAGTCTTAGCAGACCTGACAATCGAGGGGTTTGCAGTACAAATCCCATTTACGTCCGTATAGATTTCACACCTTTCAGCATCCAATGTTTTGGTCAAAGCTACAGCAGAAAGATCTGATCCGCCGCGGCCGAGGGTGGTAACCTCTTTAGTCGTTTCACTGACGCCTTGAAATCCGGCGACAATCACTACGTCGTATTGATCTAGACTGGATCGAATGCGTTCTCCGGTGATGCGAGTAATTCTGGCATTACCATGGGTGCCGTCAGTAATGATTCCGCACTGAGACCCAGTAAAAGAAATGGCTTTTAACCCTTGATCTTGAAGGGCAATACTGAGTAACGACATGCTGATACGTTCACCGACGGTGAGAAGCATGTCGAGTTCACGCTTTGCCGGAGTGCTGCTGAGCTGGTAGGCGAGGCTACAGAGTTCGTTGGTATGCTTGCCCATCGCGCTTACGACGACTACAAGTTTATCTCCACCCTTAACCGTCGAGGTTATGTGCTCAGAGATCACTTTGATTCTGTCAATACTGCCAACCGATGTACCACCGTATTTATGAACGACTAGTGCCATTCTGATAAACCCTTCATTTAAAGTTCTCCATAAAACTAAGCGTAAAATCCCGGAAATGCTAGTAGATAATGGGTAGACATCATAGATGTTTAGCTTGTTATTCGAAGGCTTGGGTGGGGAAAAGGTGTTAATTTAAAGCCCCGCTTAATATTAAGCAGGGCTAAGGGTAAGCTTATAAAGAAGGTGATAGAACTAAATTTTAGGACTACGAACCATTCCTTCAAATAAAGTAAGGCCTTTTTCATCATCACGAATCGCAAAGGCGAAAGGGCCATTGACTTTAAGGTGTTGTGGTTGAAGAACCGAGGTAATGGTCACTGCACCACCGGTAACTGCTGCTGCTTCAGTGCCTTCTTCGTTTACGATGATCTTAGCTTTTTGAAAAACCGAAGATAATTGTGCTCGACCGTTATCGGTCATGCGGGAAAGAACGCCAGTACCAAATAGTTTTTTGTAGCCAGCATCAGCTAAGGTGTTTTGAATTCCATCTAACTTTGATTCTACTGTAAATTTAGGCATGGTAAACGAGCTGAATTTTTTAGTGTGTTTATAATCGTCTTTAAATGCTTTTCCGTCGACTATGTATTTACGGTATATAGATACCACATCTTTACTTGGATCAACTTCAGTCACAATAGAGAAATCATTGCTATCATCAACTGGTTTTGTTGCGAATGAGATGTACATTGCGTGAGTATCACCTTTGTAAGGTAGTCTTATGGTGACAATATCTTTTGATGTGTTATCTAGGGCGATCTGTAGTTTAACGTTGAGTTTCTTCATGGTAAGAGTTTTTTTAATAGATACTTTACCAGAAGATTTTTCGACAGAATTAAAGTTCTCGTCTGCGGTCAATTTCTTTTTGAACTCTTCTTTCCATGTTCCTTTAAAATAAAGTGCGTTGGCTAGTAGGCTTGCAAGGTCAGGCGTGATGGTGTCTCTTGTTACTATCTGTTTGATTAATTGGTTCGTGTTGTCAGAAGCCCATTGGTTAATAAGGTCAGCCGTCTCTGACGGTTTGCTTGCATTCAATGTGCCTGGTACTAGGTTAGGGTAGAATTTTGCTAAGCTTGCTTCATAACCTGGCTTTAGTTTGAAGTTATCTTGAATCCAAATATTATTTGCAGATTGAATTTTAAGACCTTTCTTATCGATGTTTAGTGATTGGCTTGATGAGGCGGCTTTATCGATGGATGTACCAAGGTAGTTAGATAGTAATTCTTGGCGCTCGTCATCATAGCCAAGTCCTACAAGTGCGAGAAGACCATCTAAAGATGTAGCTGACCAAACGATGTTATCGTCTTTAGGTGTCGTTGCTAGTGCTTCTTTGATGTCATTTCTAGACTTCAATTTGGTGTTGTTAGTGGCAAGGCTAGATGAAACATCTGACCCGCATCCGATAAGGGCTAATGCTGTAATACTTGCAAATACTGTTTTCATTTCTGACTCCTTTAATGAAAGTTACGCTGTTATTAATTATTCGTAATGTATGTTTCGCTACTTCTAAGGATGCTTATAGCACAGCTTTAACCGGAATCAGTAGACTTGGCCGGTCAGTTAAGCGATTTTATTTATCTAAGGTTTAGAGGAGGTGTAACTCTATGGTTTCAGGGGGTTGTTGCGTTGCGGCACCAATGTCATGACTTCGTTGCACGTTCCATGTCATAAATTTTCGCCCCCATTGCCTCGTAAATAACGATAACCGATTGTTCAAAACGTCACTGAATTATGAGGATGTTAAAACGTCCGCGTTTGTAGCGCGGACGTTCGTAGTTAAATGTTTGGCTGCCATGACTTAAATCAAAAGTTTGTGGTCAAGATTTCATCATCATCATCAGCATCTTCTTCGATCATCACCTCGTGAATCATCTTGTCATATCCGCTCACTGCCGGATGAAATGGATCGGCTTCCCGGATTAGACGACGTCCGCGGATGATTTTATCGACTGCAAGGCCGAGACATTCGCAAAGGTCATTGATCTTCATCAGTTCGTCTTCGTTTAAAAGATAAAATGTTTGTTCACTTACCATTGGGTTCTCCTTATTATGGCCAAAGTCGCTTCTTGGCTTCAAGTATGTGGTTCTGGTCGATGACCTCGCAGTCAGTGTCCGACGCTACCTCCATGGCCTTCAGCGCCACGGCATCAATGGCACGCAAGTTACCGCGGGTGACCTCATAGACAGCTTCGACAGCCCCGTCATCAAAGGGGAATTTCTTGGCACCTGCCACAGTGCAGCGATGTTGCAGGTATTTCTTTGTTTCTGGGCGAGATAAAAGCCGGATTTCACTGTAGTGGTTGATGCGGCGGGCCACGTCCTCCAGCTCTTCGCGTTGCAGCATGGTGCGCAGTGGCGGCTGGCCCGCCAGTACAAAGCTCACTACCAGCCGCGAGTCCATATCGAAATTGGTCAAAAGCCTAATGATCGACAGCACCGACGGACGCATTTCATGGCAGTCATCGAGGAGTACCACTTGACGCAATCCCTCGCTGTCAAATGATGTTGACAGCCGTTCTTGGACATTGCGCACAAGCGATGGAAAGTTGCCAGCCATGCGTGCGCCAATTGCCTGGCTGATCTCCCGGCACATGTCTCGGGTTGAAAGATTGGTGAGTTTGGCATAGGTGACCCGGTAGCGTGCCTCGGGAAGTTTGGCGCGCACAGCCCGAAGCATCTGAGTCTTGCCGGTTCCGGCTGGCGCGATCAAGGCTGCCGACATCCTCTTTTCAATCGTGCGGCTGAGGTCCCTCACCACCTCGTCATGCATTGGGAGATGAAAGTGCTTTTGCACCTCGATCTCCCGGGTAAACGGCGTTACGGAAAATCCAAATCGAGATTCTAGTTCCATCAATGTTACTCCTTATCTGTAAAGCCGCCGTCCGGACCGACAATCGGACCGAAGTCTTTCTCAAAGCTGAGATCGGCGGCTGTTTTTATGAGACGTTTTACCTGCTTCTTTCGCTTGGGTTTGGTGCGTTTGAGACGGGCGTTCTTTTCAAGATCTGGGGGAGAGAGCGTGATCATGCGCCCGTCGTGAATAAAGCCGATAGTTCGCTCAAGCAGGTGGTGATAGATCGTCACCCATTGGCGAGCATAGCCACGCGGCATCTCATAAAATGCACTCTTAAACGAAACGACACTGTCGGCTGTCACCTTGCGGGTCACCGGGATTGCGAAGGCTGCACGCAGTCTATGGTCACTCTCTGGAAACTCCAGAGGCCGTTCGTCTATAGCGAAGCGCTCAGCAGGGCTGGCTTTCCCTTTAAACGCACCGTGTGGCTCGTTGTTGTAGCCCACGTCGAAGTAATGTTGGATACGAAGCTCCAATGCGCCAAGCCCAGGATCAATCTCCGGGTTGGCCAGGTTACGAAGAAGAGCTTTCAAAGCAGTTTGGTTAAGTTTTTCCACTTTGCCATGGCCTTCCGGATAACGCGTTTCGCCGAAAATAAACGGGATATTGAGTGCGGCCGCGACGCGCCCGGCGTCTTTGGCAATAAAGCCCGGACCCTTGTCGAGAAAAACAGCAGCGGGTAGGCCGTACTTAGTGATCATCTCGTAGAAGCCGCGCATAAAGAGTTCAGAATTTTCCGATGTGCCGCAAACCGCATGCAGTACTTTTCTGGTGGCGTCGTCGAGGAAGAAATAGCCCAGCCGCTTGAGCCTTTTGGCTCCGGCCCGAAAATGTTTGCCATCGCAAAGCACCATCAACATCCGGTTGGGATAGGCGAAGCGTCGCATATCACGATTTCTTGATTTCTTCTTGCGGCAGACGGCAATACCGATCCGGCGACAAACCCGGTAAACCGTTTGACGGCAGATCATTTTGCGATCTTGGATGATGCCGTACTGCTCAGCACGCTTGATCAACTCGGGAATCGAGGCCTCGTCGTCGTCTTTGGTTTCAGTTCTGAGAAAATCAATGAATCTGGTCGACAATACAAGAGAGCCTTCCAGCCGGGGGCGCGGCGCATTGACAAGCCCGGCTGATCCCTCCGCATCAAAATCATGTAGCCAGCGGTAGAGCGTCCGCACCGTGATGCTCCGCCGCTGACCATCGGTGTCAAAGTGCGGACGCAAAGCTACCTGCTCGATAGCCTGCGGGCGCGGCGTACCGCTTTTAACGAGAGTTAGAATCTGGGATATGACCGAAAACCGGTAAAGTACTTCGTCTGAAATCTTTGAGACCACCGCGTTTCTCCTCCTGTGGAAAACTCGCCTGACTATGCAGCCTCAAAATCGGATAATCCCCTTACAAAGTTGTTGATCACCTGAGGGTCATGCGCCCGGCTCGCGGATCCCAGAAATGGGGAGGTCCCCAGATTCCTGCCAGGTGATGCGCGCTCGCGATCGCCCACCCACTCACGCGACGGAGATTGAGTCGCCTCAGTAGGGCGCGGACCGAGTTGCTCTTCGCCTGAAGACTTCGATCCTTAAGGTTAACTTGGCGTTGATCGCGGATGTGAAGCACTGGAATGCTAAGTCTATCGGCCACAGCAGCTTGTTCGCTCGCAGTTGCGCATGACGCAATGGCCAGGAGATGACAGGAGCGTTCAATCTGGCGACGTTGAGTCAGAGCTACACCCTGGGCGCTGTCCCATGTGTCCCAGCGCAGGCCAATGGCCAGGTCAAGAGACGACTGGAAATACGTGCCGGAAAAGCTCTCCGCCTCAGGATCAGGCTCTGTGACCTCGCCCGTATGATCGACAGGGGCTACCTTTTGCCGCACAAATGGGCCGAACCCTGGAGGATAAATCGTGAAGTGCCCGCCGTGGGACTTACAGCCGCAGACCGCAATAGGAAACCTCGGTCCAGTCTTGCGTTTACGATAATGGTGAAAAAAGATTCGGCATCTGTCCTCGATACTTCGACACGGACCGACCATCGGACAGTCGGGTCTCAAAATCCCCTCTGAATTCGGGTGGTAAGACGCCACAACAAAGGCGCGGGATGCAATCCTGTTCGAAATCTGGTATTCAGTCATTGGTGTTTTTGCGGACGGGGGCTTGTTGCTGCTAAACTTCGGCTCCCGGCTGCAACCTTCCCTTTTGAAAAACCAACCACATACCACAAGCCAAACCATAACGATCATCCGCCAAGTAAATTATTAAAGAATCGAGGGAGTTAGCTCACGCTAAAAGTGAGGACGGTGTACGGGGAAGGATTATGCAGAGACTCTGGGTCGATGACACCCAACGCGCAACGAAACACTGATATCTATGACATTGGGCTGGTTCCGTAACAGGGGTGTTTAACTTTAAGTAGATAATAACTGTCTAATTTTTTTTATTGGAGGAGGGAATATCATCAAAAATATCGCGATAGCAGATATGGTTGCGAATATCCTACAAAGTGTATTTGTAAGTGAACGCTCAAAGTCTATTGGTTTGAAGTTAATGAACTTTTCAAATTTCTTTCGCTGAGATTTGGACCAAAGGGAAAAGGGGGTCCCCTTTAAAAACTCCCTAGGGTCATGCATATTATAGTGACCAGGTTTCACTTCTTCTTCCACGGGCGCGTAGGGCTTTAATTGATGGTGGAAGTTACTTAGATTATACCCAAATAACGGTTGGCTTGGCCGGGAGGATGAGCCCCCAGTAATTATGGCGCCAGGGTCAGACTTCGCTATCATTTTAATTGGAAGTAGGTAATTTGGGTTGTTTTTGATTTGTTTTAAAGTCTCCTCCACACCGTCTATTTTTGCAATGCGCGCATAGGTACCACGACTCGGTGGAATGAGTTGTTGGTAGGCTCTTATGTTGAGTAACGGTAATAGGATTAGAGTTGCAAGAAATGCTCGTCCAAGCCAAAGATTTTTAGAGTTTAAAATATATAATAGTGCGCGAAGTATGGGGTAAGATGCCGTCACCATTAAACAAATTAATACAACCGTAAAACGCTGATTGACGTGGATAGAGGATAGGATGGGAGTATGTCTCAAGGAGGAGTAAATGGGTCCGTTTCCTGATATGAACGAGATGATGAGACTTAGGTAAGCTATGCTTAAAAACCATTTTATGGCGATATCTTTAGACCAGGAGATCTTTCTTAAGTAAATAATCGGCGCAAAAGCTATTACTAAATACACGCTCAGCGAAGTAGCGACATTATACTCCCAGATAGTATAGGATTCGTTGTAGATATGTTGCATGTGAGACATGAAGTCCTTATAATTGGCTCCGAAAAATACCGAATCAAAGCCGAAAAATGGAAGCGCTACAATCTGGCTGATGAGACTTTTAATGGAGGAAACTCCATCTGGGAGAAAGTATGGTCCGGTATGCCGCGGGAAATGTTTCATGTATTCCAAAATAGCGATAAGTTTTGGAGATGCTAAGCAGATACCGAGTAAGGCGGCCCCACCTAAAGAAATAAAAGTTTTCTTTGCATCTATTGCCCGTGATGACCCAATCCAAGTGATTAATAAAATTCCTGGAATGAGAAAACCCCATAATATCGCGATATGAAAGGCGCCGGAATAAATTAAGTAAGCCGCGAGTAAAGCTCCAAACGCAGACCTTTTTATGAGGGTTTTTGTATTGATAGAAGGTTCTGATACAAACAAAAAACAAAACAAGGGAAACAGCAGAAAAGGATGGAAGGTTAGGTGACCTACGATTGCGTGGTCAAGATGAAAGCTAAAAACTCCCAAACTAATAATTGACCAAGTACTGCATAGTAACCATGAGCCTCCAAACCACTTTTTAAAATAGATGGTAAGGAAAATGATTCCGACTAACCAAGGAATAATGAATGAAGCGATCACAGCCTGAAAAGCACTCATGAAATAAACTAAAGACTGAGGTAGGGAATACTGCATGCTTTGAGGATCAGCAAATACTGGTAACCCACCGCCAAAGCTTGGCGACCACCATTGAATAGCAAGACCATTTAAAAGCGACCACCTATGGGTGTCGACTAACCTCGGTAACATTCTTATATAGTCAGTGCCGACCATTGGGTATTGGAAGTACATCCAAGTGGAGAATAGGTATCCTAAGAAGCAAATGAGCAGTGATAAACCGATCCATAAAGATATTTTTTTAATGTTTGGTTTAGCGTTCATAGATTATAACCTTGGCTTCTACTAGTAGTTTGAAAAGTTTAATTGTTTGTTTTGTCTAAACCTGATGCAGCACCTCAAAGCCTTTGTAGCTTCCTACCACAGCGTAGCCAAAAACCTCTGTAGCGCCTTGGTGTAAAAGTTTCTGTGCGACAGCATTTAAAGTAGCCCCAGACCCTATTGCATCATCGATCACGAGTACTCTTCCTTGGACTTTAATATCATGAGGGATACTTAAGGTCTTCTCAGCATTTTCAATTCTCTCGGATGCTTTGCTTAAAGATTTTTGTGCGACGGCAACTTTACCTCTAAAGAGTTTTTTAACTGTCACATTTGGCAATGTAAGTTGTAAATTATTTTGGAATTCAGGAAGGAACGGGAGTTTTCTTGGGATAGAGTGAGGAACGAAGCAGGTCATGTTTATCCGGTGGTTTTTTATAATTTTAGTAATATGTTTCTGAACTAAATCTGTAATCCATAGAGCGAAACTACGGTCATTTGATGATTTAGCTGCATGAACTAAGTTACCTAGCAATGTTTTACCAAATTGTGGCAACGCATAGAAGTCGCTGATATACCGATCCGGTTTGGATTTTCGACCTGAAAGAAAGTTCTTTGCAACGGCATAAAATTATTGCACAATTTCTGCATGGAGAATTTTCTTAAAAACGCTCAAAGATTAGCACTACGCGCTGAATTA
>Ga0222674_1000206_pt1 | contig 26791 bp, 41 predicted proteins | sample AntAcemetagen866_FD_179804 | JGI IMG/M metagenome (GOLD analysis project Ga0222674, IMG submission 179804) | Saline water microbial communities from Ace Lake, Antarctica - #866 | ecosystem: Environmental > Aquatic > Non-marine Saline and Alkaline > Saline | place: Antarctica: Ace Lake...
TTTGAGATTTGTTGTGATTTCCCAAAATTATCTCGCTTTTCAGGCCGTTATCCAACTCCTTACATATAGTGCCTTGATTTACCTGCCTATTGTGACCTTCGGTAACAGTTACGCTGACGCAACTCGAATATGAAAGCAGTTATTATAAATGAATTCGGTGGCTTAGATAAACTACAACTCACTGAAGTGGACACGCCAAAACCAACAGCTGATCAAGTTCTAGTTAAAGTTTTCGCCTGTGCAATCAACCCAGTGGATTATAAGTTGAGAGAAGGCGCATTACAAGAAATCGTCCAATTCGAGTTTCCTCGTATTCTGGGTGGCGATATCTCAGGGGTTATTACAGAACTTGGCAAAGATGTGACAGATTTCAAGGTAGGAGATGAGGTGTTTTTCTCTGCCCACTTAGAGCAAAACGGTGGTTATGCAGAGTACTGTGTCGTCGATCCTAGCATCATCGCAAAGAAACCAACTTCGATATCTCATGTTGAGGCGGCTTCGTTACCAGTCGTCGGCCTGACATCCTTACAGGCCTTGAGGGATTTTGGTGGGATGAAGCCCGGATCTAAAGTTCTGATTCATGCAGGGGCCGGCGGAGTCGGTTCTTTTGCAATTCAGTATGCAAAAGCAATGGGTGCTGAAGTATTCACGACTGCTTCTGCAAGTAAACGTGACTACGTCAAATCTCTCGGTGCTGATCATGTCATTGATTATAGCAAAGAAGACTTCGTCAAAGTCGCGCAAGATGCCGGCGGCATGGATATTACCTTCGAAACAGTTGGTGGTGAGAATTACGCTAAAAGTGTCTTAGCTACTAATCAATCAGGATCGATTCCTTGTATTGTCAATCCCCCAGATGCAGACGTTAAAGAACTTGCAGATCAAAAAAACATAAAGACTGATTTCATGTTATTAACTGGCATCAGGAAAGACTTAGAAGAAATTGCATCTTTGGTAGACCAGGGTAAAATCAAACCCACAGTATCTCAGGTTCTAGCTCTTGAAGAAGTCAGAAAAGGCCATGAGCTAATACAGTCCGGTCGTACTCAAGGGAAACTTGTTATTAAGATTGTATGATTCAGATGAAGCCATACCTCGAGTTGCTCACAAGGTATGGCTTCATTAGTCACTCAATTACCTCTTTAAAGTAATATCAAAATTCCCTACTAACTCGTTTAGAGCTAATTTTTTACTATCAGCTTCAAAATTGACGACCAATCTATTTCTTTCTTCTTCCGACAAGTCTGGGCTTTGCAGCAGGTAGTCTTTTTCATTTAACTTGCTAATCCAGTCAGAGTCGTTCAGCGCTTCACCACTAAAGTACAGCTGTGTCACGAGTTGTTGAAAACCAGTCGCCGAAACCAAGAAATGAATATGTGGTGGTCGGTACCACTTATCCTGTAAGCTAGCGGGATAGAACCCCGGGACTACGGTTTTAAACTGATATTCGCCGAGTTCGTTAGATTGGGTTCTTCCCCAATACTGAAAAGACGGATCTATTTTTCTACGAATTAATTCCCCTGTCTCAGGATGCCTAAAATCGGTGTTTGCGTCGTCACCGTTATGATTGTAACGCCCGCTATGCGATGCTTGCCATATGATGATGTTTGCATTTGGAATTGGGTTACAATTTTTATCAGCCACAATCCCTTTCACATAGACTGCCTGACCATTTGCCAGTCCAGAATTACCTTGTACAAAGGTAAGATCATTATCGTTAGCTAAATAGATCGGAGTGTTGGGATCTGGGTTCTCACGAACCGGCAACGTAGGGGTCCCTGGATTTGGAAAAAAAGGCCCTAGAGGTTGTTCGCCAGTAGGCTTACTAATACATGTATCTGCCAGAGATTTGGCGGCAATTAATGCACCCATTGACCCTATACCGGTTTTAACAAAATTTCTTCTTGATGATTTAGCAGTATTACCCACAAGTACCTCCTTTTAGTGTGACAATCTATATACATGCTAGATTTAATATCTATCGCCGCATACTAAATAGAGTTTATGTTGATGATAGGCATAGGCTATGGCTGTTTATTAGGTTGCTGGTGGTATAAGGGGGGTGATAGACTGCGGCAATACACAAGCTCTCGTGGGAGTCTCAATGGATGCCCTTTTAAAATATCGTACTTATAAAGATAGTCAGATTAAACTTCTCAGTTTTCTGACGTTTGGCTTTTTTTGTGGGTGCTTTTTCTCAAATCATGCCTTCGCAGTAGAACCCGTGCCTCCTCTGATAGTAACCGATCAAGTCGAAGACGGCCCCGTTAGGGCTACTTTCTTTGAGAAACTATTTTCAAATACCGGTGTATCTTTTTTCTACGGCAAAGCCCTCAGCAGTCATGACTCTACTTATCGAGAGATTGAAAACAAATGGTTTAGTGGGAAAACTGACACGAGTATGCTCATGGAGCTTCGACTTAAGAAGAAGTTATTTTCAGGATATAATTGGGGGCCTATTTTTAATAAGAAAAGCCCTATGTATGTCGAAGCAGGATTGGGTTATTATGAATTAGAGTCTTCACAAAGCTATGATGACAATAAGTATTCACTAGCTCAATACGGTTATTTTGGCGTCGTTTATGCCGGTCTGCAGTCACGCGAACTACTCAGAACATCGATTTTTTTTCAAGCAGGCCACGCGATGTCTTTCTATCATCAATTAAAATTCAAGACTCCGACCGGCACTATTGAAGCTACGGACGATTCTAATACCTTATCACTAATTTTTTCTATCGGGGCTCAGGTTTCGATAACCGAGCGGATAGAGGTTAAAGTTAGTTATTGGGACGGCTCATTATTTGATGTCAATTCTTTACCTACAGCATATCAAGCAGGAGTTTCTTATGATTTTTAAAATGTCTGTGATTGGTATCAGTTTATCTGCAATGATTAGCTGCAGCGGTGGAAGTTTCTATGGCGATCTGAAGCAAGGAAAGTATCTAGCAACCACCGATTGCGAAGAAGCTGCAGAAAAATCCGGTGAGGTCACTTACACGTCAGATTACCAGGAAGTCATTGACACCTGTGGCGAAATCGAAACTTCATCAAATCAACGACAATTTCTCGTAGTCAACGGCGCTAAATTTGGTCTAAACGAAGACTGTTATCGGTACTATGATTTTCTAGATGATATGATCACCGGGGTACCTAACGACGACGGCCGGCGGTGTGATTTTGTCGGTCACCGGGAATCGAAAAAAACTAAAGGTATCTTCCTATGCTACTATGGAGAGAAAGAGCGGCTGTGTACAATTTCTCTGCGTTAATCGTCTGTGACTGTAGTAGTTTAGTCATTTGTAAAATTCCAGACTTGCTCGAACAGTCATCCCATTTATCTCCCGTGAAAATGTCAACCAGTCCGCTTCAAGCTTCACCTCAAACTTTCTTTAGTATCCTCTCTGGTGACAGTAACCACTTGGATTTTATTATTTCTGAACTTTGCTACTTTTAGAGAGTACCCTGTTAATTTTATTTTATCGTTTTGTTTTGCGATTCTCCCGAGGGTATTGAAAATCAAACCTGCCAGCGTGTCTCCCAATGCAGCGTTCAAGTCCCACCCAGTTTCTTTATTAAAGTCCTGGACTAAAATTGTCCCGACTACGTCGTAAACATTTGTTGATACCTTCTTTATTGAATTAAGCTCGATAGAGTCGAACTCATCTCTAATCTCACCAACAAGTTCCTCCAAAACATCTTCAAGAGTTACCACACCTCGTGTGGATCCATGTTCGTCTTTAACTATGGCCATGTGAATACTTTTTTCTTGAAGTTCTGCAAGCAACTCAAGAATTGACTTTCGTTCGGGAACTCTTAACACCGGCTTAATAATATCTTCTATCTCTAGCGATTCGTCGTTAATTTGCCGGATCAAATCTTTCAAGTGGATAGTTCCTATAATTTTATTGATATCCCCTTCAAAGATAGGAACTCTGGTAAATCTTCTCTCTATAACTTTATCTAAGATATTCTTAGGTGACTCCTTTATAGAGCATGCAAATATTTTCGAGTTTGGGGTCATGATGTGTTCAGCAGTTAGATTTGCAGCTTGAACCGCAGACCAAATAATTGGCATGGGTGTTCCGTCTGATTTATGCGTATCTATATTGCGCGCCATCCGAAGAATATTCTCAGCATCCAGAATATCGTCCTCACCTTTACCGGCGATTTTCCTTACAAGTGGATCGATACATTTATCAAATAAAATATGAAACGGGGTCGCCAATTTGTGAATCAAATACAAAGGAAGCGCAACTCGGTAAGAGACCAGTCTTGGATTACTTGCCGCAACAGCTTTAGGAAGAACTTCAGCAAAAATCAGAACAATCGCGGTCATTGCTACTGTCGACACAAGGAGCCCGACTTCGTCGCCCAGGTAATATACAGCCACGGCAGATGCACAAGATGCTGCTAATATGTTAACGACGTTATTGCCCATCAATATCGTCACCAAAAGTTTAGACGACGACTTAATTAGAACCTGTGCGGCAAGCATCCCAGGATTTGGCTTTTTTTTCAAATCGCGGTCTATCTGATCTTCAGTTAAACGCAATAGCGCCGTTTCACTACCCGAAAAAAATGCAGATACAATTATGCAAACAAAAATAATTAGAAAATATACAAGCGGACTCAAGTGGGTCTCTCCTCATAGCGGTACTTAAAGGTACCTAGTTTCGGACAACAAGCGAAATGCTTCTACTGTGGAACTTAGGGTATCAGGTTCATGGAGTATTGTTTTTCTTTTCTGGCGTATTTATTTAGGTATTTAAAAAAGAGGGACGAGTGGGGTGGGTAATGGGGTTTGAACCCACGAATGCCGGAATCACAATCCGGTGCGTTAACCACTTCGCCATACCCACCACAGGATGCAGATCGACCAGTTTACTTTATTTTACAAAGCTGTCAAGTCAACCTATAATCGTTATAAATAACTGATTTTATTGATATTACTCTGGAGTTACCAGCTCGCCGTTTTCTAGACTGAAGTTAATATTTTTCTCATCACTCCAGACTCGGCCGTTTGAGGATACACCTAGGTTTAGAGAAAACTCGCCGCCTACATCTATAGAGTTGTCAAAAAACATTCCCGCTAAAGGACTAAGTGGGCCGGTGAGGTAGAACTCATAAACTAGCACACCGAGTTTCGCCTTGTCACTCTCCAGAGGTTTTAAAGGAGCGACGTTAACCACCTCTTCTCCTAAAACAAACTTTCCAAGCTGTAGGCGTCCGGCTTCCTCGCATTTAAGATAAACCTTCGCAGGTGAAAGAGGGCTCATGTTTTTTACAAACAACCGAACAAATACATGCTCTCTTTGACGGTCTTGCGAAGTTACATTTAAATAATCAGGTAGGTCCTTAGGTAGAGGTTTCATTTTCATTACTATCTTTGATACCGCAGGCTGTAAGCGTCGTTCACGAAGGTCATCTGGGTAGAACGCATTTAATTTATCTTCAGTGATAACAGATCGCTCGGCTGGAGGAAAAGGCGTAAGAGCTCTAAAAACTTTATTTCTCAATCCCTTAAAGCTATTTTTAATTTCCTCACCAGCCTTACCCCGAGCCGTCGTAAAAAAAGTTACGCTACGAGGAACCTTATTTAAATCTAATAATGATAGCAGAGCTCGAACCACCCGACCGGGATAATTAGAGTTAAATAACCTGTGGAAAGCATCTAACTTATCAAACGGCGTTACTGCTTCCTCTATTTCATCAAGTGCATCCATTGCATTTCTTGCTTCGGCAATAAAGTCCCATTCTGCTACCCGTAAATTAAACCAAGATGCCGGCCTCATGGAAACATACCGAAGCCAGTCACCGGCTTCTGTGAGCTTACTGCGGCTTTGATTAATATTTTTATCGCTATTTTGAAGCCCATAAGCAGTCGCGAAAGCTCGCCATCTCTGGTTTTCATCCTTACTAAGAATTTCGTTTACCATTTTGTTAGTAATGACCACTACGCCGTCAGCATTAAACTTACCTAAATAGGTAGGCGGCACCTGAAGGTTGGTAACGTTATTTGAAGGGTCACTGAACGCAATTCGTTTAATTCTTTCACTAATCAGCTTTGCTTGCCGTCTGGGTATTTTCGGCACCGACGTTAACGGTAGCATCGAAAAATACCGCAATTTATCGATATAATCACCATATTCAGCTGCGTTGGTATAGCCGTCTTGAATCCTCGATGAGAAGATTAACTTCAGAGGATCTTTTTCTTTGGGGTCGAAAGTATAAACATAAGGTTCCTTTTTATCTGGATCAGGAACTCTAACGACCTTCATCTCTACCCTACTATGAATCTCTTGTTTGTTACGACCAGTCACCGCCTCCATAAATATATCCTGGACTTCTTGGTTATCTCTTAAAATATAAAACTTGCCCACTTCATCGACAATTTCAATTTCTGATTTAGTGTGAATATTAGAGCGCCGATCACTCATCAGAATTAAATTGACCGACTGCTTTAACGAAGATTCGTCGGCGAACTCATTTCTCGTAAAATGAAATCTTACGCCGTTATTTCTACGCTCTTTAATACGCTTCTTATGAAGCTTCATCGCTAAAGTGAAATCACCCTTTACTGCTTTCAGATAAGCCTTTCGGGCAGGTTCTTGCCGAAAGTCAAACTCATAAAGCTGATTATAAATTTCCGCTTTTGATTTCGCGCTCTCCAGATCAAGAGGGAAGAATTTAACGGGAACCCCTGTCCACCAATTTGCAAGAATAAGCTTATCCATCACTCTGAAAACTTTTCCCAGCGCTGCAGAGATCCTAGCCCCCACTCTCTTAGACCGCGACAACCCAACCCAAGCAATGTTTTTAGAGCGCCTCAAAACATTAATACGGTACTGACCCTCGACAAATACTGACACCGGCAAAGAAGCTTTGATTTCTTCGGCGCGGTTAATCTTTTCTTTTAAGGCATCGCTGGCGAACTCAAATAAATCTATCGGAATATTAAGACCCGCCGAAATATCGTAACTACGAATCGAAGAAATCGGCATTTCTCTAAATCCACCGACCGTTACCGGAAACGAAAAGGGCGTTTCTAAAAGGTTCATCGGATTATACATTTCATTTGGGTTGAAAGAAGGCGGAAGCACCGCACCCAAAAATGGTAACAACCCAAACCAATTATTGATCGCTCTCCGATAGAACGGTAGGTCTGCTTGCTGTGCGAGACGGGTACCATCACTTGTTAAATAGATATCGAAAACATGGACTTTGCCGTCAATACCGAGAGATAGCGGAACCTTTTGAATCTTAGTTAACTGTTTCATATACTCAGGACCGAGTCCAAATCGGTCAACCACTACAAACCCACCGTGAGAGGTCGGAAATAACTCTCTATTAATTGAAAACTTAAACTGTGACAAGTCATTCATGTCGTAGCTAAGCTCTTGATCTAAGAGCCGGTAAAAAACTACATCCATCAGCGACTGGATAGATCGATTAATCAGCGCCGCGCCAGATGCCAGCCCTGCGGAAAGGGCCGCATTATTATTAAACAAGCGGTTAAAACCGGATGATCGGTACTCCTGCTCAGAGCCTCCTTCATCGTCGTAGTTTATAACCACCTTTGTCGCTTCTTCTGCAGGAGCATCTGCTTTTTTAACTTCAACAATTTCTTTTTGAGCCCACAGCGAGTTTGTCCCTCCAATCATAGATAGAAAGAACACTAGAAACCTTATGTAGAAAAAAATCTCTCTCATAGTGCCAACTGTATCGCTGAAGCGATAATCATATAACTTGGCTGTGACGCGTACCACCCACGATTATAAGATGCACTCATACGAAGTACGCCATAATCTGGCAAAATAAAATCAAACCCGACGGTTCCCATACGGTAAGCAAAGGCTTCGCTCTCATATTCTGCGACGCTCTTAGTTCCAGCTCGTATGGGGCTAGCATAGCCTACCCTAAAAACCTGGTTGAACCCCTTTGCCCCATCGGGAGTATGTCGCACCCGAATCCATTCAAAACTTGCATCATCGCCATTTTCAGTAATAAGGAAAAACCCCGCACCAACTCGTCGTTGTCCATTGTTACCGCCGTAACCGGATACGACAAACCGCACACCTTCTAGAGCACCCATGTCAAACATCATCCTAAAACTTACGGCCTCATCAAAACGCTGGCCTTCATTATCTTTATCGACTGTTTGAGCATCGATGCGGTCAGTTAAATATCCTATCTCAAACTGACTACTGACTAGAGTATTGTAGCCTAAGATAGCGCCCCATCTTGGCCCTCGCCAATAATCATTATTCTTCACCAAGTGATCAAGTATTTTCATCAGCGGTCGGTAGTCAATACCAAACGGGGTCTTAACATCTCCGAGCGCTAATGTGTATTTAGTCATATCAACATGACCAAGTTGCAAGAATAGTTCGTCGGTGTATTTTTGATCTCTGACGTGATCTTCTACGTCTTGATTAAGACGAAACAAACGATTATGAACATACCGTCCATGAATGGAGAGCATCTCTGTTAAATGAAAACCATGATAAAATTCCGCGTAATTCATCGATAGATTCTCAGTGCCAATATCATCACGAAAAGCTACCTGAGAACCTACCCGTGCTTTGAGACAAGCAACTGGCCAAACCGAACTAGGTACGGTCGGATAAGGACCTTGAGTATCGACTTTTGCTTCAAGCCGACATTGCCCCCAAACCAAGTGACCGTCCAAGGCTTGTTCTGGCGGAGGCGCACCGGCGTGAGAAGACGTAGCCCAGAGGCTGATCATCAGTAGAACTAAAGATTTTTTATTTAAATTACCCAATGACCTTAAACATCAAAAGTTGACGATAAGGTTTCAGTTTACTTGACCTATGGTGCAAAAAAAACAGCTTATAATACCAGAGTGCTATTAACTAGAAAACATAACCCTACTCTGAAACTAAACAGGCCACTAAGGCTCGAAATGGCTCCTTGGCTAGTTTGTCACCAACCATTTTGTGACGCATAAAGTCCAAAGCCTCAAAACGGCTTCTCTTCTGTTGGTAAGAGCGAGATGAGGTCAAAGCATCAAAAACATCCGCTAAGGTGGCTATCTGAACCTCCACAAGCAACCCAGACTCCTGAAGTCCGTCTGGATAACCGCTTCCATCTAGTTTCTCATGATGGTGTAATATGATCTCTTTAGGAACCATTGATAATAAGCTGTGATCGAGAAGTTTAGCTCCCTCACTAGGGTGAGAGCGCATCTGGTCCCACTCTATATCGGTCAATGCACCGACTTTGTTGATCACCTCAATAGGTACCTCTTTCTTGCCAATATCATGCATAATCCCACCGAGAGCTATCTCCTGCAAACGCCTATGATCAGTTAGACCCATTTCTATGGCCACCGCTGCGGTGTACGCTCCGACACGAATACTATGTACGTAAGTATAATAATCATGATCTGCCAAACCAGTAAGCTCTTGGATACAACTCGGATCCTCGGCAATACAATCCACCATCGATTCGGCTAAATCATTTGCTTTGGCGACACAGGCATCAGTGATCTCACCATTATAAAGACACCTGGTGAACTCCGCACCAATCTGCTCAATTCTAACAATTCGCTCTTTGGGAGCTAGGTTCTTCTCAAGTAACGGAAGCTGTGCAAGCTGACGGTACATCTCGGCCCGACCGCAATCTTCTGGTCGAATTAGAAACTGGTCAATACCATGTCTCAATAAATCCGTTAGCTCTCTCCGGTACCATTTATAGCCACTACCGCCGTATAAGACGCAGTGATCTGAGACCTTTAAAAAAAGCTCAAAATCTGTGGTTGAGTTATCTGTGATCCCATCTACTGGAAAATCAATGAATTCATCGAGCGCGAGCTCTACAGGCATGATAGTCACTATACCTCCTCGGAATACGGGCGAATAAACCCGTATATTAAAGAGTCGGACTAACCGATGATTTTCTTTATGGAAAAAGAATAATTAGATCAATTTTACTGTAATAATAAGTTGTTACGCGTCACTCTTAGAGTGGTCATAATCAACTAGTTGTATCTTAGCAAGCTGCGCCCCGTCTCCAAATCTGGGACCCATCTTCAATATACGAGTATAACCGCCATTTCGAGATTCTAACCGACCGGGTAACTCGGTGAAGAGTTTTTTAGAGGCTTCATCATTAAATAAATAGCCAGCAACCTGACGACGGGCATGTAGATCGCCCCGTTTTCCAAGAGTGACCAATTTATCAAACACTCTTCGGAGTTCTTTAGCCCGAGCAAGAGTCGTTTGGATTTCTTCGTGCATGACTAATGAGGTCGCCATGTTTCTCAGCACAGCTCGCCTGTGAGATGATTCCATACCTAACGTGTTATAACCGTGCTTATGCCTCATGACTTCAACCCCATAAAACCAGATTCTAAATCTCTTGTGTTTCGTCTTTTCTTAAAGTGGACGGATCAAAACCGTCTATCTTCATACCCAAAGATAAGCCCATTTCGGCCAATATATCTTTAATTTCGTTAAGTGATTTTCGACCAAAGTTTTTAGTCTTAAGCATATCACCTTCGCTACGAGTAACTAACTCACCAATATATTTGATATTAGCATTCTCCAAGCAGTTAGCAGCACGAACACTTAGTTCGAGTGAGTCAACTGTTTTGAAGAGGTTCTCGTTAAGCTGAGGAGACTCGTCTTTTTCCTCTTCTTCTCGACGTTCCATCTCTTCTGTTTCGTCAAAGTTAACGAAAACAGTTAATTGTTCTTTAATAACTTTGGCCGCATAAGCAAGAGCATCATCTGGTCGAACAGCTCCGTTAGTCCAGATCTCTAAATTCAATCGGTCATAGTCAGTCATTTGACCAACACGAGCGTTTGAAACAAGATAAGAAACTCTTCTTACTGGTGCGAAGATCGCATCAATAGTCAAATAACCTTCAGGAATATCTTCAGTTCTATTCGCATCCGAAGAGACATAGCCTCTACCGTGACGAATGATCATTTCCATATCCAAGTGACCGTCAGTGCCTACAGTGACCAAGTGTTGTTCAGGATTTAATATCTCAACATCACCGCCTGCATCAATGTCTCCAGCAGTTAAAACTCCTGGGCCGTTTGATTTCAACCTAACAGTCACATCTCGTTCACCAAGATAACGAATGTTAACCTGCTTCAAGTTTAAGACGATGTCGGTGACATCTTCTTTAATACCTTGAACAGTAGAAAACTCATGGTCAACACCTTCGATTCGAACCGCTACAATAGCCGAACCGGTGATGCTAGATAAAAGCACCCTTCTAAGAGAGTTGCCAAGGGTATTGCCATAGCCACGTTCAAGAGGCTTAGCAACAAACTTGCCATAAGAGTCGTTTAACGTCTCCGCTTCTACACTTTTGGGATAAATCAATTCTTGCCAGTTGCGATGCATAAATTCTCCGTAACACCTAGAAAGCTTATTTACTGTATAGCTCTACGATCAATCGTTCTTTTACGTTTAGTTGAATGTCTTCACGTTGTGGAAGAGCAATAACTTTACCTCTTTGTTTATCATGATCAACGTCAATCCAGGGTAACGCTGCTCGTTTAGAGTAGGTTTCCGAAGTATTCGAGAACAACGGTGACTTCTGACTTTTCTCGGTAATAGAAACCTCATCTCCAACACTCACCCGAGCGCTAGGGATATTCATCTTTTTACCGTTAACGAATATATGATTGTGCCGTACGACCTGCTTAGCCTCTTGCCTAGATTTTGCTAAACCCATTCTGAAGACTACATTATCAAGCCTAAGCTCCAAATTTTGAAAAAAGATCTCAGAGGTGACTCCACGCTTTGTAGTAGCCTCTTTAAACAGACGTCTAAAAGGACCTTCTAACATTCCGTAGACGCGCCGAACCTTTTGCTTTTCACGAAGCTGTTGCCCGTACTCTGATAGCTTAGAGCGGCGTTGACCGTGCTGTCCAGGAGCATAGTTTTTACGATCGAAACTACATTTCTCCGTGAGACAACGGTCTCCTTTCAAAAATAGTTTCATTCCTTCACGTCGGCAGAACCGACAAACTGGACCATTATACTTGGCCAAGACAAGACCTCCTAAATCTAAACACGCCGTCTCTTTGGCGGACGACAGCCATTGTGAGGGATCGGCGTAATATCTTTAATTAATGAAACCCGCATGCCAGCAGCAGAGATAGCTCTAACTGCACTTTCACGGCCAGAACCGGGTCCCTTGACTACAACAGATACCGTTTTCATACCCATATCAGAAGCTTTTTTGGCAGCATCTTCTGCAGCCATCTGAGCAGCAAACGGTGTACTCTTTCTAGATCCTTTAAACCCCTTTGAACCAGAGGTCGACCAAGAAACGACATCACCATTAACGTCTGTGAACGTGATAATAGTATTGTTAAAGGTCGCTCGGATATAACATATACCGACCGGCACATTCCTTTTAGTTTTCTTTTTTCTTACACCAGCTGTTTTAATTGCCATGCTACCCTCTCAGCCTACTTCTTCTTATTCGCAACAGTTTTTCTAGGACCTTTACGAGTTCTCGCGTTTGTCTTAGTGCGCTGCCCTCTTACCGGAAGCCCCCTACGATGACGCAACCCTCGGTAGCAACCTAAATCAACCAACCTTTTAATCGACAAAGAAACTTCACGTCGACGATCACCTTCTACTAAGCAGTCTGCATCAATCACTTGCCTAATGGCATTCACTTGATCAGAATTTAACTCACCAGCTTTCGTTTCAGCCGCCAAACCTACTTTTTCTACAATACGAGAAGCACTCGAACGCCCAACTCCATAAATGGCTGTCAATGCGATAGATATCTTCTTATTACTAGGTAAATCTACACCAGCTATTCGGGCCATAAAGCCTTACTCCTTTTTAACCTTGCCTCTGTTTATGCTTCTTATTTTGACAAATAACGCGGATTACACCACGCCGTTTGATCACCTTGCACTTATCACACATCGCCTTAACACTTGCACGAACTTTCATAATACCTACCTACTTACCTACTTAGAACGATACGTAATTCTTCCCCGAGATAAATCATAAGGGGAAATCTCCATCTTTACCTTATCACCAGGTAATATACGAATGAAATGCATCCGCATCTTACCGCTAATATGAGCTAGCACCTCATGGCCGTTCTCAAGTCCGACTTTAAACGTGGCATTTGGCAATAGTTCTTTGACTACACCCTCTACTTCAATAACGTCTTCTTTGGACACGAACTCGCAACAACCTTTCTTAAGGGATATTCCTGCACAGCTTACAATGCTGCGACAGACTACCTTAAAGCATTAACCAGGGCAAGCACTCAAGAGCACTTTTTAAAGAAAAATCGTCACCGTCGACAATTTTCCCTGAGGGCTCACCCAATGCCCTGTAAAACACCTTCAATTCTAGCGAAAACTTCCTCGCTATCACCAGCACCATCAATCAACTGGTACAAATTCTTATCTTTATAAAAGTCGAGCATAGGTGCCGTTTCAGTATTATAAACATCTAATCTGACTGAAATTTTATCAGGCCGATCGTCTTCTCGCTGCACAAACTCACTAGAACCACAAGAGCCACACCCCGAATCTGGAGGAGGATTGAGCTTCTCATGATAAGAGCGTCCACACCCTTTACATAGCACTCGCCCCGACAAGCGTTCTATCAATTCATCTTTACCCACCTCTAGATGAAGTACCTTTTTCACCTCATGAAGCTCACCGAGTGAACTTAGGTCCTGCGCTTGAGCAAGGTTTCGTGGGTATCCATCGAGGAGAATACTTTCATTTAAATCTTCACTCAGCTCAGTTTGAATAAGCTTCAAAAGGATCTCATCTGAAACCAATTTTCCCTGAGAAATAACTTCTTCGGCAATTTTACCAACTTCGGTTCCTTGCTTTATATGCTTTCGTAAAACGTCGCCTGTAGAGATCTTACGGTACCCTAGGCGCTCGCTAATGAGGTCACCCTGAGTTCCTTTACCAGCTCCAGGAGCCCCTGCCAAGGCAACAATCACCGTCGTCGGATCCTTCCAGACTTACCACCAGAGGCACTACTCTTTAAAAATGCATCATAACGTAGAGATTGTCTATGAGCCTCAATCTGCCTAAAAGTATCCAGCGCTACACCCACTACAATGAGTAGACTAGTACCACCAAAATAAAACTGCACATCAAACCGACTAGTTAAAATAGTCGGGACCACACAAATAGCCGCCAAATAAACCGAACCCGTTAACGTAAGTCTCATAATAATCTTTTGCAAAAACTCTGATGTCCTTGGTCCTGGGCGAATACCCGGCACAAAGCCTCCGTGTTTCTTCAGGTTTTCTGCAATATCATCCGGCTTAAATGTAATCGAGGTATAAAAGTAGGCGAAGAATATAATAAGTGCTAGATAAACGACATTATATAGCCAGCCACCAGGAATAAATAGAGTGTGTATAATATTCGCTAGAAATGTATCCGGCGAAATTGCTGCAATTGTAACTGGAAACTGTAGCAACGAACTTGCAAAAATAGGAGGAATCACACCAGCTGAGTTGACCCGCATGGGCAAGTTACTGCTTTGACCACCAAACTGCCGACGTCCGACCTGGCGTTTCGCATATTGAATCGGCACCTGTCGAGCCCCTTGCTCCACAAAAACCACACCAGCACAAATAACCACACAAACAGCTGCAATCCCAAGAATGGGAAAAAGACCCATTTGCGCCGAGTTATATTGCTCGTAAGTATTCGATATAACCGAAGGAAGACCGGCAACAATACCAGCAAAGATAATTAATGAAATACCGTTACCTACACCACGATCGGTGATCTGCTCACCCAGCCACATAACAAAACAGGTACCCGCTGTTAGAGATAGCGTGGTCATAAGCTTCCAACTCAAAGTGGCATTTAAAACCAACTGCCCAGTGCTTAGCGCATCGCTAGTCAAAGTATTCGCAATCATAGTCCCTTGAATGATTGCCAAGAGCACCGTGCCGTAACGGGTATACTGAGTAATCTTACGCCTTCCAGCATCACCTTCTTTAGAAAGCTGCTCTAAATGCGGAACTACTACCGTTAATAACTGAGCAATAATAGATGCCGAGATATAGGGCATGACACCAAGCGCAAAGATACTAAATCTTTCTAACGCACCACCGGAGAACATATTTAATGTACCCAGTAAGTTTGCACCTTGGCTTTTAAAAAACTCTGCGAGAGCGTTGGTATCGACACCTGGAATAGGTATATGTACCCCTATTCTATATAACGCCAAAAAACCCAGAGTAAATAGAATCTTCTTCTGAAGGTGATTCATCTCAGGAAGTGATGAAATCTTTTGCTCCACTACAGCAACTCCTTAGTTAACAACTCAACAACCGGCTTTTACTTTCTTTTAGTCTTAACTGGAGCAGGCTTTTCAAAAATAACCTCTAAAGTGCTGCCAGCTTTTTCAAGTCCAGTCTTAGCTGAACCTGAAGCTCTGTGAACAACGATAGTAAGTTTTTTACCTAATTCGCCTCTACCCAAAAGCTTAACTCTGGAATTCTTGTTTTTTATCAGTCCAGCTTTATCAAGCAGCTCCGGAGTGACTTTAGTCCCATCTTCGAAGCGATTTAATGCGTCTAAGTTGACAGCGCAGTACTCGACTCGGAAGTGATTTTTAAAGCCTCTTTTAGGCAATCTTCTGTATAAAGGGTTTTGACCACCTTCAAACCCAGGAGCAACACCGCCGCTCTTACGAGATTTCTGTCCGCCGTGACCCTTACCAGCTGTCTTACCCCATTTACTCCCCAAACCACGACCAAGCCTTTTTTTAGGTCGATTCGAACCGTCGTTGGGAGTTAAGTTTCCTAATGTTTTCATAGTTCAGTTTCCTTAAACATCACTTTACTAATTCGTATTGAATCAGATGTTTTACTTTATTAATCATGCCTCTAGTGCAGTTATTATCTGCTATTTCGTTGACCTTTCCGAAACCCCTAAGGCCCAGACCACGAACCACTCGTCTTATAGACTCAGGTTGTCCGATCACACTCTTTTTTTGCTGTACTCTAATCTTAGCCACTTTAGCACTCCATCATATACTAGGCTTGCGCGCTTTCGGTTACCGATAAGCCTGGTTTTCTTTGCCAGACGTCACCAACTTGTTTGCCACGTAAAACCGCATAATCTTCAATGTTAATTAATTGCTGAAAACCTTCGTAAGTAGCACGGACAACGTTCTGATGATTCTTTGTTCCGTGGACTTTACACACTATATCTTGAAGACCAGCTAACTCACACATCGCGCGAACCGCACCGCCTGCAATAATACCTTTTCCTTTTTTCGCTGGGTTCATCAAAATTCTAGAAGAACCAAAGCGACCAGTAACTTCAAAGGGAATTGAGCCTTCAAACTGAGGAACTTTAACCATACGTTTTTTTGCCTGCTCAGCACCTTTGCGAATCGCATCAGGAACCTCACCTGCTTTACCTACACCATAACCGACGGAGTCTACCCCGTTACCAACAACAACCAAGGCGCTGAAACTAAAACGTCGCCCACCCTTGACCACTTTTGTTACCCGAGCAATATTTACCACTCGTTCTTGTAGACCATCTGCCGAAGCTTCTTTTTCCCTAGCCAAAGACTTCCCCCTTACCTAAAATTGTAGCCCGCCTTCGCGAGCCCCATCTGCTAATGCTTGAATACGACCATGATACGCATAACCGTTCTTATCAAAAACCACTTGGCTAATGCTTTTTTCTTTACACTTAACCGCAAGCTCTTTACCAACATCACTACACCGACCAACATTCGCCCGATCGGCTGCACCCTTATTAAAGGTGTGAACTGAAACCAAAGTTTTACCTTCGGCATCATCAATTACTTGAGCGTAGATATGCCTGTCAGATCTAAAAACTGAAAGACGTGGACGCTCTGCAGTTCCCGAAATCTTTTTACGGGTCCGTACTTTACGTTTGATTCTAGAAGAAGCTCTATTAAGTTTAGTCATAACTCACCTACCTACTTGCTGCCGGACTTACCGACTTTGGTGCTAATGTGTTCATCTGTATATCGGACACCTTTTCCATGATATGGCTCTGGCTTCCTAAACATTCTGATATTTGCCGCTACCTGACCAACTTGTTGTTTGTCAGCTCCCGACACAATTACCGTCGTATTCTTCTCTACTTTAATATCAATGCCCTTCGGCGGTGTAAATAAAATCGGGTGACTGTAACCCAACGTCAGGTTTAAATCACTGCCTTTCATCTGAGCTCGGTAACCAACCCCTATCAAAGTAAGGCTCTTACTATACCCATTCGACACACCCTCAACCATATTTGACACTAACGAACGAGTTAAACCGTAAAACTTTCGATTTAACTTGCTGTCATTCTTTGGAATCACGGTCAAAACATCGCTTTTAACATCTATACCCATAGTGTCATGGACTTGTTGTTCAAGCTGACCCTTCGGCCCTTTGATAACAAGGTGTTGCTTATTTAATTTTACCTCAACCCCTTTTGGAACGACTACGGGTTGTTTTCCTATACGAGACATAAAATAATCCTTAATTCAAATCTGCTAATAAACAGAACAAAGATACTCACCACCGATTTTCAACTGCCGAGCATCACGATCAACCATCACACCCTTAGATGTTGACATAATCGCTATACCAAAACCGTTTTTCACATAAGGTATGTCAGTAGCACCGACATAAAGACGTCTTGATGATTTACTGCGACGCTTCATCTCGGTGATAACTCCAGCACCTTCTTCATCATACTTCAAAGCAACCTTCAAAATACCCTGACGACGATCCCTAATACACTTATAGTTCTTTACAAAACCTTCGTTCTTAAGAATGTGTGCGATCGAAATCTTCATCTTCGACGCTGGAATAGACACGACATCATGGCCGGCTTTTTGAGCGTTTCGAATACGAGTCAATAAATCGGAAATTGGGTCTGTGGTAATCATATACACTTCTCCTCATAAAGGTAGTTTCCCGACATGGGACTTACCAAGATGACTTAGTTATACCAGATAATAAACCGTTCAACGCCATCTCTCTAAAGCATATCCGGCAGATACCGAACTTCCGGTAAACAGCCTTAGGTCGACCACACTTGTTACAACGTGAGTACGCCCTAACTTTAAACTTTGGCGTTTTTTTCGCCTTCTCTATCAAAGCCTTACGAGCCATGAATTCTCCTTAAATCACTTCCTAAATGGAAAACCAAACTTATCAAATAAAGCCTTCGCTTGAACGTCATTCTGAGCTGACGTTACGAAGGTAATTCCAAGACCACGAATTCTGTCCATTTTATCGTAGTCTATCTCTGGAAAAATAATTTGCTCTTTAACACCCATAGAATAGTTTCCTCTGCCGTCAAAGGCCTTAGGAGAAAAACCCCTAAAGTCTCTAATACGAGGAATCGCAACATTGATCAGTCTATCGAGAAACTCATACATCTGTTGCCTTCTCAATGTCACACTAGCACCGATAGGCATACCCTCTCGAAGCTTGAAACCAGCAATACTTTTCTTTGCTTTCGTCTTAATAGGTTTTTGTCCCGTAATCGTTTCTAGATCACGAACCGCAGCATCCAGAATCTTAATATTCTGAACCGCTTCACCCTGCCCAATATTCACAACAATCTTCTCTAGCCGAGGTACGTTATGTACATTCTTCAAGCCCAACTCGGATTTAAGAGAAGGAACCTGCTCTTTGTAAAAAGTATGTAGCCTTGGGGTATAATTCTCAGTCACTTACCTGCTCTCCTAAAGCACTTCTGGTGCTAATGATGCAATTTTAACAAAACCTTTAGCACGTATTTCACGAGCAACCGGTCCAAATATACGAGTACCAACTGGTTCGGTATCTTTACCTTTTAAAAGTACAGCAGCATTCTGATCAAATCGAATGGTCGATCCATCAGATCTCAAGATCTCTTTTTTCGTCCTAACAACAACCGCCTTATGGACTGTACCTTTTTTCACCTTACTCTGAGGGATCGCTTCTTTAATCGAAACAACAATAATATCCCCAACTGAAGCGAAATTTTTCTTACTACCACCCAAGACTTTGAAGCACTTTAGTCGTTTAGCACCTGAGTTGTCACCGCTCTCTAAAACGGTTTCCATTTGTATCATCTATCTTTACTCCCTACATCAAAGCTGTTGTGCAGCACTGACAACTTTAATCAAACAGTAGCTTTTATTAGCACTGTATGGCTTGGACGGCTCAATAAGAACCTTGTCACCGACTTTTGTTTCGTTCTTCTCATCGTGAAACATCAATTTCGTACTGCGGTTTATATACTTTTTGTACGTTGGATGCTTAACTTTTCTTTCCAAAGTTCCGACCCGTGACTTATTCATGCTATCGCTGGTAACGACACAGGCAATCGGCTTTGCTTTTCTTTCTTCATGCGTTGTTGTACTACTCACTTTAAAAACCCACCTTAATTATTATTCTCAGCTTTTTTCTTAGTATTTTTAACAGTTAAAACACGAGCCAAATTTCTCTTAAGGCCTCTTTTAACCTGAGCCGCGTTTGCGACCGATTGGTACACGTCCATTCGGATTTCAGCTAACTTAGTTCGAAGTTCAGCCTCATACTCTTTTAATCGAGTTGGCTCATAACCCCTAATTTCTTCTTGTGTGATTTTTTGAATATCCATTAGCTCCAGGGATCCTCACCTTTTATCAATAATCTTGTTTTAATCGGAAGTTTCGATCCAGCTAGAGTTAATGCTACTTTCGCAACTTCCGGCGCAACTCCAGTCATCTCATATAAAACACGTCCAGGTTTAACAGGGGCCATGTATAGCTCAACAGAACCCTTACCTTTACCCATTCGGACCTCAGCTGGCTTTTTTGTAACCGGCTTATAAGGAAATATTTTAATCCATACCTGGCCACCACGTTTAATCGCACGAGTCATAGCAATACGGGCAGCTTCAATCTGACGAGCAGTAATCTTACCGCTCTCAACCGCCTGTAAACCATACTCACCAAACGTTAGATGGGTACCACGTTCTGCGGTGCCGCGGATACGACCTTTGTGCGCTTTTCGAAATTTCATTTTTTTAGGAGATAACATATTCCGTCCTTAACAACCCTTTTACCCTTGGGCCTCTATTACAGTGTCACCCTTAAAGATCCAAACCTTGATCCCTATAAGCCCATAAGTAGTTAATGCTTCTGCTGTTCCATAATCAATATCCGCACGAATCGTATGAAGAGGAACCCTGCCCTCTCTATAACGTTCGGTTCGAGACATATCTGCACCACCAAGTCGACCACTAACGGAAACCTTGATCCCTTTAGCACCGGCTTTGGTCGCGTTCGCCATCGCTTTTTTCATAGCTCGCCTAAACGACACGCGACGCTCAAGTTGTGTCTTAATACTAAGAGCCACTAACTTAGCGTCTAAGTCAGGTCTTTTTACTTCAAAAACATTTAAAGCTGGTTCTCCAGATTTAATTTTACACTTACGTACTAACTCATCCTTTAACGTTTCTGCACCAGCACCGCGTTTACCGATGATAATACCAGGACGGCTTGAATGAATATTAACCTTTAAGTTAGAAGAGGCGCGCTCTATATCAACTCGAGAAACACCGGCAGATTCAAACTTCTTCTGGATGTACTCACGTATTCTCATATCCTCTAGCAAGTAAGCCGCATAATCACGCTTTGCATACCAAACCGACGACCAAGGCTTATTAATACCTACTCGAAAACCAATTGGATTAACTTTCTGACCCACTAAACAGCTCCTCTTATAACTCTTTTAACTTAACAGTTATGTGCGACGTCCGCTTACGGATCGGTGTCGCTCTCCCTTGTGCTCTTGGCATAAACCGCTTCCAAGTCACGCCTTCATCAACAAATATTTCTGAAACAACTAATCTATCAATATCAACCGTTGCTCGATCAGTAGCATTAGCAACCGCTGAGTTAATCAGCTTAGAGACTAATGGAGCACCCTTTTTATTTAGAAGCCTCAGGGAGTCCAGCGCATCAGCTACTGGCTTACCACGGACTGCATCGACAACCAACCTAGCCTTACGCGCGGTAATTCGAATGTCACATAATTTAGCTTGAAACAACTCTGCCATTTCTCTTTAACTCCTACTTCTTACCTTTTTTGTCACTAGCATGACCACGGTATGTTCGAGTTGGTGAAAACTCGCCTAACTTATGGCCTACCATATTCTCTGAAACATGTACTGGTATGAACGCTTTGCCGTTATGGACCATAAACGTTAACCCAACAAATTCCGGATAGATTGTCGAACGTCTCGACCATGTCTTAATCGGTTTTTTATCCTCTTTAGCCCTTTGCGCTTTAGCAAAAAGAAACTTATCTGCAAAAGGACCTTTTTTTATCGAACGAGCCACTTAAATACCCCTACTTACCTTTATTACTTTTACGACGGCGAATAATATCTTTATTCGTCCGCTTATTCTTACGCGTTTTGTATCCTTTAGTTGGAACCGCCCATGGAGTACATGGATGACGCCCACCTGAAGTACGACCTTCACCACCACCATGAGGGTGATCAACCGGGTTCATAGCAACACCACGAACTGTCGGCCTAAAACCAAGCCATCGTCTCCGACCAGCTTTACCCAACTTCACGTTTGAGTGGTCTGAGTTACTAACACTTCCAACAGTTGCAAAACAACCCTCTGGAACACGCCTCATCTCGCCACTAGGCATTTTCAACTGTGCATAGCCGTCAACACGACCAACCAGCTGACAGTAAACACCCGCACATCGAGCTAACTGCCCACCCTTACCAGGCTTCATTTCTACATTATGAACAAACGTACCAAAAGGAAGGTTCGATAATAACGTCGCGTTCCCCGGCTTAACATCAACTGTTTTTTCATCAGCAACGATTTGGCTGCCTTTTTTAAGCCCGTCTGGACAGAGAATGTAATTCCGCGATCCATCCGCATAAAGAATACGAGCAATAAAAGCCGTCCGGTTCGGATCGTACTCAACGTACTCAACCTTGCCTTCAATACCTCTTTTAACCCTCTTAAAGTCAATCACACGATAATGACGTTTAGCACCGCCACCCCTGTGACGAACAGTGATCCGGCCATGATTGTTACGACCGTTAATTCTCTTCTTAACCCGAAGCGCAGCCTTCAGAGGTTCGACTTGGTCAATTTCGCGGTAATCAATTACCGACATTCCTCTTTGACCCGGAGTATTTGATTTAATTTGTCTTACAGCCATCGTTCTCTTACCTTAGAGTTACTTAATCTTCAAAAATCTTTAGCGTCTGTCCCTTAGCTAGAGTCACAACCGCTTTTTTAGTTTTTTTAGGGGTATGACTAAGATGCATCCCTCGACGGCGATATTTACCGCGAGTAATCATAGTCCTAACCTTATCAACCTTAACATCATACAATTTAGTTAACGCCGCCTTCACATCGTTTTTACCTGCATCTAAGCAAATCTGAAAGCTATACTGCGTTTGACTCTCTCGAGCTTTGTTACTTTTCTCTGTAAGCAATGGTTTTAATAGCACGGTATATGGATTCATATTAGTTCGTCTCCAATCTCTGCTGAAGTACATTCAAAGCGTTTTCACTTATAACCAGATTTTGATAACGCAAAACATTTTCGGCATTCAAATCACCAGAAGAAAGAGCGCCCACTCGGTGAATGTTATTAGCAGACTTCTGAAGGAAATTATCTTTTCTTTCGTCTGCCAACAACGCACTCGATAACTTCAAGCTACTAAGAGCGTTGAACACATGCTTCGTACTATAACTAGATAAAGCAAAGTCATCGACCACTACTAAACCATTGTTTTTGACTTTATCGGACAAAGCGATTCGCAGTGCCAGTTGCTTTGTTTTCTTATTTACCTTCTGCCGGTATGAACGCGGCTGAGGCCCTAGAACCACCGCACCACCTGGCATACCAGGAGACCGTGAGGTCCCTTGCCGAGCGTTACCAGTACCCTTTTGTTTAAAAGGTTTTTTACCACCACCAGAAACCAACGACCGAGTCTTAGTAGCATGAGTACCTTGACGCTTATTAGCTTGGTAAGCCTTCACAACTGTATGAAGAACATGATCGTTCATTTCGACGCCGTAAATAGACTCCGGAAGATCAACCTTCTTAATGACTTTTCCCGTAATGTTTTTTACTTCAACCTGCATAAACCCTATCCTCACAAAGCCTTAGCGCACAAGCTACTTGCTTTTCATCTTTACACTTGGACGAATAACTAAGTACCCATCATTATGCCCCGGTATTGAACCCTTTAAAGCAATCACATTACTCTCGTGATCCACTTCTAGTATCTTTAAATTCTGTACAGTCGTATTAGTGACACCCATATGACCAGGCATCCTCTTGTTCTTATAAACACGACCAGGAGTAGTACATTGACCTAACGAACCACCACGTCTCTGATAGCGAGAACCATGAGTTCGGCGGCCGACGTGAGTGTTGTACCTTTTGGTAGTACCTTGAAAACCACGTCCCTTAGTCAATCCAGTAACATCAACTGATGGAATCTCTGAAAAGCCTTCTACCTTTAAGGCAGTGCCTAACTCAACCCCATCCGGAGCACCTTCAAGACGAAACTCACGAAAACGCGAGTAGTTGTCCTCGATCTTAACCTTGCGCAGACGATGAATATCCGGCTTCTTTAACCGAAATTCAGGCTTAGCGTAAAAGCCAACCTGAAAGCCATGATAGCCATCCCTCTCTGGAGTTAAGATCTTAGTGATTTTTTGATCATCAGCTTGAACCAACGTCACAGGAATCATTCTTCCCTCGCCGTCAACCATCCGAGTCATCCCAACTTTTTTTACAATCAATCCTGGTAACTGCATACTTTATCAACCTTTTAAAAGCTAATAACCAGCTTTAAACGCTTAATTAAATAGTTTAATGGAAACATCAACCCCGGAAGCCAAATCCAACTTCATGAGCGCATCAATCGTCTGCGCCTTGGGTTCCAAAATGTCCAACACTCTCATGTGTGTGCGCAGTTCAAACTGCTCACGAGACTTCTTGTTAACATGCGGGCTTCTAAGCACCGTATATTTGTTTATCGACGTAGGTAGGGGCACTGGGCCTGCTATCCTAGCGCCGGTTCTTTTGGCACGTTCTACAATCTCATCTGATGCTTGATCGATGAGATTATGATCGTACGCCCTAAGCCGGATTCTAATCTTTTGATTTTTCATTCAACCAAAACCTTACGTAAACACTTGATTTAATTAAATTTTCATCAGAATAAGCGCGACCTTAGGCTTTGGCCCTAAAGAGGCATAGGCTTGCGGTAGCAGGCTTACCTGAAGAAACTCGCTTGTAGTAGATATCCAATTAGAATGCAAGGCAAAAGGGGAATGTGATATAATAATAATTGAGCTGCATTAAAAATAAACAGAGTCGGAGAACCAGATATGCACAGAATTTTCACTGTATTAGTCATTCTTACGTCGTCAAGTTGCTCGGTGAGTCCGTCAAACCTCGACAAGCTAGCTTTTAGGCATATCGGCGGCACACTTTTCTCGACACCAACCGAAACTTCACTCAAAGCTATTCATTTAGATAATGGTTCGCTGTTAGGGCAAGAAGTTATAACCAAAGGTTCCATTGCTAAGATCGGCGCGCACACCACTCATTTAATCATCTCCGATCACAACGCCCGAATGCTTATACTACTGACCGACCTAACAAATGCTCACTTGTTGTTGAAAGAGAAAAAGCCTAAGGTTCTAAAAGTACTTGGAACAGTTGAACGAGGGAAACGTGGTTTACCTTTTATCCAAGCGAGTGCACTAAACACTGTCGAGTCTGAAAAAACCTAAATGACCCTCTTTAACTACATGATCCGGGACTTTTTCAAGTACGTACTTGGAACGATCGTTCTTTGTATATTTCTATTTGTAATGTTCGACTTCATCCATAAAACCACCAAGTACTTTGCGGTCTATAAACCCGAAACCAGTGACGTCATACAGTTCTATTTATTTCAAATCCCAGCCCAAATCGTACAGGGTATTCCCATTGCATCCTTACTTGCATCGGTCATCTGCATGGTTCTAATGAGCAGAACCAACGAGATCACGGCTATGCGCGCTGCAGGTATGAGCCCGCTTCATATTGGCGCCCCGATCGCCGCTGGAGGCATGATCCTTAGTCTACTATCAATTGGCATCGGAGAGTTCATCGTACCGATTGCATCAAAGCAGATGCGTTACGTCCAAGATGTTCTTATCGAAAAAAAAGCTCCTTCTGAACTTCAAGACGGCACTAGATGGATGCGAAGAGATGACAACCTCTACCACTTCGATGACTACGACCCGCTTACCCGGACCATGACCAATGTAAATATTGTTCATATGGGCCTCAACTTCAGGCCAAAACAAAGTATCGAGGCGCAGTACGCTAAGTACCAAGAGCAGACGGGTAATTGGCAGCTTGAAAACATCCGAGTCCGGCATTTCAACCCCAACGGCACCGTCGCCTTCAGCGAAGAGCGAGAAACCCAGCTCGCAATGATCCCAATCGGGCCTAAGAAGCTTACCAAAGAACGCAGAAAACCAAGTGAGCTCGGACTCTTTGAACTAAGTGATCTCGTAGATAAAGGCCGAGCTTCAGGTATAGACGTATCTTCCTACGAGGTCGATATGCACATCAAACTCGCCTTTCACTTCGCCGCATTTGTGGTTTGTCTTATCGGCTTAAAGTTTGGTTACAGATCCGAACGAACCGTCGAGACCGCACGCGGAATTCTCATGGCCGTAGGTATCGGCGTTAGCTATTGGTTCTTGCTTAGTTCAGGAAAGGCATTTGGTAAGCGAGGGACCCTCCCGCCTTTTGTCGCCGCTTGGATGGCGAATGTCATCATTTTTTCTATCGGTGCGTTTGAAATCTGGCGAACTAGGAAGACTTCTCAGTAGGTTTTTAGAGGAATCCTCTATAACGAAAGGTTCACAGCATATGATGACAAAATTAAAAACCATGGATCGGGCGATCTCGTCTTTTTCCTTTTTTTGGATATCACTTGTAGTTACTCTTTTGCACTTTAGTACCGAGGCCTTTGCAGGACGCCTAGAGGAAATTGCCAAAGAGATTAGCAGTATCGGCTCTTGCCAAAAAACTATGAAGCGTTTGAACTTTGGAAATACCACCGTAGATTTCTCACGACTTTATCAAGAATTAGAAGGAGGTTTTTCTCTAAGGCCGTTAGACGCATCCTCGTTAGAGTCAATTGTAAATAGCTTTAACGGGGAACAAAACCTCAATATCTCAATGGAACTCTTGGCAAAAGCGGCTAGAAATGGAGATCGAATTACGCCTGGAACGGTGGTAGCTTTTGGTTGGTACAAGGGTAACGACCCTCTCGGCATAGGGTTTCTCGTCGCTTCAGAAGGTCGGATTTCCAGAAGTGTACCGGGCTCCGATTCAGATAAAAGAGTTCTTGAGCTGAGGATCCAAGTTAAGTCTCAATATCAGAGTCAAGGGCTTGGTAAGCAGTTTCTAAGTTCAATGGAACGAGCAGCTTTTCACCGACTGCGCGTTACGGATCTTTACGCAATTATACCTGTTAATGACAAAACCGCTTACAATTGGCTGCTTAAAGAAGATGGTTGGAATGATGTCTACGGATTTGAAGCTAAAGACCCAACCCACGAAACAATGAATCGATACTTACAAAAAAGAAAACCTGATCCAATAACAGCTAAGGATCTGTCCAAAAATAACTTAGACAATTTAGATATTTTTCCTGTATTATGTTGGAATGTTATCCGACAAAGCAAAACAACTAAGACTTAAACTATCTTCTCTCCT
>Ga0222674_1000208_pt1 | contig 26500 bp, 15 predicted proteins | sample AntAcemetagen866_FD_179804 | JGI IMG/M metagenome (GOLD analysis project Ga0222674, IMG submission 179804) | Saline water microbial communities from Ace Lake, Antarctica - #866 | ecosystem: Environmental > Aquatic > Non-marine Saline and Alkaline > Saline | place: Antarctica: Ace Lake...
AGGCAGCATCTGCCGATGAAGCTAAGTCGTCAAGAAGGATCATGTTTGGAACTTTTTTGAAAGACATTCAGGCAGAATAGTGGCCTAGAAGTCCATGGCTAAAGATATGTAAAATACGCGGTCGAGGGTAATGCCATCATCCACTCCCCAAGCCCAATCTGTTCTGATGAAATACCCCAACAATTTACTTCGGAGGCCAAAACCATATCCATAAATAACTGGGTCGCGGTTGTTCTCAATTTCAATGGTCACATTTCCAGATTGAAGAATAGTACTGTTGAAGCTATTTTCTTCAGAATATGGCGTTGGACCTGTCCAAGCTGAACCCACATCGAAAAAGCCCAAGACCTGAAAGTTTTCTAAAAAATCACTCTTCAAAGGCTTTTGGAAAAAGTAGCTAAATACGGGCCATCTCAGCTCGTTGTTTATCACCGCAAAGCTGTTTCCATTTCTTGCATTGGCAAAGAAACCACGCATGGGTGCACCTCGCGTTTGAAATTGGTAATTCTGTTCTGGATCCAAAGGAAGCGAATTGTCCTCGCGAGGGTTCATAGCGTTGTCTACCGAGCCGAGGAAGAACGCCAACCGCTCAGCCCCAAAGGAAGCGCTCCATCCCACACGGCTCGCCAGGATCAAATTGCGGTGGATGCGGTAGTAGTTTCTCCAATCCAAACCAACGGTCATGAAAGTTCTATCGGTATTGGTTGGGTCCATATAGTATTCACCCCATACTTTCCATCTCATTCCACGGCGCAAATTCAAACCCATGGGTAGCGTATTGTCAAAGACCAATTCACCTTTTACTCCTGCATAGTTTGAAATTTCATTCGGCGTAGGGGCATTGAACTGATCGGTAGCGAGAAGAATCAACTCATCGAATCGGTACATCCCTGAGCCACGAATACTGAAAACTTCATTTAAAGGATAACTCAACCTGTAAGCCGCTTGATAAGTCACATTTTCAGCAAGGTTAAAACCATTGGGAGAAAACCGACTTTGCTGTCTGAAAAGTTGAATTCGTCTATCCGTTCTCCGCGTCAAGTCTTCAGCCATCACCATGAAGGTATTGTTGTCAAAACTTCCAGCTAAGCCAAATCCACCAACAATTTTATAATCTTCAAATAAGTCACTAACCCCCAATTTAACCAAACCACCCAAACCAGGGTTCAAGCCATCTGGACCTGACAAGGGCTGATAGAACTCACCCATAAAGGTGTTGTCGAGCTGCGCTAAAATTTTATCGGTAGTGAAGTTGACATTGTAATTTCTTGCCCCCGGAAGAGGCAAAGTGTCTAAGACCGTATAGCCTTGTTCGGAAGGCCTATACTCCTCATTATCAGAAGGCACTTCCATGAGGGTGATGGTCTCACGCTCGTAAGTGTAATCAGGCTCCCCTTCGAATTTATAATTATTGATATTAATTTCTTGATCTGAATGTTCCTCTTCTTTATCGGGGAGAAAAGTCAATTCCGCCTCTTCAAGTGATTCTCTCCTAATGGGCCTATTTGTTATGGGCTCTTCACTAAGACCGCCTTCACCTTCTTCGGTTGCGACCTTAGTAGCTGCGCCATCGTTTGAGGTATTTCCGTGATAGAACTGATAGTCATTGTCCGCATAGGTAAGTACACTGAACTCCCCAGTATTCGGGTGGACGGTGTAGTCAAGGAGGTCAGAATTGTAATTGGTGAGGGGTTCTGCCACTGTAAAGAATCGATAGTGAATCGTAGTATCAATCCGACTGATCGCACTATCGTAAACGGCGACATACCTATTCGTGGTTCCTTTATAATCGGCCAGAAAAGTATACTGTCTCCCTTCATATTGATACGGATCTTTTTCGATCAAATCAGGAGTATCTGTAATCCGCTCTAGATAGGGTGATCTCGATTTAAGATCATAGGCAAAAACATCTCTGTTCTGAGCCAATACAATAGGCTCAGGCTTTGTTCTGAGGGTATCGTCTGGTCGATTTGAAGTGAAAATAATTCTGTTTCCATCTTTCGAGAAACTAGGGTCAAAATCTCCAAAGACATCATCGGTCAATCTTTCTTGCCTATTGCCAATGTTGTAGTATAGATAAATATCTGTCTGACCATTATCCACAGCCGAGAGAACGAGCTGCTGTCCGTTGGGACTGTACTTCATTGAGAGGATTTCATCTAAAGTAAAAACCTCCCTTTCGGTCGTTTTCCCATCGTCAAGGTTGTAAGTGCAAAGCATCAATTTCCCTCTCCACTCCTTTGCGTAGGTGAAGGCTCCCGAAGAAGGGTGCCACGCAATTACGGGGAAACTAAAATCAGGGATTCGAAGCAGCTTGTGCTCCGCTTTCAAGATTTTTTTTCTCTTTCCGCTCAGGACATCGTAAAGGTAAAGTCGGTATTGGCCCAATATGTTATCGACATAAATCGCATGCCTGCCGTCTGGGCTGATTTTGAAGGTGGTCAAAACACGGTCGTCCTTTGTCTTTATAGCCAGTTTGTCCAATGATATAGCTGTTTTTTCCATGGACATGGAACCGTATTCACCTCTGTAGTAAGCGATAAATTCTTTTGTAATCGTATCAAGAGATTTGCCCAAAACGAAGAGGAATCCACTCTCTACATTTCTGCTCACGCCACTCATATACAGAATGTTGGGTATAATATTTTCACCGTAGGTCCTAGCTATGTATGACCACAGAGCGTAACCAGCAAAAGCTGCATTTCTGCCCTCCAGTCGGTTGAGCTTCTCATATGCTCCCGTCATCACATCGTTTCTGATGATGTTTTGGGCGTCATCATCAACGGCTTGAGAAGCGTAAAGAATCAATCCTTCGATGTACCAATCTGGCAAGTTCAACAAGGTCGATGATTTAATTACATCGCGCCAATTACCGCCGTATAGTCTCTTGTTGATCAACACTCGCGCAATACCTTTTCGCAGGTTCTGCTCAAATTTGATGTAGTCGCCTTCGAAGTAAATAAAGACTTTGGAGCCAACAATCTGAGTGGTTCCACCAATGTTCCCCTCATCGTCTCCGTTGATTCCAACGTTACTCATTTTGAAGTCAGAGTGAGAGTTGTATACAATGAATTGGATTTTATCTCGCACTGGATAATCAAACACTTCTTCCAGTGAGTGGATGTTTTTAGAAGCTACCCTACTCGTAAATTCCGCAAGCTCTTGACCTCCTTCGTAGAAATAAGTATCAAACTCTTGGAAGCGGAATTGTTGCCACAAAAAATCTTTGTACTGAACTCTGTTTTTCCCAAATTCCTGGTAAGACCCTTGATAAAACTGACCATTAGTGCTAAGTGCCCACAAGAGCGACGAAACAAGAAGAATCAGATGACGGGTAGAAATTTGCATTGGAGGCATTAAAGATAACTAAAACCGCGGGTGAATTTTTTCTTTGGAATGGCAAATATCACTACCCATTTAAAACAGCCAACAACACGAATTCCCTACATTCGCACGTAAACATCGATTCATGCTTCAAGTTCATAAATTCACATTTGGTCCGTTTCAAGAAAACACCTACCTGTTGTTTACCAAAGACGGGAAGTGCGCAATAATTGATCCAGGCTGCTATGAAAAAAGTGAGGAAGATATTCTGCGAAAAACCATTGATGAGAAAGGTCTCAACCCGACTATTCTGCTGAATACTCATTGCCACATTGATCATGTTTTTGGCAACGAATTCGTTCATCGAACCTACGGTCTCAAACCTATGATTCATCCAAAGGAAGAGATCGTTTTAGCTGCAGTGCCAAGGGTAGCAGAGATGTATGGGCTAAACTATACTACATCACCCCATGCTTCGTTCTTCGAAGGTGAAGAAATATCACTCGGAGATGAGAAATTAAAAATCTTGTTTGTGCCTGGGCATTCCCCTGGTCACGTGGCTTTTTACAGCGAGGCTCACCATATCCTTTTATCCGGCGATGTGCTTTTCGAGCAAAGTATCGGGAGAACCGATTTGCCAGGTGGAAGCATGGATTTATTGATGCGATCTATTGAGGAAGAGCTTATTCCTTTACCGGAAGAAACGAAGGTTTATGCTGGTCATATGGAAGACACTACCATAGGGAAAGAAAAAAGATTGAATCCTTTTCTTCGCGGAATGTAATCTAAGATTATCCTATTTAAACAGCTGCTCGACTGATCTGCGCCCAGATTTCTTTTTCAGACATTTCCTGTCCGCTTTTTTATCCAGAACGTACACGTGGATGCTAAAAATAATTGGCCTGTAGCGAGTATTGAAAACATTGAGTGTCGACTTCAAGTCGTCATACTCGTAGATATTTAGAATAGGTGTTTCCACAGATGGCACCACTAAAATGTTCGATGCCAGTTTAAACCCTATTCCCAAACTGTAGTGAGCCTGGAAAATAAACCTCGTTGGATCTGCTAATTCAATTGGTAAACCACCTCTATCATAAGTAACTGACGACGCAATGCGGTAATCACCATTTATACCTATCGAATTTTGCAAAAATCCTTTTCGGCTCAATTGCTGGATGTTAGTAGCCGCAAAACTCATTGTGGTATATGCGTGACTAAACACCCCTTCATTGCTGATGAAAGAGGTTCCTCCTGGGTTGGTTTCTTCGTCTAGTGTCGCTTCGAATCTCTCAATTCCATGAAGGACTTTTATTCCCACATTAAGCTGCACATGCGAAATCAACCTTGAGTTGTCAATGACATGAAAGCGTCCTATTTCCATACCCAAGCCCAGATGACCTGAAGGATTGTAAGCTACATCATATGCGGTACCTCCTGGTAGGGAAATTCTCTGAGAAGATTTTTTTAAGTGAGGTAACATGTATGTGACCATGGGACTTACTATCCATCCTCTGCGCTCAAAATTTCCATGGGCAGGAAAAACACCGTGGTACTGAAGGTGCGTATTTTGACAAAAGCCATCAACGCTCAGAAAAGTGGTGAAAACGAGTATTATGATCAGTCTTAACATTTGGTGCAATTTTTTACGCTTTAAGGGATGTGACCCTTACGCAGCGTGCGTCACGAAAGTTACTGAAAGACTGTCTATAAGTTTTGATATCTGCGTTCCACCTATTTTAAATACAGGCCTTGAAACTAGTCAACTCCCTGACTGCTAAAACTACTTGCGCCCACACCATAGAATTGATCAATGGACTTGCTCGTGCACCTTTTTTATTCAGATTATTGGCTACTTCTCCAGAATCTATTTAATTCCTGCCAGCTCCAGTGCTTCTAGTTCTATCTCAGGCGAATCCCATTGAGAAGAAATATCAGATTTATCCATCACCTTCTCCATAATGCGGTCGTGTCTCTTTCCTTCTTTCAGCGCTTCGCTGTATCGAATATTGCTAAAAGTGACTTGAGAATAAAGCGGTATCCATTTCTCGCCGTGGTGCTCATGAATGTTGGCTTCAATTTTCTTCCGAAGAATGAAATTAGGATCGGCCACCGAGTCGCGCATTTCCACATAATTGCGCATAGCTAACTCAGCGATGGCATCTGCGTCGGGCTTGCGCTTCTTTTGAAACGCATCGAGGGTTGCATCCCAATCTTCCTGGTTTTCATCGAAAAGCTCATTCATTACCGAGCAATCTTCAAAACCTGAATTCATTCCTTGCCCGTAAAACGGCACAATGGCGTGACTCGAATCTCCCATGAGGCACGTATTTTCTTTTACCCATGGGTAGCAGCGAATAATCACCAAATCGGAGAGCTGATGACTTTTATAATCCCCAACCAAATCGGGCATCATGTCATAAAAATCGGGGAATTTCTTCTTAAAGAAAGTATCAATTGCCTCATCGCTGTCCAGATTATTGAACGAGTTTTCTCCCTCATAAGGCATGAAGAGCGTGCACGTAAAACTACCATCGGGATTGGGAAGTGCAATGAGCATATAGCCACCTCGTGGCCAAATGTGCAAGGCGTTTTTATCCATCAGGTAACTCCCATCCGCTTTTGCAGGCAGCAAAAGCTCACGGTAGCCATGTGGAATAAATTCCTGTTGGTAATTGAATCTTTGTGTTTTTTGCATGTCTCCACGAACCGCCGAAAATGCGCCATCCGTTCCAAAGATGAGATCTGCTTTTTCTTCAAACTCCTCTCCCGTTTTGTAATCTTGGAAATAGGCAATGCTTTTTTCGAAATCAACTCCTGTGCACTTGCAATTAAAGCGCATTTCCACAGCATCGTATGATTCCGCCTCATCGAGCAAGACGCAATTGAGTTCGCCACGAGACACAGAGTAAATGGCCTGACCTTCTTTGCCGTAAGGCTGAAAACTCACATTTCCCTCAGTATCGTGAATTCTTCTCCCGTGCATCGGTATAGCCACTTCTCTCACCTTGTCTGAAACGCCAATCATATCCAAAGCCTTCCAGCCACGGGTGCTTAACGCAAGGTTAATCGACTTTCCTGCCTGAAGCTTAACCCCTCGTAAATCGGGGCGGCGCTCTATTATTTTAACTTTTAAGCCTCTACGGGCAAGGTTTGCTGCGTGTAGTGATCCGACTAGGCCACCACCTATGACCAATGCTGTTTTCATACTGTGTGTTCTTTTGAATAAGCCGAGCTGAGAATTTTTCCAAACTCCAAGGCATCGGTAAAGCTATTGTAAAGTGGAACTGGCGCAATTCGAATAACGTTTGGCTCCCTCCAATCAGCAGAAACACCGTGATCCTGCAAAAAGTTGAAAAGTTCTTTTCCACGACCGTGGGCCAAGAGACTCAACTGGCAACCTCTTCGGCTCGGCTCGGAAGGCGTAATAATCTCAATGTGAGCGACATGCTCCTTAGCCACAGCCTCAATGACCTCCTGAAGGAATGCCGTTAGGGCTATGCTTTTTTTACGCATTCGATCAAATCCCGCTTGATGAAACAACTCGAGTGAAGCCAAATGCGGAGCCATGACGAAGATCGGTGCATTGCTCAATTGCCATCCTTCTGCGCCCGAAATGGGTTTAAAGGCTTTGTCCATTTTAAATCGAGCATCCTTATCGTGGCCCCACCAGCCGGCAAATCGCGGTAGGTCAAAATTGTTTGCATGTTTTTCGTGAATGAATATTCCCGACACGGAACCTGGACCAGAGTTGAGGTATTTGTAGGTGCACCACGCGGCGAAGTCCACATTCCAATCGTGCAATTTCATCGGAACATTTCCAGCGGCATGAGCCAAATCGTAACCGACCACGGCACCTGCTTTGTGACCCGCTTCCGCAATCGATTTCAAGTCGAAATACTGACCGGTGTAATAATTCACGCCGCCCCAGAAGACCAAAGCAAGTTCGTCGGCATTTTCTTCAATGGCAGACATAATATCTTCTTCTCGGATAATGTGTTCGCCTTCTCTAGGTTCCACTTCGATGATGGCATCATCCGTTTGATAGCCATGAAATTTCACTTGGGATTCCAGCGCATATTGGTCACTGGGAAAGGCTTTGGCCTCGCAGATAATCTTGTACCGCTTACCAGAAGGTCGATAAAAGCTCACCATCAACAGGTGAAGATTTACGGTGAGACCGTTCATATGCACCACTTCGTGCGGCTTTGCGCCAACCAATTCAGCTGCGGGCTTCATCAGCTGCTCGTGGTAGTTCACCCAAGGCCTTCGTGCTTCGAAATGCCCTTCAACCCCAAATTCCGCCCAGTCATCGAGCTCTTCGATTAGTATTTCTTTTGCCTTTTTTGGCTGAAGGCCCAAACTGTTTCCTGTGAAGTAAACAGTATTACCCGAATGGTGTTTTGGTATGTGGAAGGCGTCGCGAAAGGATGCCAATTCATCATCGGCATCAAGTTTTCGCGCTTTTTCCTGAAGATATTTCATGTCGCGTGAAGCATTAAATTTGCTGCAAATTAAGGTCATTAGACAAACCGACCAAGAAAAGAGAGTAACTGATATGCAAAGGGAAGAATCCGCTAAATTATTTAAAAAAGCAAAAACACTATTTCCAGGAGGAGTAAATAGCCCTGTGAGAGCCTTTAAAGCCGTTGGAGGAAATCCACTCTTTATCGAAAGCGCTAAGGGAAGTAAAATTACTGACGCCGATGGAAATGTGTTCTTAGACTTTTGTTGCTCCTACGGCCCCTTGATTCTCGGACATGCTCCCGATGAAGTCATCAATGCTGTTTCGGAAACGGTAAAACTTGGGACTTCTTTTGGAGCACCTACACGCCTAGAAAACGAATTGGCCGAATTGATCATCAGCAACCACCGCTACATCGAAAAAATCCGTTTTGTTAATTCGGGAACAGAGGCCGCCATGTCTGCGATCAGACTGGCACGCGGATTTACGGGGCGCAACAAGATCATAAAATTCGAAGGTTGCTACCACGGTCATGTCGATGCCCTTTTAGTAAAAGCCGGAAGTGGATTGGCTACTCTCGGAACGTCTACTTCTGCGGGAATTCCTGAGGCTTACACCAAAGAAACCATCGTTTTACCTCTTCACAATAAAGAAGCGATTGAGGAGGCAGTAATAAAATTTAGGGGCGACATAGCTTGCATCGCTATAGAGCCAATCCCTGCAAATAACGGACTGTTGATTCAAGGCAAGGACTTCTTGCAATTCTTGCGCGATGTTTGCGATCGAGAGGATATTCCCTTGTTTTTCGACGAAGTGATATCGGGGTTCCGAGTGGGATTTGAAGGAGCGGCTGGGCTTTACGATATACAGCCAGACTTGATTGCTTTCGGAAAAATAATAGGCGGTGGTCTGCCCGTCGGAGCTTACGGTGCCTCGGACAAGATAATGAGCTGTGTGGCTCCAGATGGTCCTGTTTACCAAGCTGGAACTTTGAGCGGAAACCCTGTAGCGATGGCGGCAGGAAAAGCACAAATTCAAGCTTGTCTAGAACCTGACTTTTACAAGAAACTAGAAGAAAAAACGACCTCCTTTGCTCAGGATGTCAATCAATTTTCTGCTTCAAAAAACTACCCTTTCAAGATTTTCCATATCGGTTCGATTTTCTGGGTGGCCTTTACCAATGAGGAAGAAATAGCCTCAAGTGAAGAAGTAGAAAAATCAGAAATGAGCTACTTCAAAGCCTTTCATGGAGAGCTACTTGAGCGTGGTGTGTACATAGGGCCGTCTGGTTTTGAGGTAGGGTTTGTTTCCAGAGCGCATAGCCAAGAAGATCTTGAGAAAGGAGCCGCGGCAATGAAGGAAGCCTTAGACGCTATATTTAGTGCCCGTCCATAACGTCCATTGTCATGCCTGCGGCTTGCTTTGGCAACTTGCTAAGGAATTCTTTTGCTCAGACACTTGGCTAAATGGCAAATTTTATTTGGCTAAGAAAAATGCAACTCCTTGAAGGATCAGCATGCCATCTATCCCAATCGAAAAATAAAGTTCGCCGCGCTTGGTCTTTACTTTGGAAATAAGACCCCCAGAAAGGAGAAGAACACCCAAATGAATCAGGATGAGGTTAAGCTCAATTTCTTTCAAAAGAAATAAAGAGAGGCTTGCTACAGCGGAAAATAAAAGAAAGACAAGGGCAAGGTTGCGCGCCTTGATTACGCCAAATACTTGCGGTATGGTTCTCTGTTCGGGCCAATCGACTGGCAGATCTCGGATATCAAAAGGGATGGTCAGGGCGGTCACGAATAGCGCTTGCTGAAGGATAAAGAGCACCAACACTCTCGCATCTATTTCTGAGCCAAGGATGGGGAGAATGACGCACGACAGGGTCCAAACAAGAACGATGGTCCACAATTTCATGCCAGGCACCAGCCTCAGACTAATCTTTCCGCGAGCAGATGGGATAAATGGGTAGGCATAAGCCAGTGAAATAAAACCAGCAAAACCCATAAGCACCAATTGATAATTGGCCAACTTAAAAACAAAATAACCCATTCCAATGACACCCAAGATCATCATCGTCGAGCCCGTTTTCGAATAAGATTGATCTTGCTTTAAGTCTCCTATTCGTCTTTGAAAATTATACGTGAAGAGGGCTGCGAAAAAAGCGAAACAGGCCAGAGAATAGTCGAGCTCTGCGCCGACGAAAGCAGCAGCGCCCAAAATAGAGGAAAGAGAACCAAGTGAAATGAAGAGATTGGTTTTCCCTAAAAATCTGAAGGGACCGAGCAAGGCGTTTTTCAAATCAAAGATTGTTGTCTACAATGGCATAAGTGAGGAGGCCAATTGCGGTGCCTATGGCGCTACCCAATAAAGCTTTTCTAGCGTATTTGCTACGCGCATAGGTTTCATAACCTGCGGCATAGTCCTCGTTAAACTTATAACTGAGGTCCTGAATATTTTTTTCTTTGATCCTCACCACAGGAATTCGTGCCGTTAAGGCCACCAAAGGAGGAACCGCCAATGCCAAAATACTCCCTCTAGCGGCATATCCCGTCATTAATCCGACAGCCATCCCACCATAGAGCCATGCATTTCCGGTAAGGCCAAAACGAGCATCACGCTCTCCTACTACGAAAGCGCGCATTTCTTCTACCGAAGCGACATTGCCCAAAGGCTCATCGTAGAAATAGTACACCCTTTCCTTGCCTGCCGTGGGCTGGAAAGAAAACACAGCATCTCTATCCATTGCTCCATCTCGGAGCACGATAGGAACTTCCAATCCCTTCTGCGATTGGAAACCTATCCTCTCACTTTTATTCTGTTTTCGCGCTGAGCGCAAATCAATTTGCTTCCTTTTGAACTGATTCCTGTCTAGGCGATACTGAAGATTTGTGAAAGAAGTATCGTTTAAATTTTCAACTTGAATTAGCTTGCCATTCATGAGAAGCAATTCGCCTTTTTCTTGGGCGTGGATCGATGAGAATCCGATGCATCCAACCATAACAATTATCAGCCTCAAAAAGCTGTGTTCCAGACTACTGAAAAACATAAATAAAAATATTATCAGAAGATTTAAACCACGAAGGTACCAAAACCGTTCTGAGTCAATTCATACTATATTTGCACGCTGAAATTACCATAAACCCTACTGAAAATGCCTTTACGAAATTTCCCAAAAAGACACATTGGCCCAAGAGATGCTCAAGTTAAAGAGATGATGGCCACCATCGGTTATGATTCATTGGATGAGCTGATTGACAAAACGGTTCCCGCAGAAATTCGTTTGAAGGCACCACTAAATCTACCGTCCTCTCGAAGCGAACACTGGTATTTGAGAGAATTGGAAGTGTTGGCTAAAAAGAATGAGGTTTTTCGCAGCTACATCGGGATGGGGTACTACAATACTATCGTCCCGCCTGCAATCCAGAGGAATGTTTTGGAAAATCCAGGTTGGTATACCGCCTATACTCCTTACCAAAGTGAAATAGCACAAGGGAGGCTAGAGGCTTTGATCAATTTCCAAACCATGGTGATGGATCTTACCTCGATGGAAATTGCCAATGCCTCACTTTTGGATGAAGCCACCGCTGCTGCTGAAGCAATGAGCATGTTCTTCTCCACACGTCCAAGACAGGCTGTTAAGGCAGGAGCAAATCGTTTTTTCGTTTCTGAAAAATGCTTTCCGCAAACCATTGACGTACTCAAAACCAGAGCCGTTCCGCTCGACATTGATTTGATCATTGGAAATCACGAAGATTTCAATATAACGGATTCCTTCTTTGGTGTTCTGCTGCAATACCCTGATGGAATTGGAAGTGTAGAGGACTACCGCGAATTCGTCAATCAAGCACATGAGGCAGGCGCCAAAGTAGCCGTAGCTTCAGATTTAATGAGCTTAACTCTTTTAACACCTCCAGGTGAGTGGGGAGCTGACGTGGTAGTGGGAAACACACAGCGTTTTGGCGTCCCAATGGGATTCGGTGGGCCTCATGCGGCATTCTTTGCAACGAAAGAAGAGTTCAAAAGACACATCCCAGGTAGAATAATTGGTGTTTCTGAAGATAGCCATGGTCAACCAGCTTTTAGACTGGCCTTGCAGACCAGGGAGCAGCACATCAGAAGAGACAAAGCCACCTCTAACATTTGCACCGCACAAGCGCTGCTGGCAGTTATGGCTTCCATGTATGCCGTATACCACGGACCTGTAGGATTAAAAACCATCGCAGAAAACATTCACCTCAAGACTACACGACTAGCAGCAGGACTGGGAAATCTAGGGTTTACTGTCTTAAACAAGGTCTACTTCGATACCTTATTTATCGAATTGCCCAAGGGAGTAACCAAAGTGAGGATTGAAGAAATAGCGAATGAAAAGGAAATAAACCTTCGCTTTTTCAACTCGAACCACATAGGAATCAGTATGGACGAGACCATTTCTCGCCACGACTTTCAAGATATCTACGAGGTATTCCTGGAAGTATCGGGACTTGAACCAAATGATATTCCTGCTACGGCAGAGTCTCCTATTCAAGAATTCTTCAGCCGGGAAAGTGCTTTTTTAGAACATCCTGTGTTCAACATGTACCACAGCGAAACGGAGTTGATGCGTTACATCAAAAGGCTTGAAAACAAAGACCTTTCACTAACCCACAGCATGATCGCTTTAGGTTCGTGCACGATGAAGCTCAATGCAGCAAGCGAGCTGATGCCAATCACTTGGCCGGAGTGGGCAAATATTCATCCTTTTGCACCTTCTACCCAGACTTCGGGTTACCGCGAAATGTTTGAAGAGCTGAAGCGTCAGCTTTGTGAAATAACAGGTTTTTCAGGTGTGTCGCTTCAGCCAAACAGCGGCGCACAAGGAGAGTACTCTGGTTTGATGGTAATCAGAAATTACCACCACAGCCGAGGAGAATACCATAGAAACATAGCCCTGATTCCAGAAAGCGCCCACGGCACAAACCCAGCAAGTGCAGTGATGGCTGGAATGAAGGTAGTGGTGATCAAGTGCGACGATCAAGGAAATATTGATGTGGAAGACTTGCGTCAAAAGGCGGAGGCAAATACAGAGAACCTCTCAGCATTGATGATTACCTACCCATCTACCCATGGTGTATTTGAAGAAGGCGTCGTGGAAATCAATCAAATCATTCACGAGAATGGTGGTCAGGTTTATATGGACGGCGCCAATATGAACGCTCAGGTAGGATTAACAAATCCTGGAATTATTGGTGCAGACGTATGCCACCTCAATCTTCACAAAACTTTCGCCATTCCTCACGGTGGTGGTGGCCCAGGAATGGGACCAATCTGCGTTGCCTCTCACTTGGTACCATTTCTACCAGGACACTCGGCAGGTGAAACGGGAGGAAGCAGCAACATCAGCGCTGTTTCAGCAGCTCCCTTCGGAAGTGCATTGATTCTTTTGATCTCTTATGGATACATAAAGATGCTGGGAAGAGATGGGGTAACGGATGCCTCCAAATACGCGATACTCAATGCCAATTATATAAAAGCTAGATTGAGCGGCGCATACAGCATTCTCTACAAGGGAAAGAACGATACAGTGGCGCACGAAATGGTGGTAGACTGCCGACCATTTAAAGCCATGGCCAATGTGGAAGTAGCTGATATCGCAAAACGCTTAATTGATTTTGGATTCCATGCTCCAACGGTCTCTTGGCCAGTAGCTGGAACCTTGATGATTGAGCCCACCGAGAGTGAATCCAAAGGCGAATTGGATCGTTTTTGCGATGCGATGCTTCAAATCAGAAAAGAGATTGAAGAGATCGAAAAAGAAATTTATCCCAAAGACGATAACGTACTAAAGAATGCACCGCATACAGCATTGGAAGTTACTGCCGATAAATGGGAACATGCCTATTCTCGCGAAAAAGCGGCCTACCCGCTAGGGTATTTAAGGAATGCCAAGTTTTGGGCACCAGTCGGAAGAGTAGACAATGCTTTGGGGGATAGAAACCTAATGTGCTCTTGTCCACCTTTGTCGAACTATGAAGAAAGCGAAGTAGAAATTCTCGATCAATAGTTAATAGTTCCTAACTGGACCTTTAAGGTGGGAGTGCAACTTGTTTATTAATTGAATAATGCTAACGCAATGTTTAGTTTGTATATTTGGAAACACAAAATTAATCCTATGAAAAAACAATTCTACTTACTAACGGCTCTAAGTCTAAGTGCAGGCGTAGTTCTAGCACAGACTAGCAGAGAGCAAAATCAACTTATCACCAAAAAGGGGTTCGTTGAGTTGGCTAAGCCAAACAAGGCTAATGCTGTAAACACGCAAAAAGGAAGCGAGATCGTACTCTGGGAAGATGATTTTTCCGATCCTTCTAAATGGGATGTTTACAACGAAAGTACCCCGGATCTAGATTGGGAGATCATCACTGATGTGCTTGCCAGTCCAGTTGCAGCACTGAGCCCTATCTCGTTTACTACTGCAGACAATGGGTTTGCCTTCGTTAACGGAGATCCTGCGGGAGACGGTTCCGTACAAGACTGTTTTATTGAGTACAATGAAGACTTTAGTCTTGCAGGTGCTCAAAACGTGTCTTTTATTTTCGAACAAAATTCACGGAATTTTGCGACTACTTACTTTGTTGATTTCAGCACTGACGGTGGTAATTCATGGATTCCAATTGCGGTAAATCTCGATTTAGAGACAAATACCAATACAGAAAACCCAGGGATTGTTACCGTAAATGTTGGTGATGAAATTGGCAATGAGCCAAGCGTTCGAGTTCGCTTTCATTTTGTTGCAAACTGGGGATGGCACTGGGCTGTTGACGACATGCAAATAATAGAAACACCCGCTAACGATGTTGTTCTTAACTCAGCATATTACGATGAGTTTATATTGATCGGTCAAACTGACTACCTCGATTTAGACTACATCGAAAACATTGAGTATAGCGAATACCGTCAAAATCACGTGCGTCCATTGACATTTGTTGGTGATATAACTAACCAAGGAGCAGAAGCATCAACAGGAATTACCTTTGTTGCTACTGTAACTACTCCCGACGGAACGGAGTCTTTTAGCGCTTCAATTGATGAGCTACTTTCAGGTGAAGACACCGTGATCACTATCGATGACGAAATGTTGGCAGCCTTTATGACCGATGGTGGTGCATTAGGTGATTATACCGTAGACTTCGAAGTTTTAATTAACGAAGAAGATGCCCTTCCAGGCAACAATACGGCGCCTACAAAATCATTCTCAGTGGGAACTGAAAAAATGACAAATGACGGCGGAGCAGGATATACTGGTTGGTACAATATCTCTCAAGCAGCTATCTGGGGAAATCAGTTTACGGTTGAAGAAGAAACGGAAGTGAATTACATTCAGTTCGCACTCGTTGACGCATCAGTCGATCCTACAGTAATCGGAGAAGAAGTATTCGTGAATCTTCGACAAGGTTCTGTCCTTGAAGACGAGAGCGCTGAAAACGTAATGAACAGATTTTTCGGAGAGGATGATTTGTCTTATGTGATTTCAGAAGGTGATGTTTCGACAGGTGGAGAAGCAATCTACATTACGGTTTTCTTCCCAGACGATTCTTCCATTGATTTATCACCGGGAGTTTTGTACCAGGCAGAATTCGAAATACCTGAGGTGGGATCACCTATTGCTACCATTCCAGTTTCTAATGGCCAGGAAGGTGGTGCAGGAGTACTTTATGACTTTACGGATGTATCAACTGGACCTCAAGGATGGTTCACGTTGGGTGCCAACACACCAAACGTAAGAGCAGGATTCGATGGTCCAACTAGTACCAATGACGTTGGAAGCTTAGACTTCTCAATGGGACAAAACTACCCTAACCCTGTTTCGAATGGTTCGACAAGAATTTCTTGGGAATTGAAAGTTGCTGCCGAGAATGTCACTTTTGCAATTAGTGACAATACGGGTAAAACAATCTACCAGAAAGACTTGGGAGATCGTCCTGCAGGAGTTCAGGAACAAATTGTTCTTGACAACCTTAAACTTGCCGCTGGTGTATACCAATACGGTCTTAAAGTTGGAAACAATAGAATAGTTCGCAAAATGGTTATTACTAAGTAAGAAGACCAAAAGCGATTTACTACCAATTTGAAGGGGCTGCCAATAGGCAGCCCCTTCTTTTTTTTTAGGAAACTTTTGAAATTCACAAAACCCGTCAATATTGGAATTCAATTGGCTTGTTTGTCGGTAGATTGAGCTTCGAAAATACGGTGGACGAATAACTATTTTCACTATTTTTACAACCTTAACTAAAGTATAACTAACACCAATCCTTATGAAATTAAAATTTTACTTAGCAAGTGCGCTAAGCATGTTTGCGCTTTCAGGTATCGCCCAAAATTCGGACATCACAAAGTTCGAATCACCGGCAACCAGCAAAGCCCTGCTTATGCAAGACACCAAAGCCATTGTTTCGAGTAATAACGAGAAAGGCGGAGGCACAGAACCAGAGGTATTCTGGTCAGAAGACTTTTCAAACGGATTTGCGGGTCAGGGTGACAACGGAGAATGGACAACTGAAGGCGCGCAAGGAGACTACTGGTTCGTATCCTACCCAATAGGAGCTACTGATGGATATGATCCATCATTGCCACTTACAACTACTACTGCGTATGGCGATATCCTTCCAAACTTCATGGGAAATACGGTTACTATACCATCTACAACTGCTGATAACGGTTTTATGATGCTAGATGCTGATCGCTTCAATTCTATAGCTACTGAAGTGGCTGATCAAGGAATTGAAAGTTTAACAAGCAACGTGGTGGATGCCATTCTAATTTCTCCGAGTATGGATCTCACAGGAGTAACCGGTGGACTTCTTTCGTTCTGGCAACAATGGCGCATGTGCTGCAGCGACTATGCCCTCACAGTTCAATTCTCTACAAACGGTGGTACTACATGGGCTAACTTCGACCTATTTATCATCAGTGGTGGAGAAGGAAACATTACAACTTCAACCAATCTAGGTATAAACATTACCGAGGTATTGGCTGGTGCATCCGACTTGACAGATTGTAAAGTTAGGTTCATTTGGGACCCTCTCTTGTTAGGTGGATCAACACATTACTATAGTATGTTCGATGACATACAAATCGTTGCGGTTCCACAAAACGATGTCGCTATTGGCGATACGTATTTCAATAATCACTTCGAATCTCCTTTAGAAGAGTCAGATCTAGATTACGTCCGCAAGTTTGAATACTGGAATCAACCAGAATACATTACCCGTCCATTCAACTTTGCTGCTGCCGTTTCAAACAATGGAGCTCTAGAACAAACTGACGTTACGCTAATAGTGACAGCCTTTTTAGATGGTGAACCTTTGGCCGAATTACCAACTTCTGACCCGATTACTTTGGGCGTAGGACAAACAGATACATTGCGCGTATATGATCAGACACCTACGTGGTGGGAAAATCCTGCGGCAGGAGTTTATACGTTTGAGTATGAAATAATGCAAGCTGCACCAGATGAAAGACCAGATGACAACATTGGAGCTATTCGATCAACTAGAATTAGCACGGATGCGGACAGTGATGGATTTGCGTTCATGCAGAATGACAGAAATGCATTTACCAACTTCTATCCAACTCTAGGAGACGATGTGATTTGGGCTAACCGTTTTGTTTTTACTGAAGCCGACGTTACAGAAGGCAACGCAGCCTACATAACTCATGTAGAATTTGTGTTATCAGCAAGTACAAGTGCACCCTCAACTCCTGGTGAGATCATGAATATTAACGTGAGAACTGGATCAGTACTCACGGAAGAATCGGAAGATAATCCCGATTTTAGGTATTTTGAAGAAGATGAAATCGAATATGTGTTGTTAGAAGAAGATCTTTCTGCTGGAACCACCAATTGGATTTCAGTCGAGCTACCAACTCCAATCTTGATAAGTCCAAATGTAATTTACCAAGCAGAAGCACAAGTGCCGCCTATTGGGTTTGCAGCCGTTATCCACGCGCAGTCAAACTTACAAGAAGCAGGCGCAGGAGTACTCTATGACTTTGCAGAGCCTTCAACTGGTCCACAAGGATGGTTTACGTTAGGTGATTTAGCTCCCCTGATTCGATTCCGTACAGCGGTTGATGCCCTAGTTAGCACGAATGACGTGACTTACGAAAGTGGTATTAAGTTGACTCAAAACTACCCTAACCCAGTTGTTGACAACACTATGATCCAATTTCAACTGGACAACGCAAGCCAGGTAACTTTTGAAGTGTTCGACATTACAGGTAGAATCGTTTACCAAAAGGACTATGGTAATGTACCAGCTATGTCAGCGCAGGTTGTTAGTTTCAACAGCAGAGCTTTGGCGGCAGGCACGTACACCTACAGTATCGTGACTGAAAACGAACGCGTAACAAGAAAAATGATTATCGAATAATCAACTGAAACTTGTTTCAATCAAAACCCCGCTGCGCTGCAGCGGGGTTTTTTTGTGCTTTAAATTGTCTCGAATAAGACCCGTCGAACAACTCTAGAAGAATGAAAAAAGGAACTAACAAAGTCCCGTACAGCGGCTATGTCTATTGGACTAATCGATTAGTGAAGCGAATCAGCCATTATTTTTAGTAGTTTCAACCATTACAACGTAATTAGTTAAACCTATCACCAAAACCTCATGAAATTAAAAACTTACATTTTAGTGGCCCTAGCCTCAATGTTTGGTCTTCAAACAACTGCTCAGAGCAGCCAAGAGGCAAATAAGACTCTGCATTCTTACATCCAAGCTCCAGATATGCAGCAAGATGCGAAGATTGATTACTCCACTTCGGGTGCGAAAAACACCGTCTATACAAATGAGTTTGATGATGAAACGGATTGGACTTTTACGAATGAAGGAGAACAGGGCACATGGAATATAGTGACTGAAGCAAGTCCAAATGTGGCTGACTTCATGGGTGCTATGCAATCGGTAACTCCAGAAAACGGATTCGGTGAATTTGATGGTGTTTCTTTTCTGTTGGACTCCGATGACGTTCTTCCCCAAAATTCAATTCTAGAATTGAATGATATCATTGACTGCAGTGAATTGGCGGATGTAGCCATCACTTTCAACCAGCGCGCAAGAGCATTCAACTACGATGAAAATTACCTTGAAGTATCCAATGATGGTGGAAATTCTTGGGCACCTTTCCTTGTAAACGATGATTTGGTAACCAATGAGGCTGCAATTCAAGGCGAGTTGACTATTGATGTCACAAATGTTGCTGCAGGACAAGCGGACATAAGAGTCCGTTTTCGTTGGGCTTCTGACGCTCTTGCTGGCAATCCTGACCTTACTCAAGATCAGGTTAACAGCTTCGGTTCAGGTTACGGATGGATGATTGATGACTTGGTTGTTTCTTCTCTTCCTGAGAACGAAGTAATTATTGGAGAGACTTTCTATGATGATCACTTCGAAACGTTCTTCGAACTTGGTGGAAGCTACTTTTACGCTAGTGAGGAGACGACTGATCTTGATCAAGTCACTTCTTTCGAATACCACACTCAGCCTGACTATTCTACAAGAGAATTCAACTTTGCTTGTGGTGTAACAAACGGTGGTGCATTAGAGCAAACAGGTGTTACACTCGTCGTTACCCTAACGGATCCTGATGGAACGGCAGAAACTCTTTCAAGTGATCCTATTACACTTGCTCCTGGTGTTACAGATACGATTCGTTTCTACGGTCAAGTTCCTGCGAACTGGGCAATAAACGGAGAAGCTGACCTTCCAAACGGTCTTTACGAAGTTGGATTTACAGTAGTGCAAGATCAAGAAGATGAGTTTCCAGGTAACAATGTTGGCGTTTCTCTTTTCACAAGAATCTCAGATGATGTTACCGAAGGTGGAGCCATCATTCAACACGAAAACTCATTGACACAGCTTGGTGCTGACGGTCAAGACATCATTTCAGGTACTCGTTATTCTTTTAGCGCTGGAGATGCCAACAGAGCTATCACAAAGGTTCGATTCGCTCTCAACGACGAATCAATTGATGGTGTAGGTGAGCAAATCTTCTTGAACGTTCGAACAGGTTCTGTACTTGAAGAAGAAAATGAGGACAACCCAATGAACCTTTTCTTCAGTTACAACGAAGATGACGATGATGCAGTAATCTACGAAGTGGATGAAGATGAATTGTCACCTACTTCAACTCCTGTTTGGATTGAAGTAACTCTTCCAAGTGCTGTTCTTATTGAGCCAGGATTGATCTATCAAGCGGAGATGCGTCTTCCACTTTTCGGAGAAGAGTTGGTGTTTCTAGGGACTACCTCGACACGTAAGGCATCTTCTTCTGTGCTTCTCGACTTTGATGATTTATCTACAGGTCCTCAAGGATGGTACTTCTTCGGAGGTTCAGTTTACAATTTGTCCTTTGGTACTGAATTAATTACTAGCGTTTCTGACATCAGCTACGAAAGTGGAATTAAGTTGACTCAAAACTTCCCTAACCCGGTGGTTGACAACACTAGAATTCAATTCCAACTTGATGAGGCTGCTGCTGTTACTTTTGAAGTATTCGACATTACAGGTAAACTTGTATACAGCGAAGACCGTGGTAATGTGCCTGCTTTGACTAACCAAGTGGTTGATTTCAACCGTGCTGGTTTAGCTGCTGGAACGTACACTTACGGTGTAGTAACTGAAAGCGAAAGACTAACGAGAAAAATGATTATTCTTTAGTCATTTGAAACTTGTTTCAATCCAAACCCCGCTTTGCTGCAGCGGGGTTTTTTTGTGCTTTAAAATGTCCTGAAAGCATCCTCCCAAATGGTTTGAAGTGTGGATAAGGTCATACTCATACAGGCTTAGCTATCTGCCAAACGGGGGTATTCACATCAAGAAAGTAGAAAGAGCTGAGCCAATCAAAATGAGGTCGTGTCGATAGAAAGACCGAAGCAGCAACCGTCAGCACATAAAAAAGGGAACTACCTGATATCGATAGTTCCCATTGAATAAAAATCAGGCTTCCTTAGAAACTTATTCTTTCACTACTCTTTGGGTGGCCATTCTCGATCCGTCCGTAGCTTGAATCACATAGACACCTGATTCCAGACTTTTCATTGACAAATTGCTTGGCACTGCACTTGCTCCTGTACTGACATTTTTCGAAAGCACCAATTGCCCCAGAGAATTGTAAACACGAATTAGAACAGCAGTATCAAAGCCCTCGAGCAATAAACTCAGCTGGTCATTAGTCGGGTTGGGAAAAACTTCGAATTCATGTTTTCCAGCCACCTCATCAAAAGTAAGCGGATAGTCAATGGTAAACTCGTAGTAGATATCGTCTCCAAAATCTCCCTCAAAGTATTTGAAAGTAGGCCCTCCAACTTCTTTTAGCCTTACTGAACCGTTTCCATCACTGTTTGCCCAGAAATTAACCCCATCATCATCAGAGTCGTTCACTTGCAGGCTGTAACACCCAATGCCGAGTTGAAGCGTGTCGCGATATAAAGAATTCGCGTCCATATTGTCGCGTTCGAAAATCACATTTCCATTGTCGTCTTTTAGTTGGTAGTCATTCTCGTTTGGTTGGTTGTTTGTAACGAATAAAATGAGAAAGTGATTTGGTACAACTTCGGGAATTCGGAAAGAAGATTGATAGGAGTTATTGAAAGCGTACTCGTCAGCACCACCATTCGGCAAGGATACGGAAGCATGAAAAACGTTGTCAGCTGGAGTCACACTCTCCCAGAGCGTGGCTGTAGTGGGCAACACTACTGTCTCCGATTCAAGGAAATCAAGAGAACCCGTCCAAATAAATGTTTCCGGCGTCGGAGCACTGTTCACCCAGTAAGTAATGGTGATAGAAGTCAATGTCTCATTTCCAGTATTGCGAATGACTACTTCAGGAGAGTGACAAATCGTTCCGAAGCGATCAAACTCAAAGCTATCAGAAGGTTTTCTCACTTCTACAAGAGTAGCATCCAGGTCAAAATTGTTTTCACCGTACGTCACCAATTGATGATTTACAATGTATCTAGAATCTCCCGTAGCGCTGTTCATACCATACTCAATATTGACAGCCTCACCAGGAGTGACCATAGAGGTAATGTCAAATTCCTGAACATCAGTGGCCATTCCAGGACACCACCCAGCTCGGTCATAAATCCAAGTACCTCCTTGCGGATAAAGAGGATTTGCGGCACACTCTTTCCAAACTTGCCATGAGAATTCATTGCTTCCACCTGCTATATCGACGTAATGGGTTCGTGGAATGAACTCCCCTTGCTGACCATGTCCAGTAATGGACGATCTTATTTTAAACTGAGATCCTTCAGCATTAGTCATCACATCTCTTGGCGGGAAGTAAGTATCGTCAGAAATGGAGGCGTAGCTTCGCTGGTCAACTTTCCAAATCTGTTGAACATCTATCACCTCTCTTGGCGGTGTGCCTACTATAAAAAGAAATTGGATATCCATTTCTTCCTGCCATTGCCCTCCCCTTTCCATGGTCATTCGTTTTGATCCATTCAGAATAGGAACGAAATCCGTCAAATCAAAAGTCCAGGTTTTGCCGACAGGCGTCATATCCAGACCAATTCCGTAAGGCGTTACGAAAGACATGATCTCGTACTTCATAGGGAACTTGCGGTAGTAGAACAATTCACCAATCTCAATAGAGTTCTCCGCAGGTGCATTGACCGTTCCTACTTGTTCTCCAGATTCATCGACGATGGGCATCTCGCCTGCTTCATAATAAGTGTTCACACTGATCTCTTCTAGATCAGTCCCATCAAGACCGTAGCCCGTAACCGTATTTACCGCATTGACTATAGAGTCTACAACCACTGTTTCAGAAACGGAGGTGACGTATTCTCCTTGAATCACTTTCATATTTGGCCTCTCGGCCAAAGCGGAGAAGTCCTTTTTAATCTCCTGCCCTTCATTTTGCCGCCAAAGTGGCGCAGCTACCAAAGTACCTTCATGACCTTCTGTTACGTCACCAGCGATGTCTCCCGCGCCCTCATCAAAGGCATAATAGGCCAAGAGGTGATCGTAACTAGGGTGTGCCTCTGTTACTGAAGTATACATGTAATCAGCAATTTCACTTGCCGACAATTCAGTATTCCAAACACGAAATTCATCAACTTTTCCAAAGTAGGTATTGGTCCAAGTAATGGATCGCCCGATTCTCAACTCTTGAAGATCGATGAGTTTTGTTTTTCCGTTTCCCGAATGCCACAAAGATCCATTGAGGTAAATCTTCATGCTTCCAGTCGTGGCATTCTTGGTAAAGGCCCAATGGTTCCATTTACCTGCAAAGTTCTCCACTGAGGCCTCTTTGTCAATCCGATCATACCCACTTCCATCGTTTCCACAATCCCAGTAAACCCGGCTATTGCTCCAAGGAAGGTGTGCATTTACTTGGCGATTATTGTCCAGGTCTCTTCCTTCAAAGAGAGTAGAGCTGGTCGGCATAATATCTTCGTTTCCATACACCCAGCAAGAGATCGTAATTTGATCTGTTACCGTTGGAAAGTCGTTGGCTATTTCCACGTAAGAGTCACCGTTGAAATCGAGGTAATAATCATCGGATGAAGACGCTATCCCCAGGCTTTCTATGCTTTCAGAAAGCACCTCAGATCCAGTACCGACGGCATCTTCGTAGGAAAATTGGACGATCAAGTTGCTGATTCCGTCCCAATCAAATTCAGTACTGAGATTGAACTGATGCTCGCCAATAGCCTCAAATGTGGTATTGAGGTAATATACATTCGCAAATCCTTCCAATTCAGGATTAAGTGGATCGAGCTCCGCGGCACTGGTTTCTTTAATGGCAATGCGAAGATTGGCAATTTCATTTCCTATAGAGCCGATGTCCATGCTCAAACCAGTGATCATCCCAGCCGAAAGCCCACCCTGCATTAATTCGTCGGCCGTGTAGAGATACTGAGACTTGGCATCTCCCAAGTCGTTGTTCAAGGGGGTTTCATCTGACATACTTCCGCTGCCTATTTCTGAAACAACTTCAGACAATACCTCCGTGTAAGTGACTTCTTCTTGGGTAGCTTGATAATAGGAATAGGTGGGCACAGTGGTATAATCGTATGTACTCCCACTAAATCCAGTAATGATAAAATCGGGATGGATAGTTCCCAGAGAGTCGGTTCTGGTAGAATCGGTTAGGTAAGTGTTGCAGCTATAATCCCACTCTCCACAGGCCACGTTATTTCCTCCAGTTGTATTAACGGCAGCGTCCTTGCAGCGCATGTTGTAGCGCATCAATACCTTTTCGAAGGTCAGCCCAGCAAAATCTGGAAAGTCGACCATTGTATCTCGAGTTGTGCTGCTGTAATCCAATGTTTGCACTACGATAGTATCGCCCAATTCCTGAGCATTAGAAACACTAGAGATAGTCTGAAAGACTAAAAAAGCAACCAAACACTTCGCTGCGGTTTTTAACATGGAAATTGATTAAAGTGAATAAATAAAAGATGAATTCGAGCGAATTTAATCAATCCGGTATGAAGTCAACACCGCAACAATGAGAACCATGATGCACTGCAAAGAAACACGTGGGAAAAACGGAATTACCTCTTTTTTAAGAACTGAGTTTCTCACGAAGTGTTTTCATGAATTTCGAAGCGTAGACAAAGTCATTGAGTTCATTGTTCTTCGAACGAAGAATATCCTGCTTATCACCTGACCACCACTTCTTTCCTTTGTAAACGAACATGATGTGATCCCCAATCTCGATTACAGAATTCATGTCATGCGTGATCACGATAGTCGTAATGTCCATCTCGTAGGTGATCTCGTGAATTAAGTTGTCAATAACAATGGCTGTTTGAGGATCAAGTCCTGAGTTCGGTTCGTCGCAAAAAAGATAAGCGGGCTTCATAGCGATTGCTCTGGCAATGCCTATTCGTTTCTGCATACCTCCGCTGGTTTCGCCGGGGTAGAGATCATTCTTACCAACAAGGTTTACTCTTTCAAGACATTCATCGACACGGTTCTTAATCTCTCCCGCTGTGTTATTCGTGAACATTCTCAAAGGAAAACTGATATTTTCTTCAACAGTCATACTATCAAAAAGAGCACTGGCTTGGAATAACATTCCAATGTTCTTCCTGATTTCCTTTTTCTCTTCCAGCGGTAATTGCAGAAAGTTCTGACCATCAAAGAGAACTTCTCCTTGATCGGGTTGGTGGAGACCCACGATACACTTCGTCAATACGGACTTACCGCTTCCACTTTGGCCAATGATCATATTCACTTTTCCTCTTAAGAAAGTAAAGTTGATATCGGTCAATACCTCTGTGTCACCAAAGGACTTATATAGGTTCTTAACTTCAATCAAATCAGTAGAAGTTGAGTGACTATATAATTGAAAATCAGAATCAAGATACTGCTATAAACCACCGCTTTCGTGCTACTTCGGCCTACCTCCAAGGCACTTCCTTTGGCAAAATAGCCGTGGTACGAAGCAACGGTAGTAATGATAAAAGCAAAGATCACTGTTTTGATTAGCGCATAGAACACATCAAAAGGCTGGAAATCATATTGGATTCCGTAGATGTAATCATTTGAAGAAACAACCCCAGTAGAAATACAAACGAACCAACCTCCGAAAATCCCTAAAAACATAGAGATGGTAATCAGGAATGGAAAAATGAAAAGTCCTGCGAGTACCTTTGGCAAAATGAGGTATGCTGCGGAATTAACACCCATTATGTCCAAGGCATCAATCTGTTCTGTAACGCGCATTGTGCCTATCTCAGAGGCGATATTACTACCCACCTTACCCGCTAGTATCAGTGCAATAATGGTGGGAGAAAACTCTAAGATGATCGACTGTCTTGCGGTGAAACCTACCGTGTATGCTGGCAGCAAAGGACTGTCCATATTCGAAGCCGTTTGCAAAGCTATTACTGCGCCCATAAATACGGACATCAGTGCCACAATACCGATGGAGCTCAATCCAATACTGTCAATCTCTTGCACGAATTGTTTTCGATAGATCGAAAATTTCTCGGGTCGAGAAAAGCTTCGCCAGATCAAAGTAAAGTACTGCCCTATGTGAAAAAGTAAGTTCAACTCTTGTCAATAAAGGTAAGGTGCTCGATCAAATCGAACGCTAAAGGACAAAATTAATTTTCCGACTCAGACGTTGATAAGGAACACCTGCGATCATGGAAAGTATTAACTGCAATTTTTTCTAATTTTGAATTCAAATGAAAAAGAGACTTCTCATTGCCTCAATTGCAATAGCAATGGCCGCATTAGCATCATCGTGTACCGCAAATAAAAAGAAGAAATGCGACACCTGTCCGAAATGGACGAGTGAGCTTGCTTCCGCACAAATAATCTGCCGTGCCTAAGAATATGGCAACCGATGAGGCAATCCTTCACTTTGAAAAAAAACTTTCGCCAAAAGTACCGAAAGGGACTGCTGCGGTAATCGCTAACTGGATCGTTGAGCTTAACGTGGTGTTCGTCATTTCAAAACCGAGACAAACCAAGCTTGGAGATTTCAGGCCTGGCCTCAACGGGAAAGCGCCACGTATCTCTGTGAACGCAGATCTTCACCCCTACTCGTTTCTGATCACCACCATTCATGAGTTCGCGCACCTAGGATGCTACTTGAAACATGGCCAAAAAGCAGCTCCTCATGGCCAGGAATGGAAAGGCATCTACACCAAAATGCTGAAGCTATTTGTGGACAAGGGGATTTTTCCTCCTGACCTGACAAAAT